>MWVV01000345.1_pt1 | contig 17070 bp, 18 predicted proteins | sample 1047281 | NCBI WGS metagenome assembly MWVV01 (sample SAMN06349986, study PRJNA376086) | soil metagenome | isolation source: PT-2 sample Antarctic (ecotone) soil | place: Antarctica | collected 2015-01-13 | reverse complement strand
CGCAAGCGAAGTTTTCGTGTTGCAAGGCAAGACTCATTGCAATCGAGCCGTTTGCGCTCCGGTCTTTTTCGGAACGCGCAAAACAATTTTCGTTCCCGCACCGTCAAATGAATTTATCTGTAAACTCCCGCCCGCGTCTGCGGCGCGTTTTTTCATACTCAACAAGCCGTTGCCGTCATATTCCTGCGAAGTATCGAAACCTTTGCCGTTGTCTCTAATTTGCAAAATCAATTCCTTACCGGCAATTTTTAAATTAACTTCAACCATCGAGGCTTGCGAATGGCGCACGATGTTGTTGAGCGATTCCTTGAAAATCAGATAAATGTTGCGGCGAGTGTTTGCGTCCAGCTTCAAATCCGAATCGGCAAGCGGCGCTTCAAATTTCAAACGAATGCCGCACTGCTGTAAAGTTTCTTCCGCGTAGCCGCGCATTCTTCTGGTCAAATCGAGCAGGCTGTCTTTTTTCGGATTGATTGCCCAAACGATGTCGCTCATCGAAGACACAGATTCGCGCGAGATTTCGGCGATGGACAAAAATAATTTGTCCTCGCGCCGAATCGTGTTTTGCTCCAACTGCTGCTGCGCGACTTCGCTCAGAATGGCGATTTTCGTCAGATTCGCGCCGATGTCGTCGTGCAAATCGGTAGCGATGCGCGTCCGCATATTGGCGACTTCTAAAAGACGCGCGATGCGATAGCGGTAAAGCAAATAAAAAACCGCGCCGACGATTAAAATCGCCGACAAAACAAACCACGGACGCTGCCAAACGGGTGCGGCGATTTTGAATGAAACAACGGCGGGCGCGACACTGTAAATTCGGTCGGCGGTTTGGGCGCGAACTTCAAATTGATAGTTGCCCGAAGCGAGGTTGGCAAAATTAACCGTGCGTTCGGTTGTCGGTGTCCATTCGGAATTTCCAAAGCGATATTCGTAGCGCAACTGCTCGCCGAGCGACGCGCCCAATCCGAGAAATTCAACCGAGATTTGTCGTTGCGACGAATCGAAATCGAGCGCGGAGATTTCTCTCTCGCCTAAAATTGAGACGGGCTGCGGTTGCCCGTTGACGCGCAAACCGGTGATTAAAATTGTCGGCGGCTGCCGCTGGCGTGCCTGTTCGGGAACGAGCCGCGCCCAACCGCCCATCGTGCCGAACCAAAGCGTGTCCATTCGGTCGCGGAAAGCAACTTCGATGTAGCTGTTCGGCAAGCCATCGGCAGTTGTGAAGTGCTTTATCTCTCCCGTTTCAGGGTTAAGACGATTTAGTCCGCGTCCCGTTCCGGCGTAAATTTTACCCTGCCGGTCTTCCGTAACGCACAAGATGTTGTTGCTCGCCAACCCGTCGGCGGTCGTGTAGCGAATGAAATCCAGGCGGTCAGCATCGGTGTCATCAAGCCTGAGCAGACCGTCCTGAAATGTGGCGAGCCAAAGCCTGCCTTTGCCGTCGAGAAACAAATCTTTTGTCCAGCCTTCCGGTGCGCCTTCCGCTTGCGTGAAAACTCGAAACTGCCTGTCGCGGTAACGCACGAGCGCGCTATCCTGTTCGCCCGTCGCAATCCACAAGTTTCCGTTTCGGTCTTCGGCAAAAACCGTTCCGACGCGTTGCTTTGAAAAGCCGGCTTCCGTCGTGTAATCGTGCCAAATGTTCGCGCTTCGTTCCCAGCGAAACAACTCGTTAGCTTCTTTGGTCGTCGCCACCCAAATATCGCCGCGCGAATCTTCAAACAAGCGGAAAATTTCTTTTCCTTTCGAAGGAATTTTCATTTCCTGCGGAGAAGTATTTTCCAAATCCGAAAAATTCTTGACGGGAGAAAATCGAAAAAGTCCCTCGCCGGTCGGAATCCACCAGACTTTTTCGCGGTCTTGCCAAACCGTCTGCTTCCAGCCCCAGCCGTGATAAGTGATATTTGCCGGAAGATTCGGTTCAACCGTCTGAAATCGCGCGCCGTCGAAGCGGCTGATCGTTCGTTTGCCTATGCTGCCTGAGCCAATAAAAAGCTCGCCCGCAGAGTTTTCAAAAATCGAAAGGATGGCTGACTCAGGCAGCCCGTCGTCGGTTCCGAAAGCCGAAAAACCGAAACGCGCCAATTTTTTCAAACCGCAGCGCGAGCCGAGCCAAAGATTTCCGTCGGCGTCCTCGCCGAGACTGAAAAATTCGCCATCGCATAAATCCTGCGCGGCGGAAAAAGTTTGGCAAACAGAATCGGAATTTTCGCTCTGCCACAAACACAACCCTTCATTCGTTCCAATCCAAAATCGTCCGTCATTACTTTCATGCAGAGAAAAAATCCAATCGCCCGGCAAACCGTCTTTCTTCGTGTAATGTTCTTCGACGATTGATTCGCCCGCTATCGGTTCGGATTTGAGCAAACATAAACCGGCATCTCCGAGCGGACGCAAACCCGCCCAAATTCTTCCGTTTTTATCTTCGTGCAAGGTTGTGATTTTATTGTTCGGCAAGCCGTCCTGATGAGTAAAACGCCTCGTTTCGCCCGTCGCCGAAATATGAAACAAGCCGCCCGCTTCGGTAGCAATCCACAACGCGCCGCGCCGGTCTTTGATAATCGAAGTGATTTTCAGACGGTCTTCAGAAGTGTTCGGCTCGCCCAAAGCGATTTGTTCAAAGCCGTCGTTTTTGAATTTATAAAGCCCGTCGCCGGTGCCGCTGAAAATCTCGCCGCTTTTATCTTCAAACAAAACGCTAAACTCTTCGGCGAGTGGGTTGCCGGTCAGAAAAACGGAAAATAAAGGATTGTCTTTCGAACCGCGAATGCCGTTCGGATTCAAACGCGCCAAACCTTTATCGGTGGCAATATAAACCGTGCCGTCTCTGGTTTCAAGAAAATCGTTCGCGTGACGGTCTGGAAGTCCGTCGTCAGTTGTGAAATTTGTGAAGCCCTCGCCGTCAAAACGCGAAATGCCTTCATCGGTGCAGAACCACAAAAAACCGCGCGAATCCTGTTTGATTTTTAAAACATTATCCCGCAGCAAACCGTCGGCGACCGTATAGGTTTTGACCGGCAAGCGTTCGGCTTTTGCGGTTGAAGGCAAAAATAAAACGAGCGCAATCAATCCGAGCAACGCCGCGCACCGGTTGAAAAATCGTTTTTGAAAAGTGCCGGAAAGCATTTGCGGTTTTCACCTGTTTGAAAAATGATTAGGCGAATTATGGCACTTGAGGTGGATATTGACAAGATTTTTTAAATGATAATAAAAAGACGGTCACCGACCGCCTTTCAATAACTACAAAATTTTTAAAGATAAATTTAATTTTCCAACGCTTTTTCAGCGTTAATTCGTCCGCCGCTTTCGACTTTGCCATTCAGAGAATCAAGCTTATCGGTTGATTTGAGAACTCTTTCACGAACTTTTTCCATCGTTAATTTTGGTTCGCTTGCCCAAATCAAAGCCGCAACCCCGGCGACATACGGCGACGCCATCGAAGTTCCAGAAGCTTCCCGGTAGTCATCATTAAGCCAGGTGCTGAGAATATCTCTGCCAGGAGCGGCGACGTGGACGGTTTTTGCGCCGAAGTTGGAAAATGAAGCTAAATTATCCGTCCGGTCGAGTGCGGCGACGCTAATCACATTCGGTAAATTGTAATTTGAAGGATAATGCGGACGCCGGTCATTATTAGTGCTGCTGTTTCCCGACGCTGCGACAAACAAAATACCTTCTTCACCGGCAGCGCGAATCGTGTCTTCCAAAGCTTTTGAAGAAAGAGTCGAACCCCAACTGGCGTTAATTACTTTGACGTTGACACCGGCGCGTTTGCGGTCAATGGCATAGTTAATCGCTTCAATCGCGTCTTTGGTCGTGCCGAAACCGCCGCGTCCCATAAATTTGAGCGGCATAATCTCGACCTTCCAATTGATTCCCGTGATACCTTCGTCGTTGTTGCCTTCCGCGCCGATAATTCCGGCGCAATGCGTTCCGTGTCCGTTGTCGTCCATCGGGTCGCTCTGGTTATCGGCGGCGTTAAAACCGTGCAAATCATCGAAGGTTCCGAGTTCGTCGTCCTTATAAACGGGAACGTTGTCGGGACGCACCCACATATTGGCGGCTAAGTCAGTGTGTGTGTAATCGACTCCGCTGTCTAAAACGGCAACCACAATTTCGCTGCTGCCCTGCGTTTTGAGCCAAGCTTTGATAGCGCGAATGTCAGATTCGGATTTGCCGCCGTTTTGCCCGACGTTGTTTAAAGCCCATTGCTCTTTGAACATCGGGTCGTTCGGCATCAACACGGACGGATCGCTTTCGTCGCGGTCGAGTGCATCAGACGGCGACAAAATGTCAATCGGCGCGAGTTCTATTTTGTTATTCGCTTCAGCATATGTTACCACGTCGCTCATCGCTGCATATTGCGCGGCAACTTTTTCGGCGGTCAGATTGTCAAGGTCGTCAATTGATATTAAGCCTTTGACCGATTCGATTTCGTCTTCAACGCGGTCATTGTTTTTCGCCGCGATTTTTTTTATTTCGGAAAGGGTGACATTCGGGCGTAATTTGACCAGAACTTCCGGTTCTTTTTCTTCCGCCGGACGTTTTACGGCAATCGGTTTCGGCGTCGATTTAACCGCATTCGGCGAACCGCCGCGCAGCGTTGTACGCCAGTTTCTGACTTGCCCTAAAATAGCCGCCATCGAAATTATCACGACGGCAACGGTTAGATGTATCCAAAAATTATTTCGATTCATTTTTTTAAACTCCAAAAATGTTGAATTCCTGCTCGTGTCAGACTTTCATTCTTAACCGCCCGCTTGCGGCAGGCACTTTTTTCGTCCAAGAGAATTACGATTCAATAATGTGGTTTGTTCCATTGTAGCCACGCAGTCGAAGTTGATATTTATCGGCGCGGTAATCATACTTTTTGCCTTTGGCTTTCAAATTTATGCTCCAGCCGCTGGAAATCATCTGCGCCGACATTTCATCTTCGGCAGGCGCGCCGAGCGACATATCAGAAAAATCCTTTTCAGTAGCAGAGACTGTTTCAATTTCGGTTTCCGCAACACTCAAGCGTTTTGCTAAATCCTTTTTGGCTCTCTGAACCGCACTTTCTTTGGTAAAACTCATATTTTTATCGGTAAATCTATTTAACTATAATTTAATGCTTATTTTACGAATTAGTCAACGGATAAATAGACTGCGAAAAAGTTTTCCACCTGTGGAAAACTTTTTTGCAATCTATTAAATAATTTGTTTTTCCGGGTTTATGCTTCGGTTGTAAAAGTAAAATCAGATGCTCGTCAGTTTTTAACCTTAGTCTTGCGGAACAAAAAATCCAAAGTAACATCACTCTTATTATTTCGGCAGGCGGTCATATTCGTTCTTTACGCTTTGGTAACACTTCTTTCAGCCGGATACCCTTTGTTCTTTTTTTCTGTTTGATAAAAGCTGAGCTATATCAACTGACGCCGGAATGATGAAAACCGCGCAAGCCGTTCCGACAATTAAACCGGTCAGAAAACGCGAAAAATGCGTATTTTCCCAAATCCCGAAAATCCCGAGCGACCAATCAATTGCCATCGGAATTAAAGCTAAAAAAAGCCAGAAGCGAGGGAGCGGGTTTGTTTCTTCAATCGGACGCAAAAAAAGGTATAAAATAAAACCGAACAATAAACCGAAATAAACGCCGAAACATCTTGAACAAACGGCAAAAGCGTGGGTTTCAAAATGAAATGAACGCGCCGGGTCTTGATGGCACAGATAACCAAAAAAATTGTAAACGGAATTTGAAACGCCTTTCAGATTATTGGCTTCAGCATACGGCGCGAGCAGAATCAGAATAACCCAAATCGCCGCGATCAACGCAAAAATGCTCCACACAAAAATTGCTCGCCGCCGCATTTTTTTGCTTGCTGTTTGTGAAATATAATTTTCGATTGAAACCGGCATTATCAGTTATCAGTTAACAGTTATCAGTCAACAGTTATCAGTTTTTTGTTGACTGATAACTGTTTAGAATCGAATCACCGCGTCCGGTCCGCCCTCGACGTGAACCGCATCAATAAACCGGATGCTTTTTGGATCGGTCGTCATCACCACCGAATGCGTGCGTTTGCCCGCGCCGAAAAACCGGACACCGCGCAGAAGCGAGCCGTCAGTCACGCCTGTCGCTACAAAAATAATCTTTCTGCCCGGCGCTAAGTCGTTGGTGTCATAAACTTTATCAAGATTTTCGATGCCCATCTTTTTGAGCCGTTTGATCACCACGCCTGCTGGCGGAACTTTCGATTTATCAACACCGAGCCGCTCCGGGTCAAAAACGAGTTTCGCCTGTATTTCACCGTTTAAGCATTTCATTGCTGCCGCAGTAATCACGCCTTCGGGCGCGCCGCCGATACCCATTAGCGCGTGGATATTCGTCCCGGCAACCGCTGCCGCGATTCCCGCCGAAAGATCGCCGTCGCTAATCAAGCGAATTCTCGCGCCCGCCGCACGGACTTCATCGATAATTTGTTTATGACGCGAGCGGTCAAGACAGATAACGGTTAAATCATCAATGTCGCGTCCCAAACGCCGTGCGATATTTTTCAAATTTTCTTTGACCGGCGCATCAATATCCACCGCGCCGCGACAGCTTGGTCCGACGACGATTTTGTCCATGTAAATATCGGGCGCGTTGAGCAGTCCGCCGCGTTCAGCCGCCGCTAAAACGGCAATCGCGTTATTTGCGCCGACCGCGCACAGATTTGTGCCTTCGAGCGGATCAACGGCGATGTCGATTTCGGGAAACGATTCTCGAACTTCGTCGCTGTAACCGCCGCCGCCAAGTTCTTCGCCGATATATAACATCGGCGCTTCGTCGCGCTCGCCTTCGCCAATCACAATGCGTCCGCGCATCGGAACCGAGTCCATTACTTCGCGCATCGCTTCAACCGCCACATGATCGGAATATTTGCGGTCGCCCTGTCCCATCGTTTTTGCCGATTCGATCGCCGCCGCTTCGCACACGCGCAAAAAATCCAGTGATAATTCGCGCTCCGCCCTCAATTTTTTCATCTGCTCTTTCCTTTATTTATTTTACAAGCTGAAGATTTAATAATTCAGGCATTCTATCACTTGTCTAACCCGATTTGACAAGTTATGCTTTCGATATTAGGTTTTTAGTTTGGGTTTTATAAAGACGAGCAAGGAGATTTTTTTTACAAATGACATATATCGTGGCTGAGCCGTGCATCGAATGCAAATACACCGATTGCGCGGCGGTTTGTCCGGTCGAAGCATTTCACGAATTGCCCGACCGACTTCTGATCAATCCCGACACGTGTATTGACTGCGACGCCTGCCTGCCGGAATGTCCGGTTGAAGCGGTTTTTTCCGATATGTCAATTCCCGAAGAGTATATGGATTGGCTTGAGAAGAACGCGGAGGCAGAAAATTACCCGATTATCAGCACGAAGATTCCCGCTCTACACGGCGCGGGTTGTTCGGGTCCGCCAGAGTAATTTTTTATAAGTATTTCAAAAAAGTGAATGACAAAACAATCGTTTTGTCATTCACTTTTTTGTTTAAAAACAATTGAAGTAAATTAATTCCAACGAATGCCGACGCGCAAGTTTAAAGGCGAACTAACCGTTCTAACCGGTGTTCTGCCAACCGAATAACGCGAGTTAAAAATATTCTCCACGCCGACAAAAACTTGCAAATTTTCGTTAAATTTTTTCGCTGCAAAACCATCGAGCTGAAAATAAGGTTCAAGCCGAAACGTATTTAGATCATCGTCAAACTGCCTTGATGAAGCGCGTCCTTGAAACGCAAAACTCCAATCTCGCTTTGCATATCTGGTTTGAAACGTCAATTGATGACGCGCCACTTGCGGCACATACAAATTTTCCAAACTTCTGTTCGCAGGAAATTCGGCAACGCGTGAATCAGCTAACAGGTAGCCGGCGGAAAAACTAAAATCTCGAACTCGCGCTTCCGCTTCGATTTCAAAACCTCTCGCCCTCGTCTTACCGACATTTTGGCGCTGGCGCGTAATTAAAGCAGGCGTAACAGACAAAGTTACATTTGCAACCGGGTGCGAAATTTCCGTCCAAAAAAAGTTTCCGCGAATATAAACATTATCTTTGCCGAAACTTGCGCCCGACTCGAAGTTATTTGCTTTTTCGGCGCGCAATTTTTCGTTTGAAAGCGTGACGACATTGCCGACGCGAAAGCCTCGATAAAGCTCGTTCAAGGTCGGGGCGCGAAAGCTTTTTGAGGCAAGCGCGAAAAAGGATAAGTTCTTTGTCGCTTGAAAAAGCAGGGAAACTTGCGGACTAAACGCCGTTTCGCGTCGGTCTGGAAAAATTGTGGTTGTTGTTTGGTTATTTGCAAGAGTGCTCGTGGAACTCAAGCCCGCAAAGTTTTGCCACGAATCAAAACGCGTGCTGCCCGCCAAAACAAACTTTGTACCGATTCGCGCAAAATCCTGCACAAAAACGCCGAAAGTTCGCTCGCGTCCGCCCGCACCGCTCTTTGAGGTCGCGCGATTATTGAAAAAGCCGATTTCGTCGCTCGCGCCGCGCACTTCTCTTGCCTCGAGCCCGACGACAATTGTTTGATTCGCGGCGACAACACCGGAAAACTGACCGGAAAAACCGATGTTTTGCGCCGGAACACGCTGAATGCGATTCAAAGTTTCGCTGTTTCTGTCAGCGCTGACGGCGGAAAATGTTTGATCATAAACCTGCGTTCCTCCAAAAGCGCGCCAATCAAATCTTAAACTTTGAACTTTGAACCTTGAACCTTGAACTCTCCAATCGCCACCGAGAACAAATTGCCGAATGTGTGTTCGATTTATTTGCGCGGGCGTTCCGTTAGTTCTCGCTTCGCCAAAAAAAGACGGTTTGAAAAAGACAGACGCTTTTTCGCCGAAAACTTTTCCGACGCGAACCGAAAAATTTGAATTTCTCGAACCGGCAAAACTGTCAATTGCTCCTCGCTCACTTTCGTCAATCAAAATATAACCTTTCGTTTGAAAGCTCGACGCGACAAAATCCGCGCTCCAATCTTTTCGTTTAAAACCAAAAAAAGTCGAACCTGAAAAAGTATGCTGCCTGCCGCCGAAAACTTCGGCTGAAAACGCATATTTTTCACGCGCCCTCTTCGGTAAAATGTTTACCGTTCCGCTCAGCGAATTGCTGCCGTAAAGACTCGATGCGCCGCCGCGCAAAACTTCAATGCGCTCGACAGCAATCGGCGCAACGCGATTCCACTGCACCCAGCCGCCAAACGAATCGTTCAGCGGAACACCGTCAAATAAAACAAAGGAGCGGCTCGCGCCGCTTGCGCCGACACCGCGCAAAGAAACGCCTTGCGCCGTCGGATTTGCATTGCGGCTTCCCGTCCGCCGAAACAGCGAAAACCCCGCAACTTGCCGGAGCGCGTCATCGATTGTCGGCGCAGCCGTGGTGTTTATTTCCGCTTCCGAAAGAGTGACCACGCTTGCCGGAGTTTCGCCCAGACGTGTTTCCGTGCGGTTTGCCGTCACAACCACTTCTTCGCGCACAGATTCAGGCGAAAGCTTATAAACCCCTGTTAGCGAAAAATCCGTTGACGTTCCAAATTTTTGACGTAAAACGGAGAAGTTTTCAGCTTCGATGAACAGCGTAAAACTTTCAGTAAAATTCACGGGGCAGAAAAAATTTCCTTCCTGTTCCGTTTGACACGTGGATGTTTCACCGGAATCTGAGACGATTTTTACTTTTGCTTTTTCAATCGGTAAATTAATCTCATCAACAATCTTTCCGCGCAGAATGCGCAAATTTGTTTCCTGCGCAAAAACTTGAAACGAGCAGGAGAAACATATTAAAAGTAATGACAATAGTTTTTTCATCTATTCAGCAACTCTTTACCGCCACAAAAAGTGGTAAGAAACGTTTTGCGATTATATTATAAATGTTTTTCCAAAACTTTTTTCAAGCTGAAGTTGTCAATACGCAGTTTGGAAAACCCTTTTGGAGTTTGTCAAAGACCGAAAACGCAAGCAGCATCTCCATCTTTGGAAAATTTAGTGCAGTCGAACTAAACTATTGAAGATGCAAAAGATTTTTATTTAGAAAGAGTTAGATTTTTGAGAGAGAAAATAAAATGACTGAAACTATAACAAATAATGCCGAGCCAAAACCTGTTACGAGATGTGTTGAATGTGACCGTGAAGTGGATCATTACGTCACCTTTGTCAACCCGTCTAATGAAACACAGAGTGTTTGCTGGGATTGTCAACAGCGTGCCGATAAAGGTTTTAATACCAAAAAAACTTGGAGAAGAAGCGCGAGACAAAAGAACATAGAAGCGGTTACCGAAGAATAGTTTATGGCTGTCAGAAAGATTACCGAATATCCCGAAAAGGTTTTGGCGGAAGTCGGCAAACCGGTGATGGAATTTGACGAGAGTTTAGAAAAACTCTGCGCCGAGATGTTTGAAACGATGTATGACGCGGAAGGCGTCGGGCTTGCCGCGCCGCAAATCGGACTCTCCTTGCGTCTGTTTGTAATGGATTGCGAAGGCGTGAAACTCGTCGCGGCGAATCCTGAAATCATTTCTCAGGACGGCGAACAGAGCGGTCAGGAAGGTTGTCTTTCGGTCGGCAAAGTTCCGGCGGTTGTCGTGCGCGCGGAAAAAGCAACACTGCGCGCTCAAGACACGAAAGGCGAATGGTTCGAGCGCCACGCGGAAGGTTATGCGGCACGTGCTTTCCAACACGAAACCGACCACTGCAACGGCAAACTTTTTATTGACCGCTTGCCGAAAATGAGGCGCGAAATGTTAGTGAAAAAATTTCAGAAAGAGAAACAGTGGCGATAAGATTTTTAATTTATGAATGTTCTGAATCGAATCAAATTAAAAATTTCTCGCGGCGAATACAATTTTTCAGATCACAGCATTTACGATAAGCTGGAAATTTACGGTTTGACAACCGAGGATATTCTTAATGCGGTTTCTACCTGCGAAAGTATATCAAGCAAACAAATGACGTGCGCGGCACGAGATATGTTATACTCGGCTCTACTATTAACGGCATGCCAATCGAAGTTGTCTGTCGTTTTTATAATGAAAAGATTTATTTTATAACCATCTACGATTATGAATAAAAAATGCCCGATTTGCGATGGTCGATTAATTGACGAGAAAATCTCCAAAACTTTCAAACGTTACGGAAAAGAATTTACTTATCAAAATATCAAAGCCGAAGTTTGCCAAAGTTGCGGCGATAAATTTTTAGACGGTCCAACCATTACCAACATCGAACGCGAAATCAGAGAAAAAGTTTTTGAAAAAGCCGCGTGAGTTTTGCAAATTAAACGGTTGATTTTTGTTTTGTTTGGATTGTCAAAAGAAAAATAGCGGCGCACACGGAAATAAACGCGCTGAATAAAAATGCGGCTTCTGCGCCGAACGTTGTCCAAATCGCGCCGAAAATAATCGAAGCAGGAAAAACCGTGATGCTAAAAGCTAAATTATAAAATCCGAAAGCTGTGCCGCGTTTTTTCGGCGGAACTAAATCGGCAACGAGAGCTTTTTCCACGCCTTCAGTCAAGCCGAAGTAAACGCCGTAAATCAAAAATAAAGCCCAGGTTTGCCACGCCGCGCTGACAAAGGCGAAGCCGGCATAAACGAGCGCATAGACAATCCAACCGGAAAAAATCAAGGTTTTGCGCCCGACTTTATCAGACAAATCGCCAAAGATTAACGAACTGACGACTTTGCTTAAATGCAGAGCCATCCACAACAGCGGCAGTACGGCAACCGAAATGCCTGTCTGCTCGGCGCGGAGAAGCAGAAAAGCGTCGGTCGAATTCGAAAGAGTGAAGAGCGCCACAACTATTAAAAAACGTTTGAAATTACCGTCAAATTCCTTTAGTGAAAGTTTGATTTTCGGCGCGAGGACATCGTTAGAAGGAATCTCTCTCGGATTTTCTTTTACAAAAAAAACGATGACAAATAAGCCAATAACTACTGGAATCGAAGCGTAGAGAAAAACTTGACGATAATCTTGCGCGGTCGGATTCTGCGGATTGTCGGCGAAAAAAGAAAGCAGGATAAAAGCTACCACCGGACCGATGACCGCGCCGAGATGGTCGGCAGCGCGGTTAAATCCGAAGGCAAGTCCGCGTTTATTTTCCGGGACGCTCTCGGCAATTATCGCATCACGCGGCGCGCCGCGAATTCCTTTACCCACGCGGTCGGTCACGCGCACCGCCAAAACCTGCTGCCAACTTCCGACGAACGCCAGCATCGGGCGCGCCAAACTCGCCAACGCATAACCGAAGAAAACCGGAAACTTTCGACGGTCAAAACGGTCGCTTAGATAACCGGAAAAAAGTTTAAGAAAAGCGGCAACTGATTCGGCGAAACCTTCAATCAGACCGATCGCAAACGGCGATGCGCCGAGCGTTAAGGCAAGAAAAGCGGGAAGAAGCGGATAAATTATATCGCTTGAAGTATCGTTGAGGAGACTGACGAGGCTGAGGGCGAAAACATTGCCTGAAAGGTTTGTATAGCGGGCAAAAAAGCGTTTGAGTCGCTGCAGCATTGATAAAAATTAACGTGTCTTTTTGACGTTAGCGGGCGGCTTTTCAGCAGTTTTATCCGAACCGAACATCCATAAAGATACGCCGCCGACAACGGCAATCAGTAGAATGAGCGCCACAATTATCGCTCGAACCGCCATTTTGATCGCCTTTTTTAAGACGAAAAATGTAACTGCCGCGACCGCAACCAAGAAAACTACAAAACTTATTGCTGCTGTTTCCATATCTCAATCAATTTCTTCTTTTTCCGCCAAACCTTTTTCAATTTCTCTTATATCTTCTTCGCTGAGGGTCGAAGTCTGCGACGGCAGAGCGTATTTGCCATCAGCCCATTCGCCAAAGTCAATCAATTTACAACGCTCGGAACAAAACGGACGAAATTCATTGCCGTGATATTCAGTCTGCCGACCACAGTTTGGGCATTTTACTTCTTGCATAGCTTTAGAGAATTCACAGATTAACACATCACGGAAAAAAGTTGAATAATAAAAAAACCATTGAGCCAAAAGATTTTTAAAACGGTTGATTGTTCAGCTCAATAGTGTAATTATACAAAATATAGATGCTCTTTTTGCATTAAAGCCGAACAAAGTATTTGATAAAAGCGTATTTCAAAGTAAGTTTTTTAACAAAGGAATAAACAATGGCAGATTATAAAGAAAAATTTGAGAAATGGCAGCGCGAAGCGAAAGACCGCTTTGAAGATTTTGACAAACAAATCGGGTTGAAGGAAAAAATTGAAGAAAGCGCAAAGACGCTCAAGGAAACAGCCCAGAAAGGCGCGGAGACTTTCAAGGAAAGCGCGAAAAAAATTAAAACCGAAGCCGAAAAATCCGAAGTCGGCAAACAAGCCTATAAAGTTGCTGAAGATACATTCAAAAATGCTGAAGAAGGAGCGAAGAAGGCTTGGAATGCGAGTGAACCGATTCGCCATGCGGCTGAAGACGCGGGCGAGAAAGCCGCCGATGTTTTCAGCAAATCCGCCGTCGAAGCCGAAAGTGTTTTAAGAACGGTCGGGCAAAAAGCAGGCGAAGTTTTTGATGTCGCCAGCATCAAGGCAAACGAAGTTTTTGAAGAAGCGCGCGATTCTTTCGGGACAACCGCTAATCGTGTTTCAAAAGCATTTAGCCTGGGCGCAAGCTGGACGCGCACAATAGATTCGGCGATTAAAACCGTTCAGAAAACTTCCGGATGGATTTCGGAAAATCCTCTGCAAGCCGCGACGACCGGTGTTTCGATGGCGGTTGGCGCGGGACTCGGCGTGGTTGTGACGGGCATAAGTTCGCACTGGCTTTTCAATTCGGCTTTACCCGCGTGGTCTGTGCAGAAGGCGAGCGAGCAATTCCAAAGCTACCTCAAAAACCAAGACGAACTCATCAAGAAAGGCGAACTGTCACAAGCCGAAGCCGAAAAAATTCAATTCGAGCGCGACATCGCAAAATATGTTGGCGCGCCGCTTCTGGGCGCGTATAGTTTTGCTTCAGGCGCGGTGATGATGACTAATATTTTTAATCCGAAAACAATTACCGGCGCACCAATTGACTGGCTTTTGGGCGGAAATCCGCTGCTCGAAGGCGTGTGGTTTTTCGGCAACGGCGTTATTTGTCTCAAAACCGGTTACGAATTTTTTATGTTCGCGCTCGAAGACCAGGAAGACGTGCAGCGAATTGTCAAGGAATTGAAAGGCTTGCTGCCTGCGTAAAAATTTAGTAAATTTGTCGGCTGTGAAATATAGGTGTTTCTTTCAATCTTTGTTTCGCAGCCTTTTTTTATTTAAAAACATTTTAGACTTTCATATTTTCGTTTTGTAGAATAAAGCAAAATTATGTGGAAGGATTATAAAGAATTTATCAGCCGTCGAAACGTGCTTGATTTGGCAATCGGCGTGGTCGTCGGCGCGGCGTTCAGCAAAATCGTCACAACGCTCGTCGAAGGAATTATTATGCCGCCGTTCGGCTGGCTGACGAGCGGAATCGATTTCAAAGACAAGTTTTACGATTTGAGCGGAAAATACAACGGCGTCAGCGACCCAAAAGTGATTGAAGAAGCCATCAAAGGCGGCGCGCCGCTCGTTCGTTACGGGCAGTTTATCAACGATGTCATCGTATTTCTGATTATCGGCTTTATAATTTTCCTGATTGCACGCTCAGCAACCAAGTATTTCAAATTTCTGGAAGCCGAAGCTAAACCGACGCCGACGGAAATTCTTCTAGCAGAAATCCGCGATGTTTTGAAAAATAAGTAAAAGGTAAATTCCCGCAAACACGCAAAAAACGCAAATTTATAAAAGTAATTTGAACGATTACTTTACCGGCTTTTTTTTACAAAGTTCATCGCCACTCCGTTAATGCAATAGCGCAGTCCGGTCGGTTTCGGACCGTCGTCAAAGACGTGTCCGAGATGCGCGTCGCAGCGATTGCATAATACTTCTGTGCGCGTTTCCGGCAGGCTGTTATCAATTTTTTCGCCGACGTTGGTTTTGGCTATCGGCGCGTAAAAACTAGGCCAGCCCGTATCGGAATTATATTTCGTCTTCGAGCTGAAAAGCGGCAAATTGCAGCACACGCAGTTGTAAACGCCTTGCCTGTAAATTTTATTAAGCGGGCTTGTGTAAGGATTTTCCGTTCCGCCCTTTCGCGCAACCCGATATTGTTCGGGCGTCAGGATGCGTTTCCATTCAGCGTCGGTCTTAACCACTTTCTTAAATGGAAGTTTATCGCTGCTCTCATCGAATAAATTCTCCGCGACACCTGTCGACCCAAGTGAAAAGCCCGAAAGAGCGGTTAAAGCACCCAACAACATTCCTGATTTTAAAAACGCTCGTCTATCCATCTTTATTTCTCCCTTCTGTTACACTCTACAATAGAATTCGCTCTTTACAAGGTTTCGGTTTCAATTTTAAGCAAATGCCCGAATCGCAATTTTTACAAATCAGACGCAAATTCATTCAATCGTTTCGTCGGTTAAGTTTTCCCAAAAATAAACGATTAAAATCCAATGAAAATAGGTAGTACCGAATAGAATAAGGTGAACAATATTTGCATTTCTTTATTTGCAATTTACAACCTTTTCGGGCGTCACACAAAAATCAATCTGTACGTCAAACTCCTGCAAATCCGCAATTTCCGCAACCGGCTCAAAATAACTTAAACCTATTTTCAAACAATCAACACGGCAGTTTTTTAAAAATTTATCGTAAAAACCTTTGCCGTAACCGACCCGAAAACCTCGCGCGTCAAAACACAAAAGCGGAATTAAAACTACATCAATCTTTTCAGTTTCAATTGACTCATTGTTGGTCGGCTCAAAAATTTCCCAAGCGTTTTTGACAATCTCGGTTTCAGGCGCAAATATCAGATTTTCAATTTTGTCAGTTTGTAAATTGATACGCGGAACGAGCGTTTCAATTTGGGGAAAATCACGCCAGATTTTTTGAAAAATAAAATTCGTGTCAATTTCGTTAAATTTTTCAATCGGCAAAAAACAATGCAGAAAATTGATTTTATTTAAATCAAGATTTACAAAAAATCCGTCGGTAATTTGTTCACTTTTTTGCTTTCTTTCAAACAATGAAAGACTTTTCTGCTTTGCGAGATAGATTTTGCGGAGTTCGGCTTTCGTCATTTCGAGCCATTTTCACGGCTTTCCTTGACAATGATTTCGCCGTCCGGCATTTCATAAATGATTTTGCCGTTGCGCGAGTTGATGTTCGGCAAACCGAGGCGATGATTTTCTTCCTGCGCTTGCCGGACAGCGCGGTTGCCAATGCGGATAAATTCAGCCATTCGCTTGTATGTTTCAGAACTGATTTTGCTTTTACCGTTTTTCATATTTGCAAAAATTTGTATCTCATCATTGTCGTTCAGAACAACTTCGTAAAACTGCCCTCCGACTTAATTACGGCGCATTATCATATTCGATGATGTAACCTTTACCAACAGGTGTCATGGTGAATGTGTCAGCATCAGATTCAAAAACGCCGAAATACAACCGTTTCCTTTTCTCATCAGACAAATTTATAAAACACGCGGTCGGCACTTCTACGTCTTCAATAAATGCTTTTCTGAAGCCGCCTTTTTTAATTCCATTAAAAAAAATAACTGCCAATTGATGGTTATATTTATGTGTTTCGGCAAAACCTTCCCCTTGGTCTTTTATTTCGCCCTTTTTCGCTAGGATAAGCGCAAAATCTAAAACGCCATCATGATTGAAATCTGCGACATTATAATAAGGTTTTAGATTCTTGAAATACTTTCGCATCTCTTTTAAGTAATCTGCATCAAGCACCTTTTCAGATAAAAACCCGTAATCTTTGTTTTTAGATAAAAATTCTTCAAGAGCGACTGCGTGTGCAGGTTTAAGGTCGGCAACAGTCTTCTGTCCTAAAACCGATAAACCGAAAATCAAAATAAAGATTATTGAAAGACATTTCATTTTTCCACCTCTTTTTAACACGAATAAAAAACTGTCTTCATATTTGCAGTCAATTTTTCTCAATCCACCCGCAGCCTTGTCCGACGCGTTTTGGTGTTGGATCACGCAGCGCACGTAG
>MWVV01000343.1_pt1 | contig 17103 bp, 20 predicted proteins | sample 1047281 | NCBI WGS metagenome assembly MWVV01 (sample SAMN06349986, study PRJNA376086) | soil metagenome | isolation source: PT-2 sample Antarctic (ecotone) soil | place: Antarctica | collected 2015-01-13 | reverse complement strand
AAGTTTTTCCTTGACGAAGAAAGGAGCTTCGCACGACGCTGAAGCGTACTGTCTTGACAGACATTTAATAATCTCTGAACCGACAGAATTCAGAGCAGTTTTAGCGGGAAACACAAATGCCGTTAGCGTCGGCGATCTTCCACCGATGACCCTCAGAGAAGCCATCGAACAGAATTTTATTATTGTCAAAGGTGCTGGAGTCCGAAACAGAATAATTTACTCTAATATAGATGGGACACAACTAAAATTTATCAGCAAAACTGATGAACCTATCACGATTAACTTCACCCAAACCGTAGCGATGGGAGAGCAAAGCTTTAGTCCGGTCAATCCAATTTTGCTCAAATCTGTTAGAGAAAGCCAATCTCTCTTAGATTTCAGAACAGTTCAAGACGAAATTTGGAGCAAAGGAATTGATGAGTCGAGGCTTGAGGCTCTCGGCTTTTACGGACCTGGAAATGTCGTTCGGAACAAAATCACGACTGAAAATGCAGTTAAAGCTTTTCAAATAAAATATGGTTTGTCTCCAGTGAATGGAATACTTGATCCCGACACGATAGCCGCTTTAGCGCGAATCGAACAACAAGAAATCCAAGCGTTTGAACGGCTAGGTTTTAGGAGCGTTCGTTTTGATACGAATGTTCGTAGCCTTTCTGACAATGTTCGCGCTCTTGAGGAGTTTTTAGGTCTTACATCGGAAAAAGAGCCGACGACCGGAAAATTCACCGATAATTTACGCACAGCTTTAAACCAGTTTGCCCGTGATTATAAAACTCATATCAATCAGGCTTTGTTTGTGGATGATCCTAATTTTCTGCAACCTAATGAATCAGCACTAAAACTTGCCCCAAATGTCACCACTTTTCAAAAGGGATATTTCGTAACAAGAGACCTTTACGATTCGAGGAAAAGTAACCCGTTACTGACGACGGGTGTTCTGCTTGAAACTCCGAAAGGTCACGAGTTTTGGCAGATCGACAATAGGGGTTTTGTGAAAAGGTCAATCGGAGAGAAGGCGTTTTCGGATTTTGACGATTTTTCGAGGTTCATCGTCAGCGTAAGATTCGATGAGAACACCCTCACGGCTTACTCTGGTATTTATAAGTCAAATGAAAAAGTTTCATTACAACTCGGTAAAACGAAAATTGAGTTATCACCTTCTGATATGGAAAAGTTTGTTGCCGGTAAACTGAAACATCCCGAAATTGATGCCGCAATCGAAAAACTGCCCGCCGGTAAAACGGCTAAACCCAAACTAATGGTTTTCCGCAGTCCTTTTTCGCAAGGGCGAGGTGCGAACGTGCGAAACGGCGACTCTTTGCTAAAACGGTTCGGCTATAACCAACACGACCCACTCAAATTGGCTTTAGCCTTTAACCTTCACTACGGCAAAAAGGTTGAAGTTTTCATCGTCAGCGACCGTGAACTTGGTTTTTATAATATTAAGGAATACGAAAAAAATAAACTCGAAAAGGGTTCTCAAATTGGGTTGTACGTTGACGACAATTTCAAATATTCGACCCGAATCGTTGGACAAATCAGAGCAGATTTGGAAGCTAAAGATGTCGAGATGAAAGTCCTCAAAGTAGATGACGACCCGACAGCGGAAACTAATATCTTTATCTTAGCGGGTCATGAAGATGAAGAATATCAGAAACTTCTTCTAAGATTGGCTGATGAAAAACGTTTTAAAAACAGTATTATCGCTCTTGCCGTTTGCGGCGGCGGTAATTGTCAAGCAGAATTTATTTCTCAACTTATCAGAAGGTCGGGCGCAAAAGCCGTGATTTTCTATAATCAAGAAATTAACGCGCAAGCCGTGCAAGACGTTTTGCTAAAGTTTTCCGAATTGCTAAAAGGAGGCGTGCCAAACGGCAGCTATCACGATTTGTGGCGAAAGAGCGTGGACGAGGTTGAAGAAAAGGAAAAAAAAGAAAAATCGGATTTGGTTGAAGAAGTGAATAAACTTCGCAGCATTATAATTCAAACTTCTGCCATACCGCGTGAATCTTCGTTGTCGCCAAATGCTGAGTAGCTAATTTCTGAAGGTCGGGAGGAAAAATGATTGACAAGCAGACATCTGAAATGAACGAAGGAAATACGACTGACGAACAAAAAAACGAAGCGGAAATGAGGGAGATTATTCTCACGCCTAGTGACGCTCTAAACCCCGAATTAGAACAACCATTATCAACGACGAAGCTGGGCGGAGATGCGCAAATTGAAAAAGGTAATACCGCGGTGCGGATTGGACAACGCCCGATTGTTCGCAGTCTACGAGAATTATACGAAAGAGCCAATAAAGAATTACCGCCGGACCTTCAAGTCTTTTCTAGTTTTCGACTCTGGATGATTACTCATGTAGTCAGTGTCGTCAGAGAGCGGGGTATGATGGACATTAACCATCTGAGCTATGAAGTGCAGTTTCCTTCAGAACCGAGAGTCACCACAGTCCAGGTTATACCGCAAACTCAGTTTATCAAGAAGCTTGAAGGCGGCGTAAAAACCAATTGGATTGTTGATGTCGGTTTAGGAGTCAACGGGCAGGTAGCTCCGCCAGTAGCAGCAACCGAATTGCTTGAACAAAAGGACCTCATCTCCTTTGGCGGAGAAGCTAAAGCCAACATTAACCTTTCAAACAAAATTTATTTAGTTGGAAACTTGTCCTTTGAAGTATTAACACCACTTATTGCAGCCGTTGGAGTTGGTGGTGATTACTGTCGCTGGGATTTCACAAAAGATAATGTTCCATTGGTTGGAGATCATCTTATGGTGCAAATTCTTCTCGTCCCCAAACACGATTACGAATTAGAGTTCCAAGCTAGAGTTTCAGCTACCATTACGGTTTTTAAGACTTTGCCCGACACGAGAAGAAGCAAATGGATTGATTTGACAGCGCACTTGCCAAGAGGAAAGTGAAACAAAGAAGGCACAAAATTACGCCCTTTTTGTAATGACCGTGCGCCCAACAATTAATGGACGTGACCGCGAAACAGCTATTCTTTATAATCTAAAATTCAATTGGCACGTTAATCTCCTTAGATGCCTTCACAATCCATTTTTCAATTCGTTCAAGGCGGTGCGTTTCCGCGCTTCTTTCCGCGTTATAAGTTTGAACTTGTCCGGTGAGCTTATCAACCGAACCAATTAACTGGCTAAAATCTTCTTTCGTCGGTAAATTCTCTAGCCTTTCGTTTGTCTCCTGTTGGAATAAATATAAATCGCCTTTGGTTGCCGGTTCGTTAAGATTATCGGGAATTGGTTCGTAGGTGGGATTAGTCATAGGTGTTGAGAATAATTAACTGTCTGCCTATCTATTATAGCAGTTCTAAAATGATTTTCCGGTCATTATCAATGTGGATGGGATATTTAGAAATGACCAGAAAATAAAAAAACTACCCTTTTTCAAAGGCAGTCGGTTAAGTAGCTATTTGGATAGGCGATTGAAAAGATAATTGGTTATTTAACCGATTGATCCTTCAGGTTTTGTTTAGCCTTTAGTCTCTGAAGTCCTCTGCGTTTGATATTCGCAAAAAAGATTTCCATGTCTTCTTTGGTTTCGAGCGTTATATAATACCCCGCGTCATTTTCATCCATTCCTTTTTTGACTTCTAATTCGAGAATTTCATTGTTTAGCCTTGCCCACTCGGTACGCTCGACGGCAGCGAGTAAATCCTGTTTAGTTAATTCGTATTCGAGAAATAAACTCTTCAGTTTTCGGGCGGCTGAAACCGCGGCGTCATTTTCGGCAAAAGCAAACTCCTTGACCGATTGTTTAACGGTAGCTTCAAATAGTGCCAACTCCGTGTCATTTAATTTCTTACCGTTCATTGTAATAGCAGCAACTAAAACATTCTCGAATTCCTGCAATGTTTTTTGAGCGGTCTGAGCCTTTTTTCTTCTCAAAATGCGTCGGTTGGTATTTCTTCTGAGACGAGTCAGTTCGGCTCGCGGCAGGGGATTGGCTTTTGTGTATTTTCTTCTCATATCATTTCTGGTCATTGTGCTTCATCGTCGAATAAACTTGTCCAGTCTCTCGCGCTGTGAACAACGTGCAGTATTCTTACTCCGTCTTCAATCGGCTTATAAAAAACCAGATGCTTTTCAAATCCCTTGACGCGCCACATTCTCACGTCCCGCAGTTCGGTATTTGAGAACGACTTTTCGGCTCCAACGTATCTGTTTGCGGCAAGAAAACGAAACGTCGCGTCGCAGGCGTCCAAAAAGCGTTGTGCCGCTTCTTCATCATCATCGTTGATGTATCCGGCAAGAAGGATGAGTTCTTCGAGAACAGCGGAATCGTGGAGAACTCTTATTTGCTTTTCTTTCCGCGCCCGCTGATTCGTTTTGCGAATTCGGCTTTTACTTGGTTAACGTCAAAGTCGAGCGTGTTGTTGTTCCGCAGGCGCTCTAGTAATAAAGCCTCAAGCTGCGCTTCGGCGCGGCGTTTCTGGTCGGCGCGAATAAGGTCGCGGATGTATTCGCTCGCCGTGCCGTAGCCGTCCTGATTGAGCCGCTCCTCGACAAACGATTTCATCGTATCAGGTAGGGAAACATTCATTGTGGTAGTCGTTGGCATAAATAAACTCCTTTCAAAGTGAGTATAGTACATTGGCAATTCTTGTCAATATCTGTTAACAAAGGATGATGTCCTAATAATGTGGTGCTACAACTTATTTATTCTTAGCACCCCACTATTAGGACACTACAGATTTTTGTATTGAGATGGCTTATGATATAAAGCCGCAGAAGTAAGGACTTTGAGTTTGATCAACAAATTAACCCGCAAAATTACTAAGTTGTATTTTTAGTTTTTTTCAACGGAATTCTCCACCGTTTAGTAACTCTCCATTTATTGATTTTACTTTCTTGGGCAATTTTTCTGAGTATTTTATATACCTTTTCCTTCAATTTAATAGCATCGGGTGAAAATTCGTACTCGGCATATCTTAGAATTACACGAACGCGCAGATCAAAATCATCTGCTTGATATGTTGAAAAAAACTTGTAATATTCTTCCTCTGAAACTAATAACAAATCAAAAAAGGTGTTGCCGTCCAGGTATTCAGTAAATTTATTCTTTTCCGTTATTTTCATCAAATCGACGGGTATGTTTACTTGTTTTTGTTGTAATTGAAGTTTTATTTTTTTAAGTATTTTTCGATTGATTGTTTTTGAATATGGGGGAGTTATAGACCTTTGCATAGTCTCGATTTGTAGTCTCTCGAAAGGAAATCTATCAATTAATTCGTCCGCATCCTTTCTTCTATCTAAATCAATGAGTATTTCTGTAACATCTTGCAATTGCGCCAAAGTTATATATTGCACATTTTCCTCAAAACACGCTTTCAGATATTCGACTACTTCGGTTTCATTGTTTTGAAAAGAATTTTCAAGCATAAAGAAAGCCTGTTCAATTGTATTTGCACCCGCTTGGGCGATTCGCTCGTTGTTCTTTTTTTCGAGTTCTGGAACAAAACCGTCCGGCAAATAACCATTTTGAATATAGGAAATTAAAATTTTATCAAGCTCGTCGGTTTCGTGATAGCCGTAATCCCCCAGCAGTCTGTAATGCTTTTGATCTTCCGGCGAGACTCCTTGTTTTAGGAAGCCTTTTCTAAGCTCTAATGCAAAGTAATTAAATTCTGTAATGAATTCTATTGAAGGGGGGTTATTTTCTTTATCGTAATAAGACCAGATAAATAAAATTACCGACCCCAAAACTTCCTTTATTAACAAATCGTGTTTATTTTCAAGGTAAGGAATTAATTCATTAATAATGTGCTGTATGCGTTTAAGAATGCGCAGATTTTTGATGCCGAGGATAAAACAGCATTTTCTTATTGTTTCGTAATAAAAATATCCGGCGTTGCGAAAAATATAGGTGAAACTTTCTTCGATAAGAGGAGCAAAAACAATTTCCCTGTCTGCTATTTTTTCCGTGTACTTTTTGAATATTTCTTCATTCTCGCCTAATTCATTCTCATTGAGAATCAAGAAAATCTTACACCGCCGTTGTTCTTTTAAATAATTTACCAATCCGAGAAAGTCGTTAAGGTCAAGGTTCTTGCTTTTTCTTTCGATATCATCGAAGCAAATTAATATGTCTTGCACATCGTTAAAAGCCAACGTGCCGATGAATCCACCGCTCCATTCTTTTAATTTAACCCAAGTTGCCAGTTATCATTTTGATATTTGAAAATAGAAAAGTCCTCTTTTAGAATTTTGTTGCCAAACAAATTCAACCAAAAGAGGACTAAATAATGTGCAACAGCACTCTTGCAATATACTGTTTTATTGATGACTTTCTCAAGGCGAGCGGGCACAAAGAAGACATTCGTATCGAAGTAACCGACGCTGAGGTCATCACCATTGCTTTGACGGCGATGCTTCATTTCGGCGGTAACTTTGAGAAAAGTCGACTTGTTTTGACCGAACTCGGCTTGATTCGAAGGCTTTTGAGCCGGTCGCGCTTTTCGCGCCGAATGAATCGCCTGATTGATTTGATTCATCAGTTGTTTCACCAACTTGGCAGCATTTTGAAGGATTTGCATTGGGAGTCGCGTTATTTGCTCGATTCGTTTCCCGTGCCTGTGTGCGACAATATTCGCATTAAACGTTGCCGAATAGTCCGGGATGAGCGGTATCGGGGAAAAGTCAGCTCGAAACAACGCTACTTTTACGGCGTTCGGGTGCAGATTATGGCAACGAGCGACGGCATTCCGGTCGAGTTTTGTATTTTGCCGGGCGGTTGCTCGGATTTGCAGGGCTTGGCGGAACTCTCGCTTGATTTGCCCGACCAGGCGCAGCTTTTTGTTGATGCCGGTTACAATTTTTACGAATGGGAAGATTATTTGCACGAAATTGAACGGGTAAAATTGCAGGTTCCGCGTAAAGCCAACTCCAAACGTGCTAGAGAGCCATGGCTGGAAATCTGCAAATCGCTCGTTAGAAAATACATCGAAACGACGATTGGCGAGATTGAGAAATTGTTTCCGAAAAAGATTCATGCGACTAATCTCAATGGTTTTCTGCTGAAAATCGCGTTGTTTTTATTCGCTTATCAAATTGACAAGGCTTTTATTCAATAACTGGCAACTTGGGTTAATTTAGGGTGTTTTTCTAATGTTGCAACCAATTTTGTTGCAAATGAATTCAACTTATTATGAGTGCTATCAGCCTCTTTCACTAACTGCTCTTCTATTACAATTTTTTCCTTTAATTCGCCTATACTTTCAATCCCAAAAAGAGAAATGTAGGCATAATGATTTAAAGCCAACTGAATTTTATCAGCGGGCTTTTTAAATAAATCCCCTTTTGAAACGCCTTTTTTTAATAAGTCTTGCCAAAAAAATGTTTTCCCGACACCCCATTTTCCTTTTAGTATTATTAATTCAGGGTTATCGTTTGAGAGAAAATTTTTTACTGTTGAGCGAATTTCATTTAATGACATAGGTTACTCAAAATCTTGCATGTTTTTCGTAGAGAAGTTCTCCTATAGAATGTCTCAAACGGTCCGTCTTGAGTCTTATAAATATAGCACTATACTATTAGGATACTACCCAACAAGGCGAAAGTTGGAATAAAAAACAATCCGCTAAAAATAACAGATTGTTTGATGAAAAGAGCAGGGAAGTCAGCCGATACTGACTGTTCGCTCGTTCCGAAATTGTGCGATTACGTCCGCAAATTTACCTGGCTTAAAATGCAAATCTCTTTCCACCTTTAGTAATTGAATGTTAATGCTTTGAAGTTCGTTTAAGGTAAAATAACCCCATTCTTCTTCAAAACCTTTAATAAAGCCGAAAAATACAAAATCATCGCCTTCATCTTCGCCTTCGGTAACAAACCAAGTCCAATCCGCTGCGGGAAAGAAAAACTTGGCATACACGATTTTATCTTCCGTAGGGACAGCTTCCTGTGAATAGAGTTTCGGTATTGTCGCACGTAGTTCATCCGGTAGCAGTTGCATACGCTCTTTAATCCTCCTAATTGTTTTTTGATTTGTGGGAAAAGGGAAGTAGGGGAAGCGTAGCAAACGGGCTGGTTTTGTCAACGAATAGTTAAATATGTAGGTATTGAAAATTTGAGCGGCAAGTCTGAAAAAACGCAGAGGGCGAAGCAATTTCTCACTTCGCCTCTAACCCGTCCGCCGAGAAGTAATCATGATCAGAATTAGTATAGATTAAGGAGTTAATTGTCCTTTTTGGCGATGACCTATTACTACCTCATTATATGAAAGTGTATTATGACTATTCCAATCAGCTTCATTCGCTGTCGTAACGTCATCAAGAGTATATCCGTAAGAATATAATGTAACTAAGTCTGGAAATGCGCCGAATCCATCCGTTCCGTTAGACATTTTTACCGTTCCGTTGAAATTGATAGGTCCATAATGACGAGTTGATGTAGAATTTATAACAAAAAGGTTTTTCATCCATGAGACATCTGCCACTACCTTATTCGAAAATGAATATCCTAAATCTTTAAATACTTGCGCATTTGCAAATCCAGCTTTATAAATGCCTCTAGCCATTACATAACAAGTTCCCTTGTCTGACCCTCTATCAGAACAAACGATTTTTCCGACTTGCGGTGGCAAAAATTTTCCATAACTATAGCCATAACCAGGACCTGATACCTCATTTAGCTGACATATTGGCAAGGCGCGGTCATACTCAGTAGAACTGGCTACATCGCTGCTAAACTTAAATCCATATGATAGAAATGCTCCCGCAGAAGTATATGCAGTTCTGCAATTAGAGGTAGTGATATACCAGATAGTTCCATTTATATTGACATTAGTCCCTAAAGGGTACGCTCCATTAGTCTGCGCTTGAGCAGTTATGCTAGTAGCTGTCAAAGCTACTAGAGCTAAAGCAAATATTATTTTACTCATTGATTTATTGATTAATTATTAAGCTAATTATAACATATTGATAATGCACGAGAAACACTTTATAGTGGCTCGCCAAATGTAAGCATTTATCTCTAATGATTGAAAAAATACCTATTCTCAAATTTCACCAGTCTCAGCCATTCGCCGCACGGCAATTTGAAGCCGCATTTTTGGCAAACCGTAAAATAGCGGCGGGCTTTATCCGGCATAATCAAAAAGTGGTCTTTGCAGGGTTTTTCTTTCTTTTTAGTGGTGGGCATAGGTAAACGATTGTTCACCTAATTATAGCAAGCACTCTATATAAAAGCAGGGTATAAGTCTATTTCAAAAAATTTATTACTGATGCCCGACTAATTTTAAGTTTCCGGGAAATTTCGGATTTATTTAATCCTTTTCCGTTTTTATAAAGTTTCCTCACTTCGGCTTTTTTCTTTGAAGCTGTTGGAGGTCGTCCGTGCGCTTTGCCCTTTTCTCTCGCGCTGGCTATTCCGGCTATCACTCTCTCGCGGATTATATCGCGTTCAAACTCGGCAAAGGTCGAAAGCATTCCAGCCATAGCTCTGCCGGATGGGGTAGAGAAGTCTAAAGATTCAGTCAAAGACACAAAGACAACTCCGATTTCCCGAAGCTCGTTTAACGTCATTACCAGATCAGCTAATGAACGATCAAACCGGTCAAGTTTCCAAACCAGTATCGCGTCAATCTCACGACGCTTTGCCATTCTAACTAGCTCTTCACGTTTCGGTCTAGTTTTCGCGCCTGATCCAACTTCTTGTACTTCTGTCGTTAATGTCCAGCCCCGATTGTTGATATATTCTCTCATTCGTTCGAGCTGCATCGGCAACGTTTGTTGGTCTTGCATCGAAACGCGGGCGTAAATTCCTACTCTCATTGTGTTAAACTTTGATTAATAAATTTTAATTCGTAAGGAGAAAATACTATGACTAAAAATAAACCAAAAAAAATTACAGATGCTAAAGCTGATTCCGAAGGAGATATTACTCATGTAAAAATTCAAGGCAATCAAAGATTTACTCCTATGAAAACCGCGATTAAACAGGCAAAACGTGGCGAAATAGATGCCGTGCCAGTTAAAGCAACTAAAACTACAAAAGAACATTTACGCTCAAGACCAAACAGCAAGGAATCCGACAATCTTGACGATATGGCTGGCGATAAATAAAAAATATCATTTGATAGAAAAGGTGTCAAAAAACTAGTGTTTTCTGACACTCAATGAGTTTATTGTTTTTAACCCGTTAAGAAAAGGGTTTTAGATTGTTTGACAGGTTTTCTGACACTCAGCTTTATTTATTATTCTCTTCTTTAATCCTCTTTAAACCCTAGATTATAAAGCACTTAATTTGACAAGACAGACAGCATCTGCTATTGTTATCCTTAAGCTAATTTGATGTATCTTTCCTCCGTCCAGCTATAACAAAGTTACTATTTCCGCCCTGTTTAGAAGGGATAACAGGGCGGAAATCTATCTACTGTCCTGTAATAACGAATAATAGAAAAAGAAAACTGTTATAAGGAGGACAGATTATGAATAGCGAAAATTTTATTAAGAGCCCTCAAATACAACAAGCTGCTAAATGGATTGAAGTTGGAATTGCAATTAGTAGTGAGAGGGTAGTCGAGAATGAAGCACATTGGTTAGCAAAAAACCAAAATAATACATTTGAAGCGTGTGCTAACGGTTATCTACTAATAGGCAAAATCGGTGATGTAGATAAAGCATATAACTTGCTTCAAAAAGAATTACCGGCATTGAAAAGTTTTCAAGGATACCGTAATGCCATCGCTCTATTAACAGGTATAGATGAAATCGCAGTTGAAAAAATATCCAATGCGCATTACAAGTATCATTTGAAGGCAACACAAATAGCACAGGATTTAAATACAAACCCTCAACAATTTTTGACAACTTATTAAGTTATCAATACCGATCAAAGCTACAGATTGAATTTGTAGCTTTTATTTTATCAATAAAATTTAAATAATAAGTATTTAGCTCCACACGCAATCTCTGAACTTCCAATTTATAAACTCATCGCAGCCAAAATCCTATTACCGTGCCAATAAAGCCTGCGGCATATTTTTTTGCCTGCTCCGATTGGCTTTCGGCAAAAACAATAGGAAAACAAATTACCAAGATGACAATTGATATACCAAGTTGAGCGACAACCCGTATGATTGATGCGGTTTTATCGGTTTTCCCTCCTAAATGTCCTCTTAAGCGGTTTTCACCACTACTAAAAATAGTTTTTAAATCTTCAACAAACAATCTGATTCCTATGAACATTACGTTTAGCCTCCGTATCTTTGTAAATATTGCCTGTGTCTGATCAATCCAATTAACATATTTAGCCTACTGTCATTATTTTCCCCTTTACCGCTCATAAAATATGCGATTGCGTCGGTATAAAGTTGCCTTAGAGAATTTTCATGACGGTCAGTTATAGTCCCATCCCTGACTATTTCTTCAGAAATTAATAAAATTATCTGTTTCCATATATTTGTGCATTCATCATTAGACAAGTCGTAGCCGATGTTTACGCTGTATCCAAGGTAAGTACGACCCGGATGGCTCGTAAATAGCGGTCCTAGAATCTGAGAGGAGTTACAGCAAAACGCGAAAAGTGAGGAAATTTCTCTGTTTACTAACTGATCGTCATATAATTTTGAAAATTCTTTTCCTTCAATCACCTCTTTGAGGCAGCCATCGTAAACAGGACCTAAAAGCGCATTGGTCGCGCCGTGACCAACAAAAATTTTAATTCTGTTATATCCTTTTGTCTCATTCAAATTTTGAATGATTCGTTCTCTGGTTACATCTTTCCCGATTTCATAGAAAACCTTAATGCCTTCTGCAACAGTAATCTCCTCTAAACATCTCCCCAGAATCTCGGTCGCTCCGTCGCCGTAATCGGGTCCACATAAAATTAATGACTTTGGCAGTTCATTAAGCGCGGGCATTAACTGAGCCTCTTCTCTAAAGAAGAAACTTTTAAACCATTTCATAATCATAATTTAATATTCAAGCATTCCTTAAACACCTCAATCATTCCCTCCAGATGCTCACGCCCGATTTCAGTTCCGTGTTCAACTTCATTAGCAAGTTCGTTCGCCGAAAAAACTCTATTGCCATAGACAATGCTTTTTTTATCCGGTTCCTGTCTTGTCCTAAACCAGTTGACCAGCGTTTTTTGAAGTTCGTTTACTAAATACTCAACAGCATATTTATTGCGAGAGGCATCAAACATCGTCCGATCGCTTTCCCTTACCGTAAAATCCTCGTTAGTAATGGCTCGGCGAACTGTATAACCTGCCATCCTCCCTACTATTTTTGCTAGTTCGCCTTTACGCTCTTCTAGTTTTTCATTGATTATTTGTAAGAGTTTTCTGGCAACTTCTCCTTTACCCAGAATCTCTATGCCTAAGTTTTTAAGCTGGTCTAGTTTTTGGATTTGATTTTTGTCATTTCCAGTTACCACCACAACCGTGGCTGATTTCATCAAATTTATATTCTCGACGATGAACTGGTCGCCAGTAACCGGTAATTTCTCAAAAAGGATATCAACTATCACAATTTCATATTTGTTATCTTTTAATAAAGATTGAGCCTGTTCAGGATCACGTGCTGTATCGGTGTCGAATCCATTCTCCCTAAATAACCGTTCCCAACCGTCTCTAATTGGTTTTTCATCATCCACAATCAAAACTTTTACTAACTCATCCCGTTGAATTTCAACTTCGGTTTCAATTTTCTCAGTGATCTTAGTTGGTGCTAGTGCTGTAGCCATAATTCAATTTTTGCTTCTTCCTTTAAATGTAATTTTTATTGATCCATTGAGGTAGAAAAATAGTAACAGTTACACCGGGAAAGTCGTTGTTTTTAATTTCCAACCATCCTTTATGAACTTTTAAAATTCTTTTAGTTATAAAAAGACCAATACCACTATTGGGTTTTTCTTTGCTTCTGGTCGTCATAAATAATTTATCTACTTCAGGAAGTATTTCCTCAGGAATTCCTCCCCCAGTATCCTCAAAATCAATTTTTATGACTTTATTATTATTTACCTGATCTATCCTCTCAAAAGTAACTCTAATGGTGCCGCCGCCATCACCTGATAACTTAATTGCTTCGACGGCATTCTTAATGATATTAACTATAGCCTGCTCCAGCATCGGACTATAGGCTCTGATAAAGTAATCTTTATTTTCCACCTTAAAATAAATATCGTCAGTGGTCATTTCCTTTTTTATAGCTTTTATTGAACGATTGATTAAGTCTTTAACATTAACTTTCTCCATAAACCTTTCATAATACTGTTGCCCTCCCTGAATAATCGGAATAATCTGCGTAGTAGCATGAATACGCTTTTTTTGTTCTTCTAAGCGCTTGACCGCCCCTAAAACCTCAGGTTGAGATTGAAACTTCTTTTTCATATACAAAAGTTCAGTTTCAATAACCTCCAGTGGATTGTTGATATCGTGCTGAATGCTGGTAGTGAGGGCACCCAAATCCTCTAACACAGTGCGCTGTTCAAGTTGTTGCTGCACTTTAGCGGTATCAAGCTGTATAAGTTTCAGGGCTGAAATACTGTTAACTATTTTCGGGAGGAGGGCGACTACAAAGACATACTCCATGATAGCGTAGTCGCTGAGCCATAATTTAAAGAGATAAATTGGCTGCAATGCCGCATATATAAAAAATGTTAGCGGGAAGACAACTGCCCATCCTTTATGGACTTCGGAATCTACTCTGCTTCGCACAGATTCACCGACTTTCCAAAGAACCCAAAAGGCAAAAGGAATTCCGCCAATAGTTAGAATGGCAAATTTAGCGCTTTTATTTAGAGAATCGGAAAATATTTCAATTACCCAGTATGAAAAAGCGGCGGAAACTACCAACCATAAAAACCATTTGAGGGTTGATAATATAAGGCTTCGATAGTTAATTGGCTCATTTTCTTTGGGCTTAAATCTTGCTATATGAAAGGGGAGTGAGGTCATAATACCCAGCGTATATACTTTAAAATTATAATCAAGGTCATTTACTTCGGGCTTGAAGAATGTTTCAAAACAAATATAAATAGCATTTAATAACCATCCAATCGATAAAAATTGATAAAAATAATCCTGATAAAAAGTGTATGCGTAACGATATAAACCGAACATCCCCAAAAGTATAACCACTGAAGTCGCACCAAAAAGCGGTCCGAATTTGAGTGATGCTATATAGGACGGATTTTCAAAATAGAGAAGCGAACCACTTATAATTATTATACCTAAACAAAATGCAATGAGTACTTGGTATATTAATTTGTCGTCAACTTTTTTCTTAACAGTTTCTTCCATAATTTTTAACATTTATGATAACCGTTGCGCGAATAATTCGCACCGCAGTTATTGCAATGCCTCACTTGTTTCTGATGCTCGCTGTAATGATTGCGAAGCATCGCAATACTTGAAAACGAGCGGCGGCATGTAGAACATTGGAAAGGGGGGTGTGCCATATTTTTAATCTATTAATGATTGAAGTTTGATTTCTTCGTCGCCGTCCATCGGTGTTGCCCAAATTTTTGCAAACACCAGTTCCGGCTTTTCCAGATAGATGGGTATGTCTTTTTCCACGCCTTTGATCTTTCTTCTGACGGGCTGCTCGAAAACCGCGCTCGGTGTGAACCAAAAGAGGGGAGAGGGCTTCGCTCCCGACACAATAGGATGCCGGGCGCTCTTTCGCAAAGTGTTTGTCCAACTCTCTTCCGTGCTTTTAATCAACACGGCGCGGATGCGTTTTACTCCGTAATGATCAGAGTGCAATTTCTGCTTTACAACATAATGAAAATGGGCGCGTAATTTCTTGTGCATCTTCTTGATAGAAGTTGTGCGCCGGTCAGCTTCATAGAAAAAATACTGCGCCCGATCTTCGCCCTCTCGGTCTGGATAATAAAGACCGAAAAAGGCGTCCGGTCGGTGCGGCAGTTTTTCCGTTTCGTCGGATTCGCGCACGTTTCCCGCTTGGTCGTAAGAAACCTTTGCCGCTTCAATTGTGTTCCAAAGGCTTGAGCCTTGATAAAAGCCGAGAATCTCAACCTGTCCGCCTGATTTGTGGCAAGCCTGTTCGAGCATATAATGAAAGCGCGAAATCATTAATTCGTGATGCAAATGCATTAATCGTCCTTGCTTTTTAATCATTTCCCGGCTCATCGTCACTTCGTAGTAACGCTTTTCGCGGTTGCGCCTGACGATCTCATAATCGAGTTTTTCCGGGTCGTAGCCTTTCTCATTTACCAAAAGCGCAAGGGCGCGTTTATCGTCCAAATAATAGTTAAATTCTGTCGGGTAAAAGGTCGAAGGAAAGGCGAAGCGATTAACGAGTTCCTGGTGGTAGAGGTTTTGCAGATGCCGCTCGGTCGTTCTCGTGTCGCCGTCAACGAGCCGGACAATCAAAGAAGTCGGAATGAAGCGGTAGCGGTAAATGATCTCAAGAATATCAATCGAGCGCGGCGTTATTTGGCGCGGCGGTAAATTGTCGGGTCGTTCGCGTAAGTATTTTTTTAGTCGTCGTCCTTTTTCACGTTCTTCCATTTTTGGGAAGTAAATAATCAAATAGCTTAGATACCTCTTTAGCCTAACAAGAGGGCGCAACCTGTCAAGAGGGGTATAAAAAGGGGGTATAATTTGCCAATAATTTGGGTATAACCGAGTTATAGGCTGCAAGCCAAAATCTTCAATAATATCAATAATTTACACCGCTAAGTTATAGGGGCTTTAACTACCGAAAAACGGTAGTTGAATGTCGCTCGCGGGCGCGCCGTCGCCTGCGTAAGATGCTTCGTCTCGAAGCGAATATCATGTGATTCATTTTTTGTCAGAGGCGTATCTAAGAAAAGACTATTGCCTACCGAAATTAAGCTCGACTTCAGGAGGTAATTCTTGTTTTGCATCAATCAAACCTCTGACTGTCTCGTGTACTTTCCCTCTTAGATTTGAACTAAGTCCTTCCGCGAGCGTGTCTATAGTGGCGAGGATCTGAAGATCTTTTACCAAACGCGGCTTCAAGAGGTCGCTTTTAATCCAAGGATCAGGATCCGGTTCAATCTCAAATTTTCTTATTAACACGGGAATGTGAAAACAAATTTTTTTTCTAAAAGGTCCGCCTGGACCAATACATATATACCAGGGCATAAAATTCCTCCTTTTTTGCTGTCCCGCTTTAGATTAGCACCACGGGAACTATCTATAGTTCTTTCATGAATAACTTGGCAAAGTTATTCATGAATGCCGACAAAAGCTTTGAACCCATAATTTTGATTCTCATAATATAACGCACCAAAATTTAACGAAAACTATCAATCAATAAATTATTTTTTAGGATGGATTAAATATTATTAAGGTCATTTTCTACTCTCGTTTGAATGAGTATTGAAATGTCAGCTATTCAACCGAATCTTTGGGTAGTAAACAATAACAGATTTCAAATTAGTATTTTGGCTAGTCTAGCCATTATTTGTCTGATATGAATTATATTTCTAGGATTTGGAACTCGTTTGCCTGTTTCCCAAAGACAGATTGTTTGCGGAGCAAAACCAGTGAGCTTTGCCATTTGTCTTTGAGATAATCCATAATTGCTTCTCCAAACTATTAATTTTTTGCCAATTTCCCAATTTGTTTCATAGAGAATAAAATCAATTGAAATTATTTTTTGCAAAATCCTGCGTAATTCAGATTCGGATAATTTTGTTTTGAAATCACAACATAGTTTTTGCTGAATTAGATGGATACTAGCAATCTTAAAGTTTAATTTGTTTGTAAAATTCTCAGATAATTCTTTTTCACTGCAAGCATTAATTCTTTCAAATACTGCACTAAGCCGTTGTAGTTGTTTGAAAGATGGAATTTTTCTGCCTTGTTCCCATCTGGCAAGCGTGCTTTGGTCAATACCTATTAATTGCGCCATAATACCCTGCCGGATCCCCTTTACTGAGCGCCAAATAATTAACTTTTGGCTAATAGGCAAATTTGAAGATTTTGGCTTGCAGCCTATAACTCGGTTATACCCAAATTATTGGCAAATTATACCCCCTTTTTATACCACTCTTGACAGGTTGCGCCCTCTTGTTAGGCTAAAGAGGTATCTAAGCTATTTGATTATTTACTTCTCAAAAATGGAAGAACGTGAAAAAGGACGA
>MWVV01000342.1_pt1 | contig 17175 bp, 14 predicted proteins | sample 1047281 | NCBI WGS metagenome assembly MWVV01 (sample SAMN06349986, study PRJNA376086) | soil metagenome | isolation source: PT-2 sample Antarctic (ecotone) soil | place: Antarctica | collected 2015-01-13 | reverse complement strand
CAAGCACAAACGAATTGACCGTTCAAACCGTTTATCTCGAACCGATTGATTCGACGGTTTTGTTTGCTCTGGCGCGTCCTGTCGCCGTGCAGGGAAATTTTAAAACGCTCGTCGCAGATTCCGAAGATGCGATGAATCTTCCGAGCGTCGGTTTTGAGCGTTCGACTTATAAAGTTTATTCCGATACGACACTTCCAAACGAAAAGCAATTAAGACTCGATAATGGCAATTACTCGGCGAATGAATACCGATATTTAGAACTGCCTGAAAATTTAGACAATAGAATCGCACAGCGTAGCGCGCAGCTAATCGAAAATGCAAAGAATCGATATGACAAAGCGAAGATAATCGAAAGCTATCTACAAAATAATTTCGGTTATACTTTAGAAATGAAATCCGGCGGCGAGCAACCGCTTGCGGATTTTCTTTTCAATATACGCGAAGGTCATTGCGAGTATTTTGCGACGGCGATGGCTGTAATGCTTCGGACGCAAGGCGTTGCGACACGCATCGTCAACGGTTTTCAGGAAGGCGAGTATAACGAAACGGTGGGCGTTTATGTCGTCCGGCAAAAAAACGCGCACTCTTGGGTTGAAGTTTATTTTCCCGAAACAAATTCTTGGATTCCGTTTGACCCGACGCCTTTTGTCGGTCAAAACGACGGGACAACTGCGCGCAGCGTTTTGGGCAGATTCGACAGCTACGTCCAAGCGCTCGAAACTTTTTGGATACAATATTTCGTCGCCTACGACAATCAGGAACAGCGTTCGCTTTTTCGCACAGTCAAAAACACCTTTGCCGATTATCAAGCGAAAACTTCCCATTGGTTAAACGATTTCCAAAAACAATTTTCCGTTTGGTGGAAACAGGCGCGCGGCGACAACGGTTTTACGACGAGCGCGAAAGCAATCGGCTACGGCGCGGCATATCTCAGCGCCGGAATTTTTGGAATTCTTCTGCTCATTTGGCTTTACTGCAAAATAATAAAACTCGCCGTCTGGCAAAGACTTTTCGATTGGACGAAACGCAAAAACGAAACGACAATCATCGAATTTTACGAACAGATGCAAAAAGTTTTAGCCGGACGAGGCTTCACGCGCGCCGCGCATCAAACGCCGCTCGAATTTGCGTTTGCTTTGAATATGCCGGAAGCTGTAAAGATTACGGAAAAATATAATCTGGTTCGGTTCGGCGAAAAAAATCTGTCGAACGACGAAGCGCGAGAGATTGAAAATTGGTTGGAAAACTTAAAAAGTAATTCTGCTGAAAAATAAAATGTTGACCTTAACAAAATTTTTAGAAATAGCGCGTGGAAAAACAAATCCAAGGTTATGGAATTTGTTTTGGTTATTCGCTCCAATGGCAGCAATAGTTCTATTACCTTTAGGTTCGATATTTTTATATATATTAGGTTTAGTTGGATTTGATGGAGTTGGAAGACTCACTCAAATGTTAATATTGTTTTCAATAATTTACGGGATTTTAATTGGGATTATAGTTTTGCTTTTCGCAGGTAAGTTAGGAATTCCGCCAACTCTGTTAAATAAAATTAAATGGCTTGCTAGATTTGCTGTTGTTACGCCATTACTTACTACTTTGATTTTATTTTTGATATTTAGTCGTTAGAAAAAGTTAAAATTAGATAATGAAAAAAGTTGGATTTGTCAGTCTCGGCTGTCCGAAAAATTTGGTTGATTCCGAAGTTATGATGGGACAGTTGAAAGCGGCTGGCTATGAAATTACGAATACCGAAGCGGACGCCGACGTTCTCGTCGTCAACACTTGCGGGTTTATCGAATCTGCGAAGCAGGAATCGGTCGGCGCGATTCTCGAAGCGACGAACTTAAAACAGCAAGGCAAAGCGAAAAGAGTCGTCGTCGCCGGTTGCCTTGTGGAAAGATACCGCGACGATTTGATGAAGGAGTTGCCGGAAGTTGACGCATTTATCGGCACGAATCAAATCGGCGAAATCTTGAAAGCCGCCGAAGATGAAACGAGTGATTTTCATCTTTCCCCAATCGGAAACAAAAGCGCGACGTATCTTTACGATTTCGACGCGCCGCGACATCGTGCGACCGACGCGCATACGGCGTTTATCAAAATCGCCGAAGGCTGCGACCGACCGTGCGCGTTCTGCTCGATTCCTTCGATGCGCGGCTCGTATCGCTCGCGCCGTCTGGGAAGCATTTTGAAAGAAGCCGAAGATTTGGCGAAACAGGGCGTCAAAGAAATCGTTTTAATCGCGCAGGATTCGTCGCGTTTCGGCGAAGATTTGGGCGAAGTTGACGCGCTCGCAATGCTCGTCCGCGCGCTTGGTGAAATCAAAGATTTAGAATGGATTCGCGTGATGTATGCGTATCCGACGCACATCTCCGATGCTTTTCTCGAAGCGATACGCGACACGCCGAAAGCCGTCAAATATCTCGATATGCCGCTTCAGCACGCATCAAGAAATGTTTTGAAAAATATGCGGCGCGGCGGAACACGCGAAAGTTTGCAACGATTGATAAAAAGAGTTAGAGAAAAAATTCCCGAAATCACGATTCGCACGACTTTTATCACGGGCTTTCCGACCGAGACCGAAAGCGATTTTGAAGAATTGCTGAAATTTGTCCGTAACTGCGAATTCGATAACGTCGGCGTTTTTACATATTCCGACGAAGAAGGAACGCCCGCGTTTGATTTGCCGTTTAAGGTTGACGCGAAAACGGCGAAACAACGTCGCATGCGCTTGATGAAAGAACAGGCGAAAATTTCAAGACGAAAAAACCAACAGAAAATCGGCAAAACATTCCGCGTTTTGTTTGAAGGAAATTCACCCGAATCCGATTTGCTTTGGCATGCGCGGCTAGAAGGTCAGGCGCAGGAAATCGACGGTTATATTTTAATCAACGATGCGCCGGAAAATCTCGCGCCTGCGGTCGGCGAATTTTATAACGTGCGAATCACCGAAGCGCATAATTACGATTTAATCGGCGAGATTATTTGATGTTTTTAGAATTTACAGCGAGAAAATCCTGCGGAATTCGAGCGAAAAGAGTTATAAATTTGTTTACCGTAAAACGAAGAAGCGTTTCTTTGCGCAACTTCGATTCCAACAAGATTTTCATTAAAACAAAAGAGGTAAATTTTATGCGTTTAATTTTGAGATACACATTCTTAACGATTTTCTGCGGATTGTTTTTGATGCACGGCATCACCTTCGGACAGGAAAAGCCGATTCAACAAATACCGAACAAAACAAATACGATTGTTAAGCCGATTCCGGCAGCATCCGGCGATAAGGAATTAAAAGTCGAATTCCCGGAAATAGACGGCTGGGTTAAAGGCAACGTTACAACGTATCCGAGAGCCGAACTCGGATACAGCGTTAATTACGAATCGGAAGAAGCGGGCAGAGTTACCGTTTACGTTTATAAGGGCGGGATGAAAAAGATTTCGAGCGACGTCGCTGACAAAGCGGTAGTCAGCCAAATCGAGCAGGCGAAAAGCGACATTCAGCAATATGGAAGAATGGGCTATTACGAAAACGTCAAAGAAATAAAAAGCGAAACCGTAACGCTGGGCGGCGCAAACGGAAAAGTCAAAACTCTTTATTCGCTTTTCAGTTTCGGCATCAAAGGAGAACCGTTCGCTTCGGAAATTTATCTGTTCGGCTATCAAAACCACTTTATTAAAATCAGAGCGACGCGCCTGAAAGCGGAAACGGAAAATAAGGCGATGACCGATTTGCTCGCGAAGATAGACGGGTTATTTTCAAAATGACAGCCGATTTTAATTTCCGTCAAACTCAAACAAACCCTCGCAAGCCGTTTATAATTTTGATGTTGACCGACGAACAGGAAACAAAGCCGAAAAGGAAATTTCTCGATTGTCTTTCGATTGCGCTGTCGACGTTTGGTGTCGGATTTATACCGCTTGCGCCGGGAACTTTCGGCTCGCTCGTCGGCGTTTTGGTTTATCTTTTTTTCGCGCGCATCGAAGCAAATTCTTTCGCAAATTTTTTGCCGAAAGATTTTGACGAATTACAAATTACAGCTTGGATTCACGTTTTCAACGCTCTATTCTTTCTGCTTTTTTGTCTTTTAGGAATTTGGGCGTCGAGCCGCGCGGCGAAAATCTTTGACGACAAAGACCCGCAAAAAGTCGTCGTCGATGAAGTTATCGGACAGCTTATCGTTTTTCTATTCGTTCCTTTCGGTATTTCGTGGAAATTGATTTTCGCCGGATTTCTGCTTTTCAGATTGTTCGACATCTGGAAACCGTATCCGATTGACTCGCTGCAAAATCTTTCGGGCGGCATCGGCGTCTGTGCCGACGACATTCTGGCGGGCGTCTACGGCGGCGTTTGTTTGGCTGTAACTTACGCGATTAGTTTAACCGTTTGAAAAATATCTGCAACGCAGCGGGAAAAATAAAATTATTCGTCCTCGTCTTTTTGAAAAATCCAGCCTTTGCGCCAAAAATAAATTAGAAGTAAAACGGTGACGGCGAGCATTAAACCGAGCGTAATGAAATAACCGTTGTGCGATTTCAGTTCGGGCATATTCTCAAAATTCATTCCGTAAATTCCGGCAATGAGCGAGAGGGGCAGAATAATCCCCGAAAAAATCGTGAGAAATTTGACGATTTCGTTCGTGCGGTTCGAGACGACGTTAAACTGGATGTCGAGCAATCCGGTAATCAAATCGCGGTAGCTGTCCGCCAAGTCCGAGACGCGCTGCAAATGGTCGTGAACGTCACGGTAAAACGGCAGGTGCGCCTCTTCGATAAGCGGAAATTCGCCGTGCGCCAAACGATAGAGAACGTTTAATTGCTTTGAAGTAATTCGCCGCAGCCGCGCGACGCTTCTTTTTAAGCTCAGGATTTCTTCTAACACCGCGTTGTTGCTGCGCTGCTGGCTGAAGATGCGCTCCTCTATTTCGTTTATCGAGTTATCGAAATCGTCGACAATCGGCAAATATAAATCGACCAACTCGTCTAAAATCTGATGCAGCAGATAATCCGCGCCGCGCCTGCAGACAAACGAAGAATTACGAACCTGTCGTTTAACCACATCGATGCTGCGAAAATTTTCGTGATGGTAAGTTACGACGAAGTTTTTGCCCAAGTAACCGTCGAGTTCTTTGGTTAAAAAATTAAAAGAATTTGTTTCGAGCTTGACACCGTGAACGATGAAAAACAGATAATCGGCAAACGCTTCGACTTTCGGCGCGTTTCTCGTAACCCGTGCGTCTTCAATCGTGAGCGGATGAAAATGAAAAACGCTCGACAAAATTTTGTCCTCCTCGACGGTTGGCGCTTCCATATCGACCCAAACCAAATTGTCAGGATTTGCCAGCAGTTCGGGAATATTCTCCATTGTGAAAACTTCTTCGACTTGGTGAGCGCCCTTCTGGTAGACGAAAATTTCCATAAAAGTAATTATTTAACTGTTAAAATGTTTTTAAATGATATTGTTTGCCGAACCCGATTTATAAAATAAACATTGAATTATCCGTTAACGATAAAAAATAAACAATTAAACGATTCGTTATTTTTATCGCGGAACAACAAACCGGCGTTTGCCGTTAGACAATATACATTGCGGAAGTTATTTTTATGGAAAACCAAATTTAAACCCTAAAACCTGACACCAACACCTGCTTTTCTATGAACGAACAAAACGTAACTCTGCGCGTCGAAAACGTAACCAAACGCTTCGGTGAATTTACGGCAATCGAAAATTTAAGTTTCAACGTGCGCGCCGGAAAGGTTTTCGGTTTTTTAGGTCCGAACGGCGCGGGCAAAACGACGACGATTCGGATGATTGTCGGTATCACCGCGCCGGACGAAGGGGTAATAGAACTTTTCGGACAACGGGTTTCCGCCGCGACGCAGGACAAAATAGGCTACTTGCCGGAAGAGCGCGGTTTGTATAAAAAGATGAAAATCTTCGAGCAGCTTCGCTATTTCGGCGCGCTCAAAGGCGTTTCGCAAAAACGCGCCGACGAGCAAATTGATTTTTGGCTCGGGCGGATGAATTTGAGCGATTGGAAAAAAAAGAAAACGACCGATTTATCAAAGGGAATGTCGCAGAAAATCCAATTCATTTCGACCGTTCTGCACGACCCGGATTTGCTGATTCTGGACGAGCCGTTTTCCGGTCTCGACCCTGTTAATGTCGAATTTATGATTGAAGCCGTCGCCGAACTGAAGGCGCGCGGCAAAACGATTATCTTCTCGACGCATTTGATGGAAACGGCGGAACGCCTGTGCGACGATATAATTTTGATAAACAAATCGCGCAAAGTTATCGGCGGCACGCTGCGCGAAGTCAAACAAAGTTTCGGCAAGAATTTAATCGCGCTGCGAAGCGATGGCGGCGACGCAGTTTTGCACGATAAAAATCTTGTCGCAAAAATCGTTGAACACGCCGACGAGCGGGAGATCGAATTAGCGGAAAATGCCGACGCGCAAACATTGCTCAAAAAATTGATAGAAAACGGCGCGCGCATTTTTAAATTCGAGCAGGTCGAGCCTAGTCTTAACGATATTTTTATCGAAAAAGTAAAAGGAATCTAATGAAAAAATTTCTTGCCGTCGTCAAACACGAATATAAAAAACTGGTTCTGAAATGGTCGTTTCTGATTGCGACTCTGCTCGTTCCGGTTTTCGGCGCTGTGTTTGCTGTTGTTCCCGCATTGCTTTTTTCGATTAAAAGCGAACCGACGCGTATCGCCGTCGTTGACCAAACGGGTCGAATCGCGCCGCGAATTGTGGAAAATTTTTCGCTCGAAAAAACGACGGCGGAGGAAAAACAGAAATCGGCGGAAGAATTGATAAAAGATTCGGCGACTGCCCAACCGGACGAGCAAATGAACCGCGCCGCCGAACAATTGGGCGCGACTTTTAATTTTGTCAAATATGACGCCGATTCTAAATCGCTCGAACAAATCAAGCGAGAGCTGACAGCAAAAATCACCGCCAAAGAACTTGACGCATATTTAATCGTTCCGCCAAGTTATGAGACAGCGGGCGCGAAATTTGAATTTTTCTCGCGTAAAGCCGGCGATTATATTGCCAATTCGCAGCTCGAACGCGCAATCAACGGCGCCGTGCGCTCGCAGCGGCTTGCCGACGCCAATATCAGCGAAGACCGTCTGAAAGATTTGAGCCGCAACGTCGAATTTACCAAAACGGCGATAAGCGAACGAGGCAACGAAAAAAGCACTGACGGCATTTATGCCGCTTCTTTTATCATCAGTCTGATGATTTACGTAACCTTGATGATTTACGGGCAGCAGATTTTGTCGGCTGTCGTCGAAGAAAAGGAAACGCGCATCGCCGAAATTCTTTTTTCGTCGGCGAAACCGTTTGAATTGATGATGGGAAAACTCGTCGGCGTCGGACTTGCCGGTTTGACGCAGCTCGCTATTTGGATAATTTCCGTCCTTGTTCTTGTCGGCATCGGTTTAGCGAATATGAGCGCGGTGGGCGTTAACATTTCAGTGCCGGACATTACGCCGCTGACCGTAATTTATTTTTTCGTATTCTTTCTGCTCGGATTTTTTATCTACGCCACCGTTTACGCGCTTATCGGCGCGATGGTTACGACTGTACAGGAAGGCGGGCAGTTTGCGATGCTGCCGATAATGTTTTTAGCCGCCGGTTACATAATTTCAATATCAATCGTCCGCGACCCGAATTCCGCTTTGGCGTTTTGTGCTTCGATTGCACCGTTTCTCGCGCCGATTACGATGCCCGTGCGCATTTTGGCGGAAACGCCGCCTTTCTGGCAAATCGCGCTTTCGATTTTGTTAAACGGTTTGACGATTGCTTTTCTAGTTTGGCTCGCCGCACGCGTTTATCGCGTCGGAATGCTGATGTATGGAAAGCGCGCGACGATACCGGAAGTCTGGAAATGGATTCGGCAAAGCTGAAATAGGTGATAAGTAAAAGCAAATTTCTTTACTTATCACTTGTATTTGCGTGCTTGCAAAATGTCTTGAATAATTCCGTCGGCTTCAAAAGGCTTTGTGTGATATTTTTGAAATCCTTTCTCGAAAGCGCGCACCTTATCCGCCGGCGCAGCGAACGCGCTCAAGGCAATTGCCGGAATCGCGCCGCCTTTTTCGGGCGGCAGACTTCTGATGCGTTCGATTAAAGAATATCCGTCTTCGTCCGGCATCGCTAAATCCGAAACAATCACGTCGGGCAAATCTTCGCTCGCCGCCGCTTCCAGCAAGGAGTTCATCGCCGCCGCCGCAGACCCGACGCTTTTGACGCGTGCGCCGCTCTGCTCTAAAAATAACTGCAAAACTTCGCGCGAATCGTCGTCGTCTTCGACGATTAAAATTTTAACGGCACGAAGAGCTTTTCCTTCCGCTCGATTGGATTTTCCATCTGTTTGCTCCGCTGCCGACACGGGCGCGTTTTGCTGTTTCCCGATTTCCGAATCGCACAGCGGCAGAATAACCGTGAAAGTCGAACCGCGTCCTATGCCTTCGCTTTCGGCGCGAATACGCCCGTTGTGCTTTTCCGAAAGGATTTTGACAATCGATAAACCCAAGCCCAGACCGCTGCGGTCGATAGAAGTTTTCTCGTCGCCTTGCTTAAACTGTTGGAAAACATTCGGCAGCAATTCGGGGCTTATTCCCTGACCATCGTCCTTAACGGTAACCCTCACTTCAACATCGGAGTTTCGCGCGGAGATTTTGATATTGCCGTCCGCTGAAGTAAACTTCAGCGCGTTTGAGACCAGATTGGTAAAAACTTGCTGCAAGCGAATTGGGTCGCCGAAAACCGATATGTTTTCGCGGTCGGCGGCAAACTCAAGATGCACGTTTTTACTTTCAGTCAACGGTTTCTGCGAGTTGTAAACCGTTTTTAAAACTTCGAAAAGATTAACGGGTCGCATCTCCAGACGCATCTTGCCCGAAGCGACGCGCGCCGAATCGATTAAATCGTCAATCAATTTCGATTGCGCGCGCGCGCTTTTTTCTATCGTTTCCAAAGCGTTTTGCCGCGCTTCCGGTTTAATTTCCTTGCCGAGCAGAATTTTCGTCCAGCCGAGAATCGTATTGAGCGGCGAGCGCAGCTCGTGAGAGACAACGGCGAGAAAAAAATCTTTGGCGCGATTCGCTTCTTCGGCTTCGTCGCGCGCTTTTTTCTCGCGCTCGTAGACGCGCGCCAGTTCTTCGCTCGCCGATTTTTTTTCCGTAACGCGTCTGACCGCGCCCGACATATTTTGCGGCTTGCCGCTTTGGTCGAGATTAGTTTTTCCCTGCAGCGCGAGCCAGTGAGCGCTGTTGTCAGAATATATCACGCGGCAGTCGATACTGAATTCTTTGCCCTCCGCCTGCGATTCGCCTAATGCCGCGTCCAAGCGCTCGCGGTCTTCGGGATGCACAATACTCAAAAATCGGCTAAACGAAAGCGCGTCTTCCGGCGCGGAATTAAACACTTCTTTACACCTCGCCGTCGCGTAGAAAAAATCCGTGTCAAACTCCCAAAACCACAGACCGATTCGACCGGCGGCGGCGGCAGTCTCTAATTGTCGGGCGCGCGATTTATAATTTTTGATTTGCCTTTCGCGCTTCGTAACTTCCTGCGCGCAAAAGAAAATCCGGCGCTCGCCGCCCGCTTGCTTGTCGGCAAAAACCTGTAAAGACAATTCGATAAAAATTTTTTCGGCGGCATTGACTCTGAAATCCAGACTCGCTTTTGTATCGCCCTTTTGAATCGCTTCGTGAACGGCTTTTTCGAGTTTTTCAGCCGTGTCCGCGCTCGATTGCCAGTAAACGGTTTCGGAAAATTTCTGACCGATTAAAAGTTGCGGCTCGGTCGCCGTCCGCTCGAAAATTTTTCCTTCGAGGCTTAAAACGCGTCCTTGAAAACTCATCGTTCCGTAAAAAACAAAGACGTTTCTAAAAAGATTTAAAGCGTCGATATCGTAAGAAAATTCCATATTGCTTCTTTACGGATTATTTTAACAAAACTCGTCTTTCAAAAAATTTGTTTCGTTTCTTAACCCGTTGCATCTCCAACTTTTTCGGCGACAGCCGAATCAATTCGCAATCTTGAAAATTAACATTATCAAGATAAATCAAGTTTCGTGCCAGCGCATTAAGTCTTTGTCGTATCAGAGTGAGAGTTAAAAAATCGGTGGGCTTCCCATCATTGGGATTAGTATCGAGTCGATGCGAAATAACGATAATGATTACCGCAGGAAATAAACTAACGAAAAATAGTGTTCAAAATTTTGTATGAATTTATTGCATCGAAAATTTTCAACTACTTGAGCGCGATTGTTTCAAGACGATAACACAAGCCTAAATGCCCCTTTACGGCGGCTGGCACATCTATTGCTAAATTGGAATTCTTGTAGACTAAGCCTTTGAACTTAAAATCGAAGATTTAATTAATTTTACAATTTGATTACTTGGGATTTACCGGGGAGGAAGAAAAAGAGAAGCTAGTAAAGGGGACTTGCTTCTCTTTTTTTATTTAAACCGTTTAGGACTTTGCGCGCGCAAAGCGGCTAGCTTTCCACCACTCAATCGTTTGACGCAAGCCGTTTTCCAAATCAACAGATTTTTCGTAGCCGAGCCAATTGACGGCGCGCGCATTGTCGGCTTGTGAATCTTTTACGTCGCCTTGTCTCTCCGGTTGATAGTTGACTTCGACGTTCTCTTTGTTCGTTATTTTCTGCAAAACCTTGAGCAATTGATTCAGCGTGATGCGCTCGCCGTTCGCCGTGTTAATTACTTCGCCGATGCCTTTTGAAGCGGCGGCGGCTTTGACATTGGCTTTTACGACGTTGGCGATAAATGTGAAATCTCTTGACTGCTCGCCGTCGCCGAAGACGGTCGGAGACGCGTCGTTCATCAGCGCGTCGATAAAACGCGAAATCACGCCCGAATACTGCGAAGACGGGTTTTGTCTCGGACCGAAAACATTGAAATAACGCAGGCAGATTGTTTCCAAACCGTAGACGTGATTGAATACCTGACAGTAATATTCGCCCATCAATTTCGCTGCTGCGTAAGGCGAAAGCGGGCTTGGCGACATCGTTTCGACTTTGGGCAGCATTTCCTGATTTCCGTATGCGGAACTTGAAGCCGCGTAAATCACGCGCCGAACGCCGCCGTTTTCCTTCGCTTTCAAAAGAAGATTGAAAGTTCCGTCAACGCACGCGCGGTGCGTTTCCAAAGGATTTTCAACCGAACGCGGCACGCTCGGCAAAGCGGCTTGATGAAAAACTATCTCGACATTTTCGAGAGATTTTTCGAGCCTTTTGTCGTCGTTCAAATCAGCCTCGATAAATTCAAAATCACCTTTAATTTCTTCCAGATTTTCCCGAAAGCCGGTTGACAAATTATCGAGAATGGAAACTTTCGCGCCTTGCCGGATAAGCTCGTCGGCTAAATTAGACCCGATAAAACCCGCACCGCCCGTAACCAAAACTTTTGTTGTAAGAGACATAAAATAAGTTATACGCGAAAACATTCGAGCGGGAAAAATTAAATTAGTTAATTCCTGCTTTCCTTAGCATTATATTTAAAATTATCTGCCGACGCCGACATATTCAAAACCCAGATCCCTCATATCCTTCGGCTCGTAGATATTTCGTAAATCGGCGATTTTCGGAGACCGCAAAAGCTCTTTTACTCGTTTCATATCCAGTGCGCGAAATTGATTCCATTCGGTCATAAAAACCAGAACGTCTGCGTTTTCGATGGCTTCATACTCGTCTGACGCATATTCGATGTCGGGCAGCGAAACTTTCGCTTCCTCCATTGCTACCGGGTCATAAGCCTTAATTTTCGCGCCGCGTGACAGCAAATCTTTAATAATGTCAATTGCCGGAGACTCGCGCATATCATCGGTTTCCGGCTTGAACGAAAGACCGAGAACAGCAATTTGTTTGCCGCTCAAATCGCCCGCCAGCAACGATTCGATTTTCGGAATCATTGCTTTACGCTGAAGCTCGTTAACTTCGATAACCGCATCGACGATGCGCGTCCGAGCGCCGAATTGTTTTGCAACAGTCGAGAGCGCGCGCGTATCTTTTGGAAAACACGAGCCGCCGAAACCCGGTCCGGGATGAAGAAACTTACTGCCGATGCGTTTGTCCATTCCGATTCCGCGCGCCACGTCGTGAACGTCACAGCCGATTTTATCGCACAAATTGGCAATCTCGTTGATAAAAGAAATCTTCGTCGCTAGAAAAGCGTTCGCCGCATATTTTATCAGCTCCGCCGCTTCAAGTGAGGTTACCACAATCGGAGTTTCAATCAAATAAAGCGGTCGATAAAGGTCTTTCATAATCGCAATCGCGTCTTCTTCGTTACTACCGATAACGACGCGGTCAGGACGCATAAAATCCTCGATTGCCGCGCCTTCGCGCAAAAACTCCGGGTTAGAAGCGACTCCGAAATTCGTCGGCGTTTTCTGATTTTCTTTAACGAACTGGCGAAGCCATTTTCCGGTGCCGACCGGAACGGTGGATTTTGTTACGAGAACTTTATAGCCGTCCATACATTCGGCTATATCTTTTGCCGCCGAGCGATAAAAACTCATATCGGGCGAGCCGTCTTCCTGCGGAGGCGTTCCGACTGCCAAAAAGATTACTAATGCTTGCTCGACCGCCGATTTAACGTTGGTCGTGAAATGTAGCCGACCGGCTCTAGAATTTTTTTCGACAATATTGTCTAATCCCGGTTCGTAAATTGGTATTATTCCTTTGTTCAGACGGTCAATTTTGTCTTTATCGACATCAACGCAAGTTACCTCAACACCGAACTCCGCAAAACACGCGCCCGTAACCAAACCGACGTATCCCGTACCTATAACTGCGATGTGCATACCATTTTAAAATATAATTTCGATTGATAATGTTTTGTTAAATTATTCACAAACGAAAGCAAATTTTTACGGGTTACGTTTATTTAACGTAACCCGTAAGTTTTAAGGTGAAGTTTAATTTTGGAAAACCTTGAAATTAAACTCAAATTTTTAGCGAACTGAACTAATTACAACTGCCCCGCCGCCAAGCTCAACATCATTATTACGTCTGCCGGCGAAAAACAACGCTGCAGCGGCAGCGCCGCCCGCAGCTATAAGCAAAGCAGCCAAAGCACCCGAACCGAAACCGGCTGTGGCTACCGGCGGAACCGAACCGGGACGCAGACAAGGCTTACAACCGGTTTGCGACGGATTACCGAAGGTAGCGTCTGTTCCGGCGGCAACCTGCTTATCGCTTGAACCGTTTCTTAACGTTACCAAGCCCACCGATGTCTCGACGTAAGTTTGTGTGCAGCGAGCTTCGTCAGCACAACCGACATCGACGCCAAATGAATTGGCTTGTCCAGCGTCGGCGATAATTGTTGAATTGCGCGTTGTAACCGACGTGGCAATTCCGGCGGAGTTGGTTACGCGTATTTTTCCGGCAGTCAACATACCAATGATGCTGTTATTTGAAAATTTCAGATTCAAGGTCGAATCGGAAAGAATTTCGACACGCCCGTTTTTTCCTAAATTAATAGTGGCGGTTGCGTTTGTTCCGGTAACAATTGTGTTATCGGAAGTAATGGTTGAGCCGGAAACGGCGTTTTGACCGTTGACGGTTACCGATCCGCCGCTGACGGTGATTTCACCCATAATATCGTCGGGAGTTGCAGCGATGACCGACATCGAAAAGGCACTCCAAACGGCAATAGCGGCTAGCAGGGATACAGATTTACGAATAGTTTTGCCGAACATTTTTATTTAATTTCCTCCTGAATAAATCCTTCATAATAATAAATCATTTTTATTATACTTTGTTTTAGTCAAGTATAATAAAAATGATTTGCAGTAATTAGCGAATTGTACTTACAACAACAGTACCGCCGCCTAATTGTATTCTATTTTTGCTTCTGAATACAGCATAAAGCAAACCGGCAATCGCGCCGCCCAGAATAAGCGCAAAAAGGGCACCGCCGCCGTGATGATCATCATCGTCGTCGTCGTCATCATCTTTCGCGCCAACTGTTTGACCGGCATTGAGGCTGGAAACTTTTCCGTCAAGTGATTTTACGCTAACACTGTTGGAAGCATTCAATACTGTAACTCTTCCCGCCGCCAAATCTCCGCTGATGCCTTTTTCGTTAAAAGAGACGGACATAACCGTATTCGGAGCAAGTTCGATTTTGCCGATTTTCCCTAAGCTAAGGATTGCGCTGGCGTTTTCGGGCGTAGCAATCGTGCTGCCGGTGAAAATCGAACGACCACTTTGAGCCGCTTCGCCGTTGACTTTGACAAAAGGATTTTGCCCGTTCATAGCCGTTCCGTTAACTAAAATTTCTCCGGCAATTTTTTCCGAGCTTGCCAAAGTAACCATTGAGTAGGTTGCGATAAGCGCAACCGCCAAACACGTTGATAATGCTTTACGAATCCAAATTTTGTTGTTCATATTTCTCCTTTTGCAATGCAGTATTTCAATAATTTCAAAAAAATCAAACCTTTCAATGTTTTACACGAATTATCGAACCGTGTCAATGTTTTACACGTTTTATTGAACCGAGTCAATAAAAGTCTGGAAGATAAGGTAAAAATTAAAGGCAAAGTTTTCTTAGCTTTAGGAAGATTTCTTAATCCTAAAAGTAATGTTAATATCTATAACACAGTCGAGTCGGAAATTTAAAGCTGAAATTTAGATAATTTGCACAAACTTTATTGAATTTTCAAATTCAATAAAAATCTGCCGGAAATCCTAATTCTGTCGGCAAAAAACGATTTAAATATACATAAATGCCGCACGCTGAAAATAGTTTGGAAACAAGCAAAATTTGTGTTGTTGGATACAAATAAAGCTTGAAAAAATTTTATTGGCAATCTCGGTTTATTAAAAATTTCTGCTCTATGAGTTATTGATTAAATCGAATTAGAAATTTTTTTTGAGTATTAAGAACCGCCGTTGTTAAATGAAGATTAATCCGTATGAAGATAAAAGAGAAGTCTTTATCAAATATTTGACGAGCGGTAAGGCTGTCGAATGGCGATGAAAATCTTTGCTCCAAGAAAATCCCGCTTGCCTTTGTTATTTATATTTGAGTATAATACTCGTTTCATACGAAGCGTGGGAACGTTCTCGGTGGGTTCGCGCCCACTTTTTATTTTGGGCGCAGGTAAGTAGATGAGCAAGCAAATAGTTACGGAAAAAATCCGCGAGATTGCTGCGCGCATTGCCGGTGAAAACAATTTGGAGCTGGTGCAGGCGCAGGTTGTCGGCACAAGTAAAAATTTGACGATTCGCGTTTTTATTGACAAAACCGGCGGCGTAACACACGAAGATTGCGCGACAGTCAGTCGTCAGATGGGGCAGATTCTCGACGCCGAAGACGTTTTTCCGCTCTCTTATCTGTTGGAAGTTTCATCGCCCGGTTTGGAGCGCGAGCTTTACAGTCTTGAAGACTTTAAAAAATTCACCGGAAAACTGGCGAAAGTGAAAACGACGGCGGCAATCGACGGACAGAAAAATTTTCGCGGACGCATTATAAATACCGAAGGCGATGAAATTGTCTTTGATGACAAAACAAACGGAACGGTGCGATTTTCGTTCGACGCTGTCGCCAAAGCGAATTTAGAAATCGATTTAGAAGAAGAATTGAAAAGAAGTGGCGAACGGTGAGTGTAAATTGTGGATTTTTCTTTCACTCTTCATTTACAACTCACTGTTCATCACTAACTAAAGTTTATGACATCTATCGGACAGAGTATAGAAGCGCTTGTCAGCGAGCAGGGAATCGACCGCGATTTGGTTATCGAGGCGATGAAGGAAGCGGTCAAGGCTGCCGCGCGCAAGCAATTTAAATCGCAGGACAAGACCGGCGACAGCATACAGGTTGATTGGAACAGCGAAGAAGGCGCGATTGAAATTTCGGCGCAGAAAACCGTCGTCGCCGAAGTGGAAAATCCGTCGAGCGAAATGACTATCGCTGAAGCAATCGAGATGGGCGCTGAACCGGACGAAGTCGAACTCGGCGATATGCTGCTGATTCCGTTGCCCACAGAAGAATTGGGGCGCATCGCGGCGCAGACGGCGAAACAGATTCTCGTGCAGAAAGTGCGCGAAGCCATCCGCGAAAAAGTTTATGAAGAATACATCGACCGCGTCGGAACGCTGATGAACGGCTCGGTCAAACGCTTCGAGCGCGGCGACATAATCGTCGATTTGGGCAACAATCTGGAAGCGATTTTGCCGAAACAGGAACAGGCAAGAAGCGAAACTTGGAATCAAGGCGAACGCATCCGCGTAGTCGTCGCCGACGTTACGAAAGAGCCGCGCGGACAGCAGATAAAAGTTTCACGCGCTTCGGCTGAACTGTTGAAGCGGCTTTTTGAAATGGAAGTGCCGGAAATTTACGACGATACGGTCGTTATCAAATCGGCGGTGCGCGAGCCGGGTGACCGCGCGAAAATCGCCGTTTCGTCAAATGAAAAGGACGTTGACCCGGTTGGCGCCTGCGTCGGAATGAAGGGGTCGCGCGTTCAATCGATTATAAAGGAATTGCGCGGCGAAAAAATTGACATTATCGAATGGTCGGACGAGCCGTCGGTTTTTGCGGCAAACGCGCTTTCTCCGGCAAAAGTTTCGCAGGTGCGGATTACCAATATCAACAATCGCAAAATGGAAGTTATCGTCGGCGAAGACCAGTTGTCTCTGGCAATCGGCAAGCGCGGTCAAAACGTGCGGCTTGCAACCAGACTCGTCGGCTGGGACATCGATATTGTCAGCGAAGAAGTTTTGAAAAAAGAAATCACTTCGCAGATGAATCAATTGATTGCGTCGGGCGCGGCAGTTCCGATTACGGCTCTCGAAGGCGTTTCGGCGGCGCAGGCAGAGGATTTGAAAATCAAAGGCATCGAAGACGTTGACGCGCTGGCGGCGACTTCGGTCGATGATTTGGTCGATTATCTCGACGTGAGCCTCGACGACGCCGAAAAAATTCTCGTTTCGGCGAAACAAATCGTCGATGCGCGCGGCAACGCGGCGGCGCTAGAACAGCAATCAGCCGCGCCAGCCGAAGAAGCCAATCAAGGAAGCGACCAATCGGCGACAGCGGAAAATAAAGAAACCGCCGACGAAACAATTTCGGCTGAAAGTCCGGTAGCGGCGCAGGAAATTTTAAGCGAAGAAGCGTCGCAGAC
>MWVV01000340.1_pt1 | contig 17229 bp, 16 predicted proteins | sample 1047281 | NCBI WGS metagenome assembly MWVV01 (sample SAMN06349986, study PRJNA376086) | soil metagenome | isolation source: PT-2 sample Antarctic (ecotone) soil | place: Antarctica | collected 2015-01-13 | reverse complement strand
GTATGATTTCGAGGTGGCGATCGGATCAGCCGGTAGCGGTTACGACCGTTACCTCGTGCGCATCGAGGAGATGCGGCAAAGCGTGAGGATTCTACGGCAGGCTATCGAAACGCTGCCTGGTGGACCCATCAACGTGGCCGACTGGAAGAACACACTTCCGCCGAAGGCGCGCGTGATGACGAAGATGGAAGAGTTGATCCATCATTTCATCGTCGTGACGGAAGGGCTCGACGCGCCCGCGGGCGAGGTCTATTTCGGCGCGGAGAATCCCAAGGGTGAGCTTGGGTTTTACATCAACAGCAAGGGCGGCGGCGTGCCGCATCGGCTGAAGATCCGCTCACCCTCGTTCTGCAATCTGAGCATCTTGCCGGAACTTTTGCCGGGCCACAGCATCAGCGATGTCGTCTCTATCCTCGGCAGTCTGGACTTCGTGATGGGCGAATGCGACAGGTGACCGCAACTTTTATGAACAGACTCAAACACAGCTTCTGCCTCCTTCTCGCCGCCACCTCTCTGCTTCTCCTGGAGGGATGCGATCGAAACGCCATTTCCGGTTCCAAGCTGACGAGTGCAAATTACGACCAGATCTCGATGGGAATGTCAAAATCACAGGTGGAAACGATCCTCGGAAAACCGACCACCGCAGAGACAAAGGATGTGCTGATCTTCAAGAAAACGACTTACCGCTACGAAGACGGAACGAAGTTCGCGATGGTCACCTTCAAGAACGACGAAGTCGACGGCAAAGACACGAACCTCGGACGCGAGCCGTAATCCGCGGGTAGCCTGAAGAATGGGCTCGCGAGATCTGGTGCTTTTCTGCTCCGTGATTTCCGGCGCGGTGCTGCTCGGCGGCTGCCAGCCGGGCCAAGGGTTGACGAAGGCGAACGTGGACCAAGTTCTGACCGGGATGGCGAAGAAGCAGGTGGAATCCATCCTGGGAATGCCGACTTCCGTCGAGGTGAAGGAGCTCGATCTCGCCAAGAAGACAACCTACGTCTACACGCAGGGCCCGGACACAATCACGCTCGTCTTCTGGGACGATAAGCTCGAAACTAAAGAGTCGACGCTGAAGGACTAGCGATTCAGGTGTGGCAGGAGCGGAAGTGATTCCAAAACCGGATTACCGTCACCACCGCCCTCTGAGAGAGAGTCCCTAATCCCCCGCGTAAACGGGTGAGGACTGTCCCAACTCTGATTTCACAATCCCTTTTCTTGAAACCACCTGCAACCATCGAACAAGTTCCCGCTGAACTGGAAAGGGAGATGCAGCGAGCCATCGCTCGTTACCCCGCCGACCGGAAGCGCAGCGCGTCGATGCCGCTCCTGCATCTCTGGCAGGAGCATTTTGGTTTCATCAGCGACCACGGAATCTGCTGGATCGCGGAGAAGCTAGGGCTCCAGCCGATTAACATCCTCGAGCTGGTCACGTTTTATCCGATGTACCGGCAGCAACCGGCGGGCAAAAAACACATTCGCGTCTGTCGCACGTTGAGCTGTGCAATGGCCGGCAGCTACGAGTTGATGACGAACCTTTCCACCGCCGCCGGAGTGAAGGCGAATCATCACGACACCGGCATGCACAACCCGGAGTCGAAGGATGACGCCGGCGAATTCAGTCTCGAGTTCGTGGAATGTCTGGCGAGCTGTGGAACCGCGCCAGTCTGTTTGGTCGGGGATAACTTGCAGGAACTTGTCCTTCCCCATTCAGCCGGCCACGTTCTCCAGCGCAATCAGCCGACCGGTCGCCCGCTGGCTGCGGCGCATCCGTACGAGCGGCGTTTGATCTTTAAGAACATCGGCCGGCAGGGCTGGACGGCTGACATCGATTGTTACCTGCGCGACGGCGGTTACGAGGAGTTAAAGAAAGCTGTGACGATGGCCCGGACCGACATCGTCAACGAGGTGAAGACCTCTGGCTTGCGCGGTCGCGGCGGCGCTGGATTTCCCTGCGGACTAAAGTGGGGCTTCATCAAACCGGATGAGAAGAAGCCGGTCTATCTCATCTGCAACGCGGACGAGTCGGAGCCCGGAACCTTCAAGGATCGTTATATCATCCACGAAGATCCCCATCAGCTCATCGAAGGCATCCTCATCTCCTGCTTCGCCTTGAATGCGCGCACCGCCTACATCTACATCCGCGGGGAATTCCCGGAAGGCGCGCGCATCCTCGAGCGCGCGATTGAAGAAGCACGCGCGCAGAATCTTGTCGGCAAAAATATGCTGGGCACGGGCTTCGACTGCGAGATTTACATCCATCGCGGTGCAGGCGCTTACATCTGCGGCGAGGAAACGGGCCTGATCGAATCGCTCGAGGGCAAGCGCGCGTATCCGCGTATCAAACCGCCGTACTTTCCGGCCGTGCTCGGCCTCTACATGTCTCCCACGATCGTGAACAACGTCGAGACGCTCTGCCATGTGAAACATATCATCGGAATGGGCGGCGCGGAGTACGCGAAGCTTGGCCGGCCTAATAATACCGGCACCCGGATCGTTTGCGTCAGCGGGGATGTGCAACGTCCTGGGTATTTCGAGATCGAGGTGGGGGCCGTGACCATGGGTCAGCTCATCCACGAAATGGCAGGCGGCCTGAAGGATGGCCGCCTATTGAAAGCCGTCATCCCGGGCGGCAGCTCGGCGAAAGTTCTGCGCGCGAGTGATACCTACACGCTCAAGGAAACGCAGCCGGACGGCTCCATGGCCGATCGCCAGATTTCGATCAACGACATCCCGATGGATTTCGACTCGTTAGCCGCCGCCGGTTCCATGGCCGGTTCCGGTGGCGTGATCGTGCTGGACGATTTGCGCGACATGGTTTGGACGCTGAACAATCTGAATGAATTCTACGCGCACGAGAGCTGCGGCCAGTGCACGCCCTGTCGCGAAGGCTCCCTTTGGATGAAGAAGATCACGGATCGCATGCTGCTCGGTGGCGGTGTCGTGGAAGATCCGAAGACGCTCGTGAACGTGGCCGACAACATCGCCGGCCGCACGATCTGCGCCTTTGGCGAAGCCTGCGCCTGGCCGACGCAAAGTTTCGTCGCCAAGTTCCGTGAGGAGTTCGAAGCACGCGCGGCGAAGCCAGCGCCGCCGCCGTTGCCGCCGGAATACACGCCCGGCGAGTTGATCGCTGCGAATGGCGGGATTGAAACCGTCCCGCTGGCGCGCAATCCCGGTTGGGAACGCGCCGGCACTGCTGGAGTCATCTGAAGAGAATGAATTTGGAAGCCACAAAACCAGAAAAAGAACTTGGGAACGAGTTGCTGATTGAGCGCGTGATTGGCGCCGCAATTCGCGTGCATATCGAGTTAGGCCCGGGCTTTCTTGAGTCCCTTTACGAGGAAGCGCTCGCGATCGAACTGCGTGAACTCGGTATCGAGTTCCAGCGCCAGAAACCGGTGCCTGTCTTCTATCGGGCGCAGCCAATCGGAGAACATCGTATCGACCTCCTCGTCGAAAGCGCAGTTGTGCTCGAGCTGAAAGCAACTGCGACACTGGAGAAGGTTCACTTCGCGATCCTGCGCTCCTACCTCAAAGCTTTAGGATTATCGGATGGCCTCCTTTTCAACTTCGACGCCAGGCGGCTGACGATAAAAAGAGTTGGCCGCGAATTTCACTCCCGTCCGGAAGAGGAAAATATCTCTTTCTGATTCCTGGCTTTCTGGTTTCCAAATTCAACCCTTTCCGCATGCCCGAAGAAACGCAAAACCGATGGTGAACGTCCAGGTCAACGGCGTCTGGAAACAATTCCCGGAGAAGGTTCACTTCGGGGTCCTGCGCTCCTACGTTAAGGCTCTAGGATTATCGGATGGCCTCCTTTTCAACTTCGCCGCCACCCGGCTGACGATAAAAAGAGTTGGCCGCGAATTTCACTCCCATCCGGTAGAGGAAAATATCTCTTTCTAATTCCTGGCTTTCTGGGTTCCAAGTTCAACCCTTTCCGCATGCCCGAAGAAACCGCAAAATCGATGGTAAACGTCCAGGTCGACGGCGTCTGGAAACAATTCCCACGAGGCACGCGCTTGATCGAAGCCTGCGAGCAGGCCGGCAGCTACGTGCCGCGCTATTGCTACCATAAGAAGCTCAGCTCCCCGGGAAACTGCCGGATGTGCCTGATCGAAATGGGCATGCCCAAGATGGGCCCCGACCGCACGCCGGTCGTGGGTGATGACGGCATGTCGGTGATCAATTGGATGCCGCGTCCGCAGATCTCCTGCGCGCAAGACGTCGCCGAAGGCATGGGCGTGCGGACCAACTCACCAATGGTCGAGGAATGCCGCCGCGGCGTAATGGAATTCCTCCTCATCAATCACCCGCTCGATTGTCCGATTTGCGATCAGGCGGGGGAATGCCGTCTCCAGGAGTTCAGCGTAGAATACGGAAGCGCCGAATCTCGTTTCCTCGAAAATAAGGTCAAAAAGCCGAAGAACGTGGAGCTCGGCGCCCGTGTCACCCTGGATGATGAACGCTGCATCCTCTGCTCACGTTGCATTCGTTTTTGCCAGGAGATCGCGAAGGACGATGTGCTCGGGTTTATTGACCGCGGCAGTCATAGTGTCCTGACGGCGCATCCGGGCAAGCGGCTCGATAACAACTATTCGCTCAACACGGTCGACATTTGTCCGGTCGGCGCGCTCACCTCCTCGGATTTCCGCTTCAAGATGCGGGTCTGGTTCCTGAAGGAAACGAAGAGCTTCTGCACGAGCTGCGCGACGGGTTGCAATACGGTCATTGGCACGCGCGAAGGTGTCATCTATCGCCAAACGCCGCGGGAGAATGACGCCGTCAACTCCACCTGGATGTGCGACTATGGCCGGCTGAATTTCGACTACCTCCAGTCGGACAAGCGCCTCCTGGATCCGAAGATTCACAATGGCGACAAGCTGGTCCCGACCGACTGGAAGACGACGCTCGCGGATGCGGCAGCGCGGCTGAAGCATTTCGACGGATCGGAAATCGCGATCATTGCTTCGGGGCGCATGACTAACGAGGAGTTGTGGCTGACTTCGCGCCTGGCGGCGGCCCTCGGCGTGCAGTTGATCGAGATCGTGCCGCATCGTGGTGCAGGCGACGACATTCTGCTCAGCGCAGATCGCAATCCGAACACGAACGGCGCGCGTTTGCTGCGAGTCACAGATGAGCCCGGTGCGAAGTTGGCCGCCATCGCAGAGGGAATCGCCAGCGGTCGGGTTAAGGCGTTAATCGCATTGAAGGAAAATCCACTGGAAGCTGGCGTTTCACCTGAGGATCTCTCGGAACTGCCCGCTTTCGTTTTGATGGACATTCTGGAGAATCCGTCGACCGCTTGCGCGTCCGCGCTGCTTCCCTCCGCCGGCTTTGCCGAAAAACGCGGCTCGATGATCAATGGGAAAGGCCGGCTGCAACGTCTCAATCGTGCGGTTCAGCCGCCCGGTCAGGCGCGTGATGATTGGGAGATCCTGCGTGACCTGATTCAGGAGTATTCCGGTCAAAACGGAATCTACACGATCGAAGAAGTTTTCGCGCAGATGAGCCGATCTGTGCCCACGTTCGCCGGTCTGAGCTTAAGTAAAATCGGCGACCTCGGCGTGCAGGTGATGGAAGTTGCGGAAAGCCCCTCGCCCGATGAGCCGGGGAAGGATGAAGCGAACAAGCCGGAATCGGAGAAGGCGGCGAATTGACCAGCGCGCGCGCCATAGAAAGCCTGTCATGTTGAGCGAAGCGAAACGCCTCTCGCCGGGCGATTGGTCACCCTTCTGCACTTTGCAATTCGCAGCAGCCTTTGTGAGGTCCTTCGCCGTCTTCGCGGCTCAGGACGACACACTGCGCCGCGACGGTTAGCGCCATGCCCTACTTTCTCATTCTCACCTCGCTGATGAAGATCATCGGCGTGATCTTCCTCATCATTCTGCCGATGGTGTCTTACAGCGTTTACGCCGAGCGCCGCGTCAGCGCGCTTATCCAGGATCGTCTCGGCCCAAACCGGGTCGGACCAGCGGGCCTTTTCCAACCCGTCGCGGATACATTGAAATTCCTCCTCAAAGAAGATTTTACGCCGGCGGGCGTGAACAAATTTTATTACTGGCTCGCGCCCTGCCTCGCGATGGTTCCGGCGATCGCGACGATTGCGGTCGTCCCGTTTGGCAGCAGCCTTTTCGGGGTGCCGATGCTCATCGCCGACATCAACGTCGGCGTCCTCTACGTCTTCGCCATCGCTTCGTTAGGTGTTTACGGCATCGTCATCGCCGGCTGGTCGAGCAACTCGAAGTACCCCTTTCTGGGTGGAGTGCGTTCAACCTCGCAGATGATTTCATACGAGCTCTCCCTCGGTCTCGCCGTCATCCCGATCTTTCTCCTCGTCGGCCAGCTCCGGTTAACCTCGATCGTGCGCTATCAGATCGAGCATGGCTGGATGCTTGCGCCGTTCATCGGGGATTGGACTAATCCGCAGAAGTGGCTGCTCGCCATCCCGATGCTCGTCTCCTTTTGCGTCTTCACCGTCGCGATTTTTGCAGAGACGAATCGACTGCCGTTCGACCTTCCCGAGGCTGAGACCGAACTTGTCGGTGGTTATCACACCGAATACGGCTCGATGAAGTTCGCGCTCTTCTTCCTCGGCGAATACGCCGCAATGATCACCGGCTCTGCGATCATTGTGACGCTCTTCCTGGGCGGCTGGCATCTGCCGGTGCCGTCCTGGAACGGAGGATTTCACTGGGCGCTGGTCGATGGTTCCGCGCCTGGCTGGCGAGGCATCGCCGGCGGCCTGTTTAACATCGCGACCTTCTTTGCGAAAGTCGCGGTGTTGCTCCTGATCTTCATCTGGGTGCGCTGGACGCTGCCACGGTTCCGCTACGACCAGCTCATGCGGCTCGGGTGGGTTTTCTTCTTCGAAATCGCGCTCGTGAACATTTTCGTCGCCGCAATTATCCTCGCGTACTTTCCCGTCTAGCATGCCTTTTCTCCTGCCTCGGACTCCTGCTCGTGCTGCCAATCGGCGAGAGGCGAACACAGTCTAACGAAATGGCCATCACCGTTTCCCGCCCAAAGCTCACCTGGAAAGAGCGCATCTACCTGCCGGCAATCCTTGGCGGGATGGCGATCACATTTCGCCACTTCAAAAACATGCTGCTCGGCCGCACGAAAGTGACGATGCAATACCCAGAGGAGAAGTGGGACAGCCACCTGCCCGATCATTATCGCGGCGCGCCCGCGCTGGTGCGCGATGTCTCGGGCCGGATCCGGTGCGTGGCCTGTCAGCTTTGTGAATTCATCTGCCCGCCGCGCGCGATCAAAATCGTCCCCGGCGAACTCCCCAGCGACGACAAATTCGTTAAGGTGGAAAAATATCCTAACGAGTTCGACATCGACATGATCCGCTGCATCTATTGCGGCATGTGCGAGGAGGTCTGCCCGGAACAGGCCATTTACCTGCGCAAAGATTACGCCATTACCGGCTTCACTCGTGAAGACATGGTGCACGACAAAGAGAAGCTCCTGGAGATCGGCGGCGTGATGGAAGGCGTCGTCCTAAAGTGGAACGAGCAGAAGTGAGTGATCATGATTGATGGCTGCTGATTGCCAAGTGGGGAGAACCGTCCGTAGCGAACATGAGAACGATCTGCCAATCAGAAATCCTCTGATGCCTTCCCTGCTCTTCTGGATCTTCTCCGCCCTCATGCTCGTGTTCGGAGCGGCAGTCGTCATCAACCGCAATCCCGTCGCCAGCGCATTGAGCCTGGTCGTTTGCTTCCTCGGCCTCTCCGCTCTTTTCATTTCGCTCGACGCCTTCTTCATCGGCGTCATTCAGGTGCTGGTTTATGCGGGCGCGGTCATGGTGCTGTTCCTTTTTATCATTATGCTGCTCGACCTGCGGGCGGAGGAACGCCGCAAGATCAATGCGGTCGCGTTCACGGGGGGGGTTGCTGTCGCCCTGGCGCTGTTCGTCCAAATTTTCTCGATCATTCGTCAGCTCCGCGGCGCCGATCAGCCATTCCCCGCCCTCGCTACGCCACGCAGCGATGACGTCCGCGAGATTGGCTTTCTTCTGTTCGATAATTACAACCTGCCCTTCCAAATCATTGGCGTGCTGGTGCTGGTCGCGACCATCGGAGTGATCGTGCTGAGCAAACGGGAGCTTCGTTAGGCATGCCAACCCTCGGGCATTACCTCATCGTGAGCGGCCTGCTTTTCACAATCGGCTTCGCCGGCGTGATGCTGCGTCGCAATATCATCATCATTTTCATGTCGCTCGAGTTGATGTTGAACGCGGCGAACCTCTCGCTCGTCGCTTTCTCCCGCTACCGGGTAGGCGCGAATGGCCTGCCGAACTACAACGCGCAAGTCTTCGTCTTCTTCATCATCACGGTCGCGGCGGCCGAGGTGGCGGTTGGCCTCGCGATTATTGTCGCACTCTATCGCGCGCGTCAGACCACGCACGTCGAGGACATCAGTGCATTAAAATTTTAGCCACCGATGAACACGGATTTTCAAGGATTAAGGAACGCTGGCGCCGCGCCCGCTGGCTTTCTCTTCATCCGTGTTTCATCCGTGTTTCTTCGTGGCGCGAAGAATCAGGAGAACTCAGATGTCTAGCCTTCTCCCCTGGTTTCTCCTGCTCCTTCCACTTTTTTCCGCGGCATTCATTGTCCTCGTCACGAACCGCTCGCCGACGATCAGCGCCTTTGTTTCCGTCAGCGCAGCGCTCATCAGCTTCGTCGGCAGCTGTCTAATCTTCGCTTCGCCGGATACGGCCGCGGTCCAATTCACCTGGATCGATCTCCGCCCACTCTTCTACGTCCCGCTCGGGCTGACGCTCGACCCCTTGAGCAAAACCATGCTCGTGCTCGTGACCGGCGTGGGCGCGCTCATCCATATCTATTCGTTAGGCTACATGCGCCACGATCCCGGTAAATCGCGCTACTTCGCGTCTCTCTCGCTCTTCATGTTCTCGATGCTTGGGATCGTGCTCGCGAACAACTTCGTCATGATCTTCATCTTCTGGGAGCTGGTCGGAGTTAGTTCCTATCTGCTCATCGGCCACTGGTTCGAGCGCGACAGTGCGGCCGATGCGGCGAACAAGGCATTCATCACCAATCGTCTCGGCGATTTCGGCTTCATGCTCGGCATCCTCATGGTCTGGGCCGCCACAGGATCGGTCGTCTTCGGGGAAATAGCGGGCGAGATGGGAAAGATCACCGGCCATCCCGGCTACGTCACGGCCGCGGCGCTTCTGATTTTCTGCGGCGCCGTCGGGAAGTCAGCCCAGTTTCCACTGCACGTCTGGCTCCCCGATGCCATGGAAGGGCCGACGCCGATCTCCGCGTTGATCCACGCGGCGACGATGGTCGCGGCCGGCGTTTACATGCTCGTCCGGGTCGGGTTTCTCATTCAAGCCTCACCGGAAGCGCTCACCGTCATTGCCTGGATCGGCACGATCACGGCAGTCATGGCGGGTCTGATCGCAACGCAGCAGAACGACATCAAGCGCATCCTCGCCTACTCCACAGTCTCACAGCTCGGTTACATGATCATGGCGGTCGGTCTCGCCTCGGGTGAAGACGCGATGTTCCACCTCTTTACACACGCCTTCTTCAAAGCGCTTCTCTTCCTTGGGGCCGGGTCGATTATTATCATGCTGCACCACGAGCAGAACATCTGGCGGATGGGCGGGCTCGCCGGGAGACTCAAGATCACGTTCGTCACCTTTCTCGTCGCAACGCTCGCGCTGATCGGCTGCCCGCCATTCAGCGGCTTCTTCAGCAAAGACGCGATTCTGGCGCTCGCTTACGAGAAGAACATGCCGATCTTCATCCTCGCGCTCTTCACCGCTTTCCTGACCGCGTTCTACATGCTGCGTCTGGTCGTAGTCGTTTTCTTCGGGACGCCGCGGAGCGAACACGCGGAGCACGGCAAGGAATCACCGTTCGTCATGACCGGACCGCTCCTCGCTCTTGCTATTCCGTCATCGATCGCGGGCTTCGGTTTCTTCGCGGAGCTGTTCCTCAACGTTCCGCCTGCGCATGAAGGCAGCCACATTGTCCCGATCCTCGCGACTGCGGTGATGATCAGCGGCGTTCTCCTCGGCTTCATACTTTACCGGAATCGCGACGCCGATCCGATCGATCTCGCGCTGCTGCGCCGGCGGCTATATTTCGATGAAGTTTACGCATGGCTGATTCGCAGCACGCAGGAAGCGCTCGCCAGTTTCTCCGGGTTTTTTGATCGTTGGATCATTGATGCAGGTGCGGTCCGCGGCGCGAGCGGCGCGACGTGGGGGCTCGGCTCTCTGCTCCGGCTTTTCCAAGTCGGGAATCTGCAAGCCTACTCGTTTCTTTTCGGCCTCGGCATCATCGGGCTGATCTACTTCACCGTCTTCCGATGATCCTGCTCTTCATCGTATTTTGTCCGCTTCTCGCCGCGCTCGCGATCCTGGTTGGCGCACCGGCGCGACGCACCGCTCTGGCCGCCTCTGCGTTCACGCTCCTGGCGACAGCGGGTGCCGTGTTCCAATTCGACCAGGCGGCACAGGGTTTCATGTTCGTCAGCTCCCTGCCGATCAGCGCGGAGTGGCGGCTGAGTTTCATTTTGGGCCTGGATGGGTTGAGCCTCATCATGGTGCTGTTGACCGCGCTCGTGACGCTCGCCGCCGTCTGGTTCACCGGCGAAATCAAACGGCACGAGCACGCATTCTATGCCTGCCTTTTGTTCATCGCGGCGGGCGCGCTCGGGGCTTTCGCTTCGCTCGATCTGTTTTTTCTCTACGCCTTCCACGAGCTGGCCCTGATCCCGACTTTTCTCCTCATCGGAATCTGGGGCAGCGGCGATCGTCACGCCGCGGCTTGGAAAGTGACGATCTACCTGGCAACGGGCAGCTTCATCCTGCTGCTCGGCCTCATCCTTCTCTATCGCAGCGTGCCGGAAGCCGCGCGCAGTTTCGATCTGCGTGTCCTGCAAACCGCCGCCTCCGCCGGCCAGATTCCGGTTGAAGCGCAACGGCAGATTTACCTGCTGCTCTTAATTGGCTTTGGCATCCTCATTTCCCTCTTTCCGTTTCACACCTGGGCCCCGCAGGCCTACGCTGCTGCACCGGCGCCTGCCGCGATGTTGCACGCGGGCGTGCTGAAGAAATTCGGTCTCTACGGCCTACTCCGCATCGCCATTCCGATGCTGCCGGAAGGGGCGCGCCACTGGGCCTGGCTGCTCATCATCCTTTTGTTAGGCAACATCATTTACGTCGGCCTGGTCACGATCGCGCAGAAGCGGCTCGACTGGATGCTCGGCTACTCGAGCGTGATGCACATGGGCTACATTTTCCTGGGCATTGCGAGCGCCAATCTTCTCGGGATGAATGGTGCGGCGATCCTGATGTTCGCGCACGGCCTCTCCATTGCACTCCTCTTCGCGATTGCGGGTCAAGTGCGGGAACGCACTGGGACGCTGGTGCTAGCAGACCTTGGCGGGCTCGGTCGAGTCATGCCGGTGGGGGCGTTCGCCTTCGGCCTCGGTGCATTTGCATCCATTGGCCTGCCCGGCTTCGCCAACTTCAGCGCGGAAGTGATGGTGTTTTTCGGCGCCTTCCACAAAGGAGCCGATTTCGATCGCTTCCACATCTTTCAGATCGCAACGCTCCTCGCGCTCTGGGGGGTGGTCATTTCTGCCGTCTACATGCTGCGCGCTTATCGCGCCACGTTCATGGGCAGCATGCCGGAGCGCTGGCTTTCCGTCCCTGATCTCCGCCAACCGCTGCGCCTGCCAATTGCGCTGCTCGTCGTGGCGCTGCTCTGGCTGGGTTTCTTCCCGCAGACTTTCGTGCGGATGCTGGCGCCAAACTTCGGCGCCTACTTTTCGCAGAACCGATGATCACAGCACCGGCACTCGAGATCGCCGTGCTGGTTCTCGGTTTGGCGATACTGCTCGTGGAAGCGTTCGCGAAGGACCTCGACAAACGCACCCTTGCTCTAACCGGAATGATCGGGCTCGCCGGCGTGCTCGTTGCGACCTTCTTCCTTTCGCCCGGCACCGCTGCCACGGCCACTGGTTTCTGGTCGTTCTACACGGCAGATCCGCTCGCCATTTTCTTTAAACGGTTTGCACTCGTTACCACCATTCTCGTCCTGATTATGATGATCGACTACGCGCCCGTGGTGCGGCAGTCGATCCATGGTGCAACTCCTGAAGCAGGCTTGGGCGAATTCTTTGCGCTGCCGCTCTTCACCTGCTGCGGCTTGATGTGGATGGCGTCGGCGATCGATTTCGTCATGATCTTCGTCTCGCTCGAAGTCGTTACGATGTCGTTCTACGTGCTCGTCGCCTTCAATCGGCGCAATCCGGCGTCGCTCGAAGCTGGAGTGAAATATCTTATTCTCAGTGCGCTCTCGACCGGTTTTTTGGTTTACGGGATCACGTGGATTTTCGGCGTAACCGGTGAAACGAATCTCGAACGGATCGGTGCCGTTCTGCGCAGCGGTGGCCTTGAGCAGGGTCCTGTTCTTTTCGGAATCGCGCTTATTCTCGTGGCGCTCGGTTTCAAAATCGCCGCGGTGCCATTCCAGATCTGGGTGCCGGACGTGTATCAAGGCGCACCGACACCGGTGACCGCTTACCTTTCGGTTGGATCGAAGGCCGCCGGCTTTGTCGTGCTGCTGCGTGTCCTTGGCCCCTTTTTCATCCTGCCGCAGGTGCAACGCCTGCTGGTTGTCATCGCGGTGCTCACGTTGCTCTACGGCAATCTCGCCGCTCTCCCGCAAACAAACCTGAAGCGACTGCTCGCCTATTCCAGCATTGCGCATGCGGGATACCTTCTGGTCGGTGTGGTCTCGTTTTCCGGCTCAGCCGTCGCGTTCTATCTCGTCTCCTATTTGCTCATGACGACTCTGAGCTTCGCTGTCCTCGTCGTGGTCGCGAATCAAACCGGCGATCGGATGGAAGACTTTCATGGTCTCTCCCAGCGCTCGCCCTTTCTTTCTTTCGCCATGCTTGTCGCGATGGCTTCCCTCGCAGGGATCCCCTTCACTGCGGGATTTCTCGGAAAATTCTTCATCTTCGACGCGGCCATCCGACAGCATCAGATGACGCTGCTTGTGGTTGGTGTGATTACTGTGGCGTGCGGCTTTTACTATTACTTGAAAGTAATACGCGCGATGTACTGGGAGTCGGCTACGAATACTGCTTCGATTCCGCTGAGCGGCCTTTCGCGTGTGACAATGATTGCGCTCATGCTGGCGATCGTCGTCCTCGGCGTTTATCCGCAGCCTATTTTGGATGCGCTGTATCCGCGCCCGGTCGCGACCGCCACCACTCGTTAGACCGACTGATCACGAGAAGAGGGCGATTGCGCTGTCGCGCTCTGATTTGAGGGCTCACGTTTCTCCAACGTGTGGATTTGCTGCTGAGATCTCAAGCGTGTCATCCCGAGCCGCAAAGACGGCGAGGGACTTCTCACAAGCGGGGGCTGACGTTCTGAGGCCGAAGTAATCCAAGCTGCTTGCGCGAGGTCCCTCGCCGTCTTCGCGACTCGGAATGACGTTCCCCTAACGTGTGGCCAAATTCTAACGGAAACGAAGCCGGCCGCGCACGACCCTCAAACACGCCAACGTGTTCTCCTAACGCGAAAACCGGCAATCAACAGGCCGGCCGTCTTCAAAGATGGCGTGCGGCCCGATCAATCCGTTGTTCTCTTTCCTGCGTTCCTGCTTTGCTGATTCACCTTCTTCGTCACCCGATTAGAAGGCACCTCGCGACTCAATCGCTCAGCTCGACATTCCAGTAGGCGAGGTCAACAAAGTGACGCCAGCTTTCGTGGTGCTGCGCGGAAAACGTGACGTGCACGAAGGGCCGCCATTTCGGCCGTTTTGGTTTCCGGATCAGCGTCATGTGCGCGTCGTGCGGGAGGCGGTTCCCCTTGCGCGTGTTACACGGAATGCACGAGCAGACGACGTTTTCCCACGTCGTCAGGCCGCCTTTGTCGCGCGGCAAAACGTGATCCAGATTCAACTCACTTCGATCGAACACCTGCCCGCAGTACTGGCAGGTATTCTTGTCGCGTTCGAAGACATTGTGCCTGGTAAACTTCACTTCCTTCTTTGGCAGCCGGTCGAACATGAGGAGAACAATCACGCGCGGAATCCGGATCTTCCACGAGATCGTGGTGACCATCTCCTGTTCTGGCGTAATGACGGAAAAATCTCGCCAGCTCGCAAAATCGTGCGTCAGGAAATTGTTCTGTAGATCCGAGGAGACGACCTGCGCGTGGCCTTGATAAAGGAGCGTAAATGCGCGACGCGCGGAGCAGATATTGACCGCCTGCCAAAGGCGGTTCAGCACCAAAACCTGACTGTTCAGTAGCGTGTGCAGATCGTTACGACTGGCCGCCCCGTGTCTCGCTGCCGGCGGCGTTCCGCTCGAATTCGCGCGACCGTATCACCCGCGATTTTCATTGTCAATGCGAGGTACGCACGGTACCGCGGCTGCCCTTGGCGAAGTTACCCTGGATCCGTTTCTCATCATCCGGCGTCGCCCCGGCGGAATTGGCAAAGCCCTGCTCGCCCTCTCCGAGAAATTTCTTAAACAGATTCTTGTCGATCGCTTTCATGAACGCTTCGTGCGGCGAGGCAATTCCCTTTTGCAGTAACGCCCAAATGGCGTCGTCCATGAACTGCATCCCCTGCCCCTTCCCAGCGACAATCACGTCTTGCAGCTTCTGCGTCGCGCCTTCGCGAATGATCGCCGAGACCGCGGCATTCGCGATCAGAATCTCATTCACGGCCACGCGTCCGCTCCCATCCGCCTTCTTCAGGAGAAGTTGCGCGAGCACGCCCCGCAAGGAGTTCGCCAGCATGGTCCGCACTTGCGCCTGCTTGCTCGCCGGAAAGACGTCGATCATGCGATCGACTGTTTTGCGCGCGTTGTTCGTGTGCAGGGTTCCGAAAACCAGCAAGCCTGTTTCGGCCGCGGTTAACGCCAGCGAAATCGTTTCCAAATCGCGCATCTCGCCCACAAGCACGATGTCTGCATCTTCGCGCAGCGCCGCCTTCAAGCCTGCGGGGAACGAGATGGCGTTGCCCGGCACTTCCCGCTGCGTGATCACGCTGCGCTTGTTGTCATGCACAAATTCAATCGGCTCCTCGACCGTAACGATGTGCCGCGAATAATTTACGTTGATGTAATCGATCAGCGCCGCCAGCGTCGTCGACTTGCCCGAGCCGGTCGGACCCGTCACGAGGACGAGGCCGCCACGCAACTGCCCAAATTCGCGCACGACCGATGGAATCCCGAGCTGCTCGAGCGACGCGATCTCGGTCGGGATGAGACGGAAAACGGCGCCATAGCCATTCGCCTGCTTTAGAAAGTTGCAGCGGAAGCGCGACTGGCGATCCATTTCGTACGCGAAATCGAGATCGCCCCGCTCCTCGAAAAGCGCCCAATTCTCCGGACCGGCGATCTCGCTCAACATGTAGGCCGCTTCTTCGCGCATCACCGCCTCCGCGCGAATCGAGGCGACGTCGCCGTGCTTGCGCATCTTCGGCGGCTGTCCTTCGCCGATGTGCAGATCGGACGCGCCCTGTTCGACGAGGACTTGGAAAAACGAATCGATGTAGGCCATCCGATTGACCGCGGATTACGCAGATAACGCGGATGGAAGCCTCATGTGCGGAAGTCTGCGGGAAAACTTGTGCGGGCTTGTTCTACAAGGCGCTTCCATTCCAAACGCGCATTCTTGAAGTTCAAGAGCAATGCAAGCTCAAGCCCAGAAACGTTCAGGTAACCGAGCATCTGTGCCACGTGAGTCTCAGTGAAACACGAAACAACCTTGGGATTGACAATGATAGCACCGTCGACAATCAAGTCGGGCACAAGGTTGTCGATCAATTCTCCGCGATAATGGACAGGAAATGCCTGCTGCACTCCGACTGCGTGTCCTCGCCTGTGTAGCTCAATCACCATCGCGCGTTCGTAGATCTTTTCGTCAAGGCCAGGCCTCAGCGTATCAAGCACGTCCATTGCAATACCGATAATTGCGCCACTCAACTCCTCATGAACAATTCTTCCCATCCGCGCTATCCGCGTAATCCGCGATTCAAATTTTCTTCTGTACGTGCTGCCGCATCATCTGCTTCTGATCGGAGCGCGCATACGCTTCCTCGGCGTCGATAATGCCGCGGTCGTAGAGATCGATGAGAGCATCGTCCATCAACTGCATGCCCTGCTTCTTCCCGGTCTGAATAATGCCCGGCAGCATGTAGGTCTTCGCTTCTCGGATCACGTTCGCGACCGCCGGCGTGTTTGTGAGCGTCTCCAGCGCAAGCGCTCGACCAGTTCGATCCCTGCGCGGAACTAATTGCTGACTGATGATCCCACGCAACGATTCGCTTACCATGATCCGGATCTGCTCCTGTTGATCGACCGGGAAAACGTCGAGCAGACGATCCAAAGTGCGTGAGGCATTTCCCGTGTGGAGCGTACCCAACACAAGGTGACCCGTTTCGGATGCCGTGATCGCAAGTGAAATCGTCTCAAGATCACGCATTTCACCGATCATAATAACGTCCGGATCTTCCCGGAGCGCACCGCGCAGGGCTGCGCTGAAGGAACGGGTGTGCGTGTGCACTTCGCGTTGCGTGATGTGGCAGCCCTTCGGTTCGAAAATGTATTCGATCGGGTCTTCGAGCGTGATGATGTGCTCGTGTCGCTCGAGGTTCACTTGCTCAGCCAGCGAAGCCAGGGTTGTCGATTTGCCGCTGCCCACCGATCCCGTCACTAGAATCAAGCCGTTTTGGTAGCGCGTCAGCAACTTGAGATGCTCGGGTAAACCGAGCTGGTCCATCGTCTTCACCTTCGTGTTGATGATGCGAAAAACGAGGTCGATCCCGAGCCGTTGCCGCACCACACTCGTGCGAAACCGGCCAAAGTCCGTTGCGTAGGCAAAGTCCGCATCACCGCGCTGCGCGAGGTGCAACTTGTGAACGTCGGGCAGGAAGCCGTCGGCCAGCGCGGCCGTATCTTGCGCTGTCAAGCGAGGCGCGTTAGGCCAGATCGGTTGCAGCGTGCCTTGCAATCGCCAGATCGGCGGCGCGTTCACGCCGAGGTGAACATCGGACGCACCGGCTTGCTGACCGAGGGCCAAATATTGGTCGACATGCGTGAGAGAACGCGACGCAATCTCCGGAAGTGGATCAGTTGTCTGGACGGCCATTTGAATTTCCGCGCTCGCGCGCTTCCTGCGAAAGATTCCCCGCCCTAGCCGCGAAT
>MWVV01000338.1_pt1 | contig 17279 bp, 14 predicted proteins | sample 1047281 | NCBI WGS metagenome assembly MWVV01 (sample SAMN06349986, study PRJNA376086) | soil metagenome | isolation source: PT-2 sample Antarctic (ecotone) soil | place: Antarctica | collected 2015-01-13 | reverse complement strand
GGAATTTGTGTTGATACTCGCAAACGGGACAAACCGCGTATGCACCGTCAGGCACAATTGTTTTGTCGGGACGATATTCGCCACAATTAGGACAGACGTTAAACATATTCACTTTTCATTATACGCAGGTCATCGAACTTTTTATTAGATAACTCGCTTGATTTTTGACAAAATATTGCCACAACAATTTCAGTTGAGTGATGCGCTCCGTTTAGCTGCTGCCTTTATCCACAATTCGACGCGGTTCCGACAATGGGAAAAACACTTTTCCATCGTATCAAATTTGTAGGTAGTCATCAGCGCATCATCGTATCCAATAAAATTGTAGAAACCGATAAATTCAGCTTTATGGTTTTCCTTGACTGTAATTTCAAATCCGATATGCGTTTCTGCATAAACTACAATAAAATCACTAGCCCTTTATCTGAATAGTTCCGAAGGTTGTAATTTTGTCATTGAAGTATCCAAACTTAGCTAACGAAAAATGTATTAACCCGAAAGAAAATCAGGTTCCTCTTGCATCTTCGCGCTAAATAAAGCTGATCGAAAGTCATAACTATCGGATGAAGGCAATCCGTTTTTCAGGATAGTTGAAAACCACCGTGAAAACGGACAAGAATTCGCGCCCGACTACCCCGGCTCCGCCTTCCCGACTCAATCCCGACACTCTGAAACCTGCCTCCGGATTGTCGAATCTGTAACCGGCAAGCTCGAACCAGTCTAATTTGCCCACCAAAAGTTTATAAGTTCCGCCTGAGCCGGCGTCGTTTTCTTCTTTAATCTGACGATTTTCGAGAAGTTTTTCGTCCTTAATAAATTTGTCGTAAAAAGTGACCGTGCCGACGAAACCCGTGTCGAGTTGAAAAAGCCCCGTCCGATTTCCTTCAAAGCGGCAGACAACGGCTGGCGTTAAATCAATATAGAAAAGCTCCTGCCATTTGCCCCGACCGAGTTTGTAAGTTTTAGGATCATACAAAGCGATTTGTTTGCCGCCGCCCGTAACTTCTACAACGGCGCGGGCGAAAAGCGGATAACCGATTAAACCGGCACGCTTTTCTCCGGGCGGCGCGTTCTTCCCGGTCGTATCCGAAACGATGAAAATCGGATTTTTGTAAGTAATTCTTCCGAGCTGAAAAGTTTTCCCCTGCCGGATAGTTACTTTCTGCGGTCTGCCGTCGGCTCCCATTGTCTGCGATTCGCCTAAAATAGGCATTTTCAGTTCGTCGGCAATTTTCGTGTCCAGTTGCGTAGTATCGCCGCCGGTATCGAAGTAAAACCACCCGACATCCTTGCCGTCAACCAGCGGACGAACGTAAAAATGTCCCGGCGCGGAAGCCGAAAAGGGAACCCCCTGTGCAACTTTCAATTCCGCCGGAAGAGTGTTGTCGAATGTCGAATCACCAGGCAGCGCAGGTCTCTTAAACGGATTGATTGCCGTTATTGGTGCTTCCGAAATTGATTTGATTTTATATTCCGTATCGGAGCCGCGATAGTTAATGTTTGTACGTTGCGGAAAACGAAAACCGAGCGTTTCCCGATAATCATTGAACGAGAGCGTGTAAGGACCGCGTTCATATTCGACAATCAAAGTTTTCGGCAGCCAGCTTTGGCGGTCAATAATAACTTTCGCCCCGACCAACCCGCGTTCGGGTTTCATCGAAAGCGCGATTTGTTTGTCGTTTGTTTCCTCCGGCAAAATCGAAAAAACCAAAGGCGCTTTTTCATCGAGCCACCAACCGCTTCTTACCCACGCCGGAATCAGATATTTTTCGCGCAAACGCTGCGGCACGGGCGTTGGAAAACCCGTGCGGTCGGGCTGCCAGCCGAAGTTCCCGTCATACCCAAAAGGTCTTTCGCTTCGCGGCGGCGAATCTTCCCGATACTCGCCCGCAGCGCCGAAGGTCAAGACTCTGATATTTGATTCATTGGATTTGGCATCAATCTCCTCGAGAACAAAGCCGCGCTTTAATTTTTTTAGCTTGTTGTAGCCCGTTGCCTTGCGAACACTCGATAGGACTTTGGCGACGGTCGATTCATTCACGTCGCGGGGTTTCGTAGTCTGCATAATTGCTTTGGAATTCAGGTATGAAACAAAAAAGAACAAAAAAACGATAATTATACTTAACCGTAAATAGTGATTTTTCAATGAGCGAGAACTTTTTAATCGAGTCATAACATAACCTCCAGTAGAATTTGCATCGGTTTGACAATCTTCCGAAATACAATTAAATGCACAGTATCAATCGGCGAGAACTTTATCTTGGATGTTTGAAACCATCTTGGAGGAAATTAACGGGGGCAAAAAACTGCGCGGTATTGCGCGGGTGTCATTCCCGTAGTGCGTTTGAAAATATTCGTAAAATGGCTCTGGTCGTAAAAGCCGACGGTCAGGGCAATTTCAGTAAGCGGCAGGTTGGATTCGGAAATTTTGCGGCAGGCGATTTCGATACGAAGTCGGCGGACGTATTCGCCCATCGCCCAGCCGAAGTGACGGCGAAACTCGCGGGCGAGATAAACCGGATGCGTTCCGACGGCTTCGGCAAGAACGGTGAAAGATATGTTTTCGGCGTAATGCGCGTGCAGATATTCCTGAGCCTGTTTTAACCATTTCGGAATCTGCCGCTCGCGTCGGCTTTCAGCGCGGCGTGAAATTGCCGCGATAATTTCAAACGACAAACCTTCAATCATCAGCGGCGCAGCCGCATCCGTTGCGCGTGATTCGCGGTAAAGCTGTGCTGCAAGCCACGCCGGTTGTCCGCCGCCGAACGCCGCCGGTTCATCCAAAATCTTAGTAAAATCACGAATGCGCCCCAATACCCGATTTTTGACGTGAAAGCTAAAAACTCGCGCTCCCGCATCGTGAAAAGTAACCGCGTGGTCTTCCCCAGGCGGATGAATTACTAGAGTCGAAAAATCGCTCGACCGCTTTTTAAGCCCGCAGATTTCGGTAAAACTTCCTTGCAGAATAAGGCTGACATGAGCAATTTCGTGAGTGTGCGGCAGCATCGTGGATTTGGGCGGATACAAACAATCGACCAAAGCAAAATTTGGAAGCATCCTGCTTCTTATTTCTTTCCCGAAAATTTTCCGCCTATCATTCTTTAATTCCATAAATTCAACTGTAATAATGCTGCATCTCTTCAAAGTTTTTCAGTCCCAAATTATTCAAAAACTGCCGGCTATGTAAAAAGGTTTCGGTGGCTGAGGCTATTAGAAAAAAGTTCGGCAGACAACCAGCAAAAAAGAAATTTTACGACTAAAAATTTATGATTCGACGCTTAACAATTAATAAAGTTTCAACAACTCTTTTGCAAATACGACATACATTTTAGGATTGTATCAAATGAGAAGCATCCAACGATTGAGATGACGTGGGGCGAAATCGCCGCCGCGCAACGTCAGGGAAACGGACGAGCCAAATAACAAAGTCGCTGTTTCGCCCTCACGTCCAATGGTAGGATGAAAGACGGGCTTTTCTTCTTCCGTTGAAGTTGAACGTCCATCGGCGTAAAATACTTATGCCCCGGCGCGTCTCGTTTGTTTGATAAAGAACCGATTGATAAACCATTTGTCGCCAAAAAGGTGAATGCCTGGCGGGTGGCGGTCAGTCTCTAAACTAAATTCATGAGCCGGAAGTTTGAAAAAACTTTCGAGTTTCATCCAATGGTTAGGCTGCCGTCAATCAAAAAGCCACTACCCGAGCGCGACCATAGGCTGCCTGTCGAGAAGGCAAGTCTCCAATAGCTGACTGGGACAGTGAAGCTAGTTCAAACTTTGAAACAGGTCACTGCAAATAGGCATCATCGGCGACAATTCCAATTAATTCAAAGATTCTTTCTCGACAAACTCGAACGCCATCCGGCGAAAACCAACACAGCCCGCCGCCGTCAGCAGATTTGGCGGGATGGTAAAACTTTGTGCTTAACTGCTTCTTTCATAGCTGATTTGTTCGCTGTTTCTTCATCTTTTAGGATTTTTCAATAATTCAATGCGTTTTTCAACATTCATTGCAAGCACTATTTGTTTTTTGCTACGCAAAACTCTTGCGTAATTTTCCAAATACTCTATCAAAGAAGGGGAATTTTTTCCTCTGTTTGCTTCAACAAGCGTAATTAGAGCTTCAAAACGCTTCTTTGCTTCGTTTAGCTCGCCAAGTTTCTCTTCCGTTAATGCCAAGTAGTTTTGACATTTGAAAAATATAGAAAGGCTCCTATCAAAATTAAAATTCGGGTCGTTCTCTTGTTTTGAGTCCCGAAAGTAATTTGCGGCTTTGTCAAACATTGCTTCCGCTTCTATTCCCTTGGTCTGCTATCAACACATTGCCTTGTGGGTCAACCTGTATACCGTAAGGACGATTAAACAGAGCTTTCACGGCTAATCCGCCATCACCGCCGAATCCCCGTTCTCCCGTCCCGGCAAATGTTGTAATTGTCCCGTCCGTTGCCACTTTGCGAATGCGGTGATTACCGCTGTCGGCGATATAAAGATTACCTGCTCTGTCTATTGCAACGGCGGTTGGTTGATTAAGTTTCGCGTTAGCGGCAGAACCGCCGTCACCCGCAAATCCGCGTTCGCCGTTGCCTGCTGCCGTGCTAATTGTGTATGTAGTTCCCTGACTTTGGGCTACTGTCAATGCTGGCAGAATGGTTAATAAGCTAACAACTGCCACTGCATAACTGACAGCTTCTAGAACTTTCCTTATAAATTGGTTACTAAACATTATCTTATTCCTCTAAAAAATTGACTGAAACGCGGGAAGCCGCCGAAAGTGCTTTTATGCGTTTGAACTCGCCCGGCTGATAATGCGTGATTGGAATTGAATTTTTAAAACAAGACTCTGAGACACCACAGAACTAATCCCGACTCCTACCATAGCCACGAGCATCGCTGCTGATAATTTCATAATGTTATTCTCCACTCCTTAAGCTATCGAATGTTTCGTAAAATTCAATAAAGCACTTCAAAAATTGATTGAAACTTTCTACTTTTCACCAAGGCTTTTTAGCGCTTCGACGGCACTCGACATTTTCGGATTCAACTCCAACACCTTCTTATAATTTTTGATGGCAAGCTCTTTGTTACCATTTTTCGTATACGCTTCGGCAAGGCTGTCGTAGGCGTTAGCGGATTGCGGATAGGATTCGACGTTCAGTTTGAAAATTTCGATTGCTTGATTCAGACGATTCATTTCAATCAGCCGATAGCCGAGACTATTTATCGAATTTTCGGTATTGAGGTAAGCATTAACGGAATCGGATTTGAATGCTCGATACAATTTAATCGCCGCCGCGACATCGTTTTTTAATAACATCTCCATTAACATTTCCGAAAGTTCTTTCTTTGGAATGTAACCAAGAATTGTTTTCATTACCGGGTCATTGTTGGTGCGGTAATCCTCCGACGTGAGTTCAACGGCGATGTGAGGTCCAGTCCACTGCCGAGTGTCCCGCGAATCCAAGTCCTGCCACCAGAGAGCCGAAGCGCGCACGCCGATTCCACTATTCGGAAGAACAATGCGTGCGGCATCAGCGTAGAAGTTCGGGTGTTCGGCGGTCGGTTCGCCAACGAACAGAACATTCGTGTATTTCTCCAGATCGTTCACCAAGTTTTGTGCCGCCGAGAATGTGCGACGACTGATGATGGCGAACAACTTGCCGCGCTGGTCAATTTTGTTCGACTTGATGATACTGAGCAGCAGCGGCTTGTTGAGGTAGTTATTTCCTCCCGTATTCCAACGAAGATCGAGAACGAAGCGGTCAACGGGATGTGAATCCACGAACGCGAATACCCGCTTGGTAAAGTCGGCAACGGTCTCATTCTCTTTGTTGGCAATCCCGTTATATTGCATATACACGGTGCGCGTGTCCTCTAGATACTCAAACCAAAAATAGTTCTGCGGGTCTTTCAGCCACAGCGATAGAGGAACGGGTGTCTTTGCGCTCTCCCGCGCGTCAACCCAAGTCGGCAGCTTGGAGAAGTTTCTACCCAATGCCCAGTTGTCGCCGTTCGGACGCGGTGCCGGCATCGGCTTCAGTTCCATCACGGTCTGCTGTCCCTGACGCTCGACGACGAATTGAGCTTTCTCCATGTTGTCAATGATACCTGCGGCGTGCAGCACTTCCGGCGTAGTTAAAAGCAAAGGCGCATTATCTTTGAAGCCCATCTCATTATCACGCGCAATCAAATCCCTGACAGCGTTCAACGCCTGCTCCGCAGAGGCATTACCGATTTTGACAACGCGCGCGCCGACAGCCGTCGTATACTGCCCATCCGCCGCATAAACAAACAGACCGTCTTTGAAAAGGTGCAGGGCTACAGGGTAGTAGCGGAAACCGATTTTGGAATCGAAAAGAAAATTGATTGATGTGTGACCGTCTTCCACCATAGCGACGATGCGCCCCAACTCGACGATAATTTGATGTCGTGCGAGCAACGGAATCCGCTCATCAAGTTTTCTAACTGCGTCATCAAACTGCTGGCGAGTCATCGTGTGAAAGAGATTTTTTTGTCGCTTCGGCATCTCTTGCGCTATGTAGCGCAAGTCCTCGCGCCACTTTTCGGCTTCCGTTTTGCTGACTTTAGTTTCTGTTTGGGCAAAAACCGATTCGCTGAAAAAGGACAGAGAAATAATTATCCACAGTAAAAAACTTATGGTCTTAAACATATCTACAACTCCTAAGAACTTATATTTTCGGGAAACTAATTTTTACAATAATTCTTGAATTTTTTAACCGTTTCCGGGTTTTATTGCTCAACGGTTGAGCCGACACGCGAGAGACGGATGCCGCCGTTTATACTCGAAAGCGAAATTGGAATGCCGCCCGCGCCGATTCGCGCGGCAAAAATTTCATTCCGCTTTTTCTCGATAACGCTTGTATTCGGCAGTTCGGAATTCACGCTTCCGTTAAATTCGATGACATTCAGATTTGCATTCAAATCATCTGTAAAGCGCAGTTCCACCGACCCGTTAATTTCTTCTGCGCGGATGCCTCGTTCGCCGAGTTTGGTAATCGTCATCGTGAAGTTGCCGTTGATGTTTGAGACTTCGGCGAAACCTGCAGCTTGTGCAACTTTTACCGCACCGTTGATGCGTTCCAATCGCACCGCGCCGTCAATCTCGCCGATATTGACGCGAGCGTTGACTTTTGCGACAAAAAGCGAAATCTGGCGCGGCAGTTTTAGCGTAACGCGATGCTTTACTTTGTAAGGCTCTTGACTCAAATCTCGCTCGCCTCGAATGGCTAAACTGTTTTTAGTTTGCTCGATGTTGATTTTGCGCGAGCCGAAATCCGCACGATTTCTCGCATAGCGAATGATATGAATTTCCGCCGTGTCGGTATCGCTCGTTTCAATATCAACCGTGCCGTAGATTGTGGAAACTTCGACATTCGCGCCGGGCGAAAGTCGAAAAGTTCGCCTTACTTCCTCCTGCTCGGAAAACTCATCATCTGATTGCGACTTTTGCTTGACATCGAGCGCGGCATTTTTATTGTTTTGAGCGTAATTTGTTATTTGCGGAGCAAGAAAAAGAGCCGCTCCGACCAAAAGTAATCTAATCGTTGTTTTATTTATCATTTGATTTCACCCTGCAAATTTTTGATCGTGTCTGAAATTGTCTTTCCGATTAGTTAGTAACGTCCGTTGGCAAAAGGTTTCAGTTGTGATGAAATAATATAAAATTTTGTCATTGACATTGGCTCATTAATGTATTTACACGGGTGAGTTAAATATATTTACGCCCGTTTTAACCGTTCCGCCTTCCTGTCGGCGTTGGACGGGCGCGAGTTGTTTTTTCGATAAAGATAAGTCCGTCAAAATCTCTGCTCAACACAAACGGCTGCGTCCATTGCGCTTCAGTCCATTCGTTGGAAAAAATCGCGCCAATCCAGTGCATCCGGCGTGTTGCCCGTAACCATTGCGACATTTTTTCGTCAGGCGGCAAACTGCGAAAATCTACGATGTAATTGCCGATTCCGGCACGGGCGAAATACCATTCAACAGTTTTTTCCGTCGCTGGTTTTATAGAAAATTCCTGCACGCGCGGTTTTCCGTTTCCGGCAATCTGCGCTTGAAACGAGCCTTGATTAAAGGCGAATCCGAAACTGTAATAACTTTTACCGAACGCCTTTTGCAGATAAGAACCCATTGCCGGAAAACTGCCCGTGTCGCGTTTTGAAATGTGAGCGTTGTGCGCCCAAACGATGAATCGCGTGACAGGTTTTTCCGCGTTGACGATATTTTGAAAGTTCTCCGCCATATAACCGTCGCGGGTGCCTCCGACGTTAACCGGAAGCGAACTGTTAAATTCTGCGAACTGAGCAACGATGCGAAGATTCTGTAATGCTTTCTCAAAATCCGAGGCGGAGCTTTGATTAATAAAACGCGCTTTGTTAAGTGCGAAGAAGCTGATTAGTTGATAAAGCTCGGAGACTTGAGCGGGTGAAATTTCCGTGCGTTCAAAGTTGACGGCTTTGTTGTCTTCTAAATGTATTTTCCGAAAAGTTTCTCCAATAACCGTTGCCTGTTCGGGCGCAACCCGGCGAAGATAAGCGATAACGACTTCCATCGCCAATTCATTTATTTGCGGGTCAATTCCAAAAAACTTAACTTTCTTTTCTTCCGGCAAATTCCGGTTATAAGCGCGCATCCATTCAATAACTTCGGAAACTTCTTCGGTGTCCAGAATCCACGATTTTTGACCTGCTAAAACTTCGGCGCGATTTCCTTTTCCATATAGAACATAATCGTTAATATTAAGGCTCGCCGCCTGACTCGCTTCAACTGCCAAAACGGTGAAACTCATTTCCTTGACCAGAAATTCAAGCATTCGGTGTCTAATCTGGAAAAACTCGCGCGTTCCGTGAGTCGCTTCGCCAAAACCGACGACGCGCACATCTTTAAGAATTCTTTTAAGCGGCAGCAAATCGTTAAAACCACTGCCAGCCGTAACGCTTTTGAGCTTAACCGCCTGATTTTTAAGCCGCGCGACGACGGCTTCATCTCGCTCCTTTTCCTCAATTAATCGCGCCCGGTATTGTTCAACTGAAAGCAACTCCTCAATTTTAATTTCATAACGACCGGGAGCAACGTTCGCTTCCAGAGAGCGGACTTCGATTTGATAAATGCCTGAAGCGTCGGCGGAAATGGAAATCGGCTCAGGTCCCTGCGTTCCGTTTGGGCTGTCAACCTCTCCGATTTTTTCGCCATTAGGTTTAAATGCCGCGACGACGACATCAATTCCGCGTTGTTCGATAATTGCGCTTAAAAATTGCCCGGCAGCGAGTTGAAACCGGTATTTATGAACGTCGCTGCCTTTTAGCTCCCGCTCAATAGATTTTCCCGGCTCCAGTGTGCGAATGTCTGCTGAGACATCTGCTTGACCGTGGGATAAGACTATTTGGGAAAGAATAATTATAAATAACAGTAAAATTTTAGCCATAAATCACCTGAAAAATGCTTTATTGTTCACAAGTTCTAATCGCGCCCGCCGCAATTTTGCTGAAACTGATTCTGCCGTCGAATGAATCGAGTTCGATTTGGGCTTTGCCGTCTCCATGTTTTCCGATTAATCGCCGGTCGGTCTTCCCGCTACGGAAGGCGGAATCATTTTGAAAATTGAAGTCTTTCTCTATTTTTCCGCTATATGACGACAGCGTGGCAGTGAAACCTATGTCGTCAGGAATTGCCATAGATACAACGCCGGATAAAGTCTTTAAGCGATAACGATTTTTAGAAATAATCGCGCCGATAAAATAGGCTTTGCCGTTTGAGGTCGAAACATCAACATCGCCTTCAATTGCAATGAGCCGAATTTGACTGCTCGTATCGCTGATTTCAACCCGTCCTTTAACGCAGTCTATATTTATCTTGGCGCTGACCGAAATAATGCGCGTATCACCTTGTATGCGCTGTGCCTTGATGTTGCCATTAGCGGTAATTAAATCAATCCGCCCGTTGATATTTTCCAGATTTATATTGCCGTTTCCCGTGCGAGCCTGAACCGAGCCGACATTGACAATTTTAATATCGCCGCTGTCGGTTTTTACGTTAACAAAACCTTCAATGTCGGAAACGGCAATCGTATCGCTCTCCGCTTGAATCGGTTCGAGTTCGACGTAACGCGGAACTTTTACTTCTAATCTAATTTTATTTTGGGGGTTGCGTTTGTCAGGCTTGGCGGTGATTAAGATTTTCTTGGAAACGGGCAAATTTTCGCTGATGCTGACCGAAACCGTCTCCGCACGGCTTAAGTCCGTTGCGACAGCCTCAATCGTTTCGCGCTCCCATCCCGTAATCGTGATGCTCCCGTAATCATTACGGACGATAACCTTGCTGCCGCGCGGGATTTTCAGCTCTTGCCCACTGATAGGCGTGGCGGCAAGCACAAGATATAATGCGGCAAGCACTATTATCAATGACAGGAAATTTGGTAACTTTGCATTCATAAACTTAGTTTTGCAGCGACAAGATTTCGCCTTGTTTGACGCGCATTTCGATTTTTTGCACGTTCATAAAATCTTGAATCGGGTCGCCGCTCAAAACTAAAAAACTTGCTTCGTAGCCTTTCGTCAAGCGACCGATTTTCCGATTCGGAAAAATCGCTTCGGCTGTGTTTTCACACCACAATTTCAGCAGCGTGCGGTTATCAAACGCTCCCAGCTTTTGCAGATTCAGAGCTTCAACCAGAGATGTTTGCCGGTAACTGTCGCTGCCGATTGCAAGGCGAACGCCGTGTTTATTCAACACTTGAAGGTTATGGACAAGCAGCTCGCGTATTTTATCGAACGGCTCGTCTTCTTTTTTCTGTAAAGCGTGGTCTATCGCGGATACCAATGTGGTAACGACCGTAACGCGATTTCGGGCGGCAAGCCGCGCGTCCGGTTCGGAAATCTTAAAGCGTGGAGCGTCATACTTTTTCCAATCGCCTTTTTCCGGTCTGAATCCGGGCGTGTGATTTATCTCATCAGCCCCGGCGATTAAGGCGTTATGGAAATCGTTTGCCGTCTCGACGTGGGTTGAAACGCGCAAGCCCGCCGCGTGCGCCCGCCGGACGATTTCGGGCAAAAGGGCGGGATTAAGCCCTCTCCAATCAAAATAAGCATCGTCCGCTTTACGCTTCTCATACTCTTCTGAATACTGAAGATAAGTTTTAATAAAATCGGGCTTCCCCGACAAAACCTTTTCCCACTTGCGGTCGAGGTCAGCGAGATTATCAACAATGAAATAAAAGCCGCCTTCCGCCCAATCTTTGGGGTCTGCGCCGCGCTCCAGGTTGCGCTTAACAACGCCTAATGGATGCCCTCCCGAAACGGTCAATCCGCCGTTGGCAAACACCGCGTCAACGCTCGTCCGAATATTTATCTTGCCGGACAAGGACGTTTTTGTCGTGGGAAGGCTGTTCGGATTTCTGACGTAAAAGATGCCCTCCTGAATATACTTACGGATGACTTCATCAATGCGCTCGGAGTATTCGATATTATGATTGTGCGCCTCTCCGAATGGCGGAATCACGTATTTGCCGGTCAGGTCGATAACGGAATCAATTCGGGCAAGTTTTTTGGAAGTTAGAATTCCATCGCCTGAATAAAACCGCTTGTTCCCAAACTTTTGCCCGTCAAACCAACTTCCGTTGACGAACTTGTGAGTCTTTGACGGCGACTGCTGCCCTGTTGCCTTTATTGCGGTTCTCATCCCGACCAATGCTGTCGCCGCGCTGGATAAGAAAGACCTTCTTGTAATTTCTTTGGAGTTAGACATAAATTTTGCTCTCTTCATTCTCAAATCAAACGTATCCGCAACTTTCTAAGATTTGCGGCGATATTTATAGATTTAATTACCGGCAATGGCTCTCAGCAATTCAATCTTTTTTGCATATGCGGTCGTCATATATTGAACCGCCACCGCGTCGTTCGGCTGCGCCCGCACAGCGCGGCGCGTCTCGTTTATCGTGCGGTCTATATCTGCAAGCGGCTGCTCAAACCGCGAAATAAAGTTTGGCGGCATTTGCGCCCGGCGGCGTTTAATGTCGCTCGACAAAATTGCAATCGCGCCTTTGTATTGTCGCTCGGCTTTTTCAACTATCTCATCATTTGTCAGCCTGCGGTTCGGGTTCACGAATTTGGAGTTAGGGAATTGATTTGTCAGCTTTGATGAATCGGAGCGGGAGACATTTCTTTTTACGCGATTCGCTACTTGTGCCATAGTGGTTTTAACTTCTGACTTGCCAACTTTGTCTTTTTTATCATTCATTGATACTTCATTTTCCGCATTATCAATGGTTTTTTCCGGCAAAGATTGAACATCGGTTTTTTGAGAAATAGTTTCTTTATTGGACGCATTCTCTTTGGAGGAATTCTCTGTAGATATATATTTCGTTATGCCGATGGTAATTCCAAGCGTAATCAACAAGACAAATGACGCTGTGGCAAACGCCGGATTAAAAGCCGAAACGCCGAAAGTTTTTCCGAGCCAATCTAGGGAGTTACTCAATGAAAAACGCTCGCGTTGAACTTTTTCAATGTCTGCCTGCACATTTGTCCAAAGCGTCGGTGTCGCTTCGATGTCGGGGAGATAGTGCGAATAGGTCTGCTGCTCGCGGCGCAGTATTTCATATTCATCCGCGCACGCCGCACAATTAACAATGTGCGCCGAAACTTGAACGGCGCTTTTTTCATCAAGCTCATTCTCGACATACTCATCGAGCATTGCTAAATAATTTTCACAATTCATTACTCGTCTCCAGATAGGGGCGAATCGTTTTTCGCATTTCGGCTTTCGCCCGATGTAAATCCGTTTTAAGTTTCGGAATTGAAGAGCCGGTTATCTCAGCAATTTCTTCGTAACTTTTATGCTGAAGAATTTTCAGAATAAAAACCAGCCGTTTGTCTTCTGCGAGTTTACCAAGCGCGTCGCGGATAACGTCTTGCAATTCGACGTTCAGCAATTCCGCATCGGGCGAGAGATTACCGCCGCTTATTTCCTTGAAGGGCAGGTTATCAATTTCCAAATTGCGATTTTCCCGTCTCCGCGAGCGAAACCAATTACTCGCCACGTTTTTGGCAATGCCGCCGAGCCAGGTAGAGAGCTTCGCTTCATTCCGCATCGTGCCAATGCTTATAAACGCGCCGACAAATGTTTCCTGCGTGAGTTCCTCCGCCAAGCCGATTTCGCCGACCATTCCGTATAAAAATCGCAAGACAAAACGATGGTGTTGTTCGTAGATTTGACGAAAAGCGGCGGCATCTCCGCTCCGAACCCGCTTAATCAAATCTTCGGAACTATTCATCAATGTCTCGACAGGCAAACTTAGTAATGCGGCAATCATAGAACTATTTATAAAACTTTATTTTACTCGCCTCTCAATATACCGCGCTGAATCTTCAACTGTTCGGCGGTCGCGCCAGGCAATTTTTTGATATAAATCTCGCCGTCGTAAAACTGCGTGTAGCCTTCAAAACCGGAACGCCTTAGACAGTTCAGAACCGGAAGCTGTTCTTTGCCTTCGACGAACTTTCTGAAAAAATCACTCATATCGCGTCTCGCAATTTCGCTTGCCGCCGCAACCAAATCTTCGTAGCGAAATTTCTTTGAAGCTAATCCGAATCTTTCATACATCAGCCGCATCATATCGTCCAGACTTCTCTTTCCCTTTGTCTCGTCTCTGATGATTATGTCAAGACAGAATGCCGCCGCCCAGCCGCCGTCATAAACGCCGAGCCGATAACGCCCTTTATTTGCTCCGGCTTCTTTGAGCGTCGCTCCGTCAAACGCGGGCGAAGAATAAAAATAAAGATATAGTCCCAAGTTATTCTCCATCTTTTTGATGAACAGTTCGTCGTCAATTAACCTTTGGCGAACGAGCGCGAGATTGGCGTAGTATTCCGTAAAGCCTTCGCTGAACCATTGGCTTGATTCGTAATCTTCGCCTTTAATGGCATGACCGTTCCAGGAGTGGAAGAACTCGTGCGCGACCGTATTGCCCCAGCGTATGAGATTGTCTTTAGTTAAAGTGTCGTGTTCGGTGAATGCGGCACTTTTTGCATACGCTTCGGCGTCGGCTTCGTCAGCATAAAATACGGTCATCAGATATTTTGTCGGCGGCGTTTTGTCGAATATTTGAATGTAGCTGTGCAATGTCTTTTGCAGTGTCGGCGCAACCAAATCCTTTGCGTCTTTCGTCCGACCGAGCAGTGCCAAAGAAAAAGTGAAATTTCCTTCCTTGAAAACATATTCGATATGCTTGCCCAAGACAACGGAATTGTTTATCAAATCGTTTTTGTCCGCCGCGACAAAACTTCGTCCGTCGCCTGCACTGTTCGTTTGCCAAGGTGCGGAAATTTTCCAGTCGGTTGGCAAATTAAAATTGACTTGATAATCGGATGAATCGTCCGAAACGATAAATAAGGCTTTAGTCACAATGAATAACGCGCCGTCTTGATATACGCCCGCTTGCTCGTTGCCGTAAATCCATTTGTTTTTCGTGAAAGACAAATCAACCTGGTATGAAAGCCGCACCGAGCCATTCGATATACTGGTCAATTGCCACGCGCCGTTAGGTTTTGATTCGTAATTAATAACTTTTCCCGCGCTGTCGGTAACTCGCAAATTTTTGACAAACGAAGCCCAGCCGTTCGGAAAATGATCCGCACCCCACTCTGCCATAGAGAGATGTCCGTCTTTGACGGCTATCTCCGCCTCGACATTCGCCAGCAAAGGATTGCTTTCGTCAAATCTGATTCGGTAACTGTCTGTGACTTTTTGTTGCGGCTCGATGCGAAAATCAATCTCTGTTTTTTCACCCGCCCGTGCGTTCGAGTTCAGTCCGAAAAAAACGGCTAGCAAAAAGACGATTAAAAGCCGGGGGAATACTTTTTCAGCCATCATTAATAAATTTCCGTTTGGTCTTATTTTCATTCTGGGTAATTAGTAACGCCCGTGATGAAAAAGTTTCAGATTATCGGATAAATTATCGCTTATTTTCAAATTTTCATTCGCTTTATTCAGTTTTGAAGTCATTATTTTCTTAGCAAATGAATTCAATTGTTTTCATTTAGGCTTTAAGATATTTTGTTTGCGTCCGATAATAAATTAGTAAGAATAAATCTTATTTGGTTAAATAAAGCGATAAAAGGTTAGACGTTGCCTAAGGTTTTTTTTGTTTATTTCCATATAATTACGAACCCCCTCACTAACTTTCTTTCCTACACTACTCTTCAAAAAAACTGAACTTCATCACCATCCGCGGTTGAGGACGTCGGTCTACACACTGCTGAGAATTGTAAGAATTGACCGAAATTTATTTTTGCGGGGTCAAGAAGTTATTCGAAAAAGTTATTGACTTGGCAAGAGAAATAGGTTTAAGCTCCCTAACACACGAGTTTAGCAACTGACTACAATTAAACAGGACTAGTCGACCTTCGACTACAAAGGACTTCGGGATTAAACCAAATCCTTAAGTCCGGTTTAAGTTTGTGCCGATTTTTTCTTGGAAACGAACTATTCGGCACACACCTAGAAAGATACGATCTACTGCGGATTGCCAAAAAACCAGTAGAGAGAAACTACTAATTTTTGACTGGAGGAAAAGAGGAAAATATGATTAACACTAAATACAGCCTCAAAGGGCTTCAGGTCGAGCCTGAAGCGTCGCTTTGGCTAGATGACAAATCTTATATTAGAGTCCCGAGTCTCAAAGACATTACACATTTCTCAGAACGCAAGCCTTTGCCTAATGACAGGCTCGCGCTCGATTTTCCAAAAGACTTTCCGTTTGACACAAGTGGGAACGACACCTCTGAATTTGATCGCCAGCTAAAAATTCTGAGCGGACTCCAATCTAAACGCCTGGTTAGTCCTTACCCAAAGTCAGTCCCGCTTCCTGACGGGCGTGGTACGTTCAAACTCACGCCGCTCAGTCGTTTTCTTCAACTGCAGCCGGTCCCGTTCGGCGCTATATTCGATATCAGTAAGCCTGTTCAAGATATTATCCAAAACGTTCTCGAACAACACAGGCGAATTTTAACAACAATTAAAGTAGTAAATCAGGGAAGTGAACTTGCCAGAATGTTCGAGAACGAGACGCCGGGGCTTTACCACCGCCATGCGCTGAATTGGGCACTCTTTAACCGCGCTGACGTTTCGCCGCCGCGCCAAGCTCGGATTTGGATGGCTTTGGATGTTACGATTTATGCCGCCTTGGGCGCAGCTTGGCACTACAAATGGTTGCGAGATAAGTACAGTCGCCTTTTGCGCCCTGAAGAGTACGACACGCAGGCGAATAACAAGCTAGATGTTTTGTACGACCGTATGGTCACCAATGTCGGAAGTGAGGGTGGGAACCTTAAAACGTGTCCCAAACCTACGCCCGGTACGCCGCGCCACCCGGCGTGGCCATCCGGTCATAGTACGTACAGCGCCGCCTGCAGCCATATTCTTGAATACTTCTTTTCTCCCGGCACACTTGAAACACCTGACGAGGAATTGTTCAAAGATTTCCCGCCTGGAGACAAAAAAATTACCGAACAGGGCTGGATCGCCGCCGAACTACGCCGCCTTGCTAACAATATCGGTGAAGCCCGGCTGTGGGCGGGCGTACATTGGTACAGCGATCACATTGCCGGTCAAAAGATTGGTCGCTCAGCCGCACAAACCGTCATTGAGCAACTTGAAAAGGATTGTGTGCCCCACTTCATGATCAAACAATGTAATAGTACCGACAAACCACCCACGAATGCTCAAATCGAAAAAGACGCGATGCGCAATGGTCCGTGCAAGCCCAATCAAGATGAGATTGAGCAGAGGCCAAATCGTGGAGAAAGCTTCCTCCGTAAATTCGGCGGATTCTAATCTGTCTTTTGCTAAAGGTGCGAGGGTGAACACTTTATCAGTCGCAAGTTCGCTGATTATACAGACTGAGAGTTTTACCCTCACTCCTTAAACTTACTTTACTGATTGAGGGCTTAAATGTTTAGTCCCAAAGTAAGGTGGTGCGGATTTATCTTAAAACGTTCTCTCTGGTTTTGCCAGCATTTGATAATGAATTCGTAGGCAGTTAGTCCTTTCAAAGTTTTTAGACGCCTTGCAAAGTTATATGCCGTCAGGAAAAGTTGGAGATGTTCTTTGAGTTGTTGATGTGTTTGATAGTAGTAGCGTTTGACGGTCGCTTCCTTGATAGTTCGATTCATTCGCTCGACTTGTCCGTTTGTCCACGGATGATTAACTTTTGTCAGACGATGTTCGATTTTGTGCTGATGACAAATACGGTCGAACAAGTGTTTGAA
>MWVV01000337.1_pt1 | contig 17306 bp, 18 predicted proteins | sample 1047281 | NCBI WGS metagenome assembly MWVV01 (sample SAMN06349986, study PRJNA376086) | soil metagenome | isolation source: PT-2 sample Antarctic (ecotone) soil | place: Antarctica | collected 2015-01-13 | reverse complement strand
ATTGGCAACGCTTTTTTGAGAGATTTTGTTGTAACCGTTGATTACCGAAGCAAAACTATCACGCTTGAAAAGCCCTGAATCTAACGGAGAGGCATAACAAGTCAATGGATGTGAGCGCGAAACAGCTACTTTGTTATTACGTTTTCCGTTAAACCTAAACTTATCCGTAGCGGTTTCGCGCCACGTCATCTCCGCCGTTAGACCGCAAAGTTGATGTTCGCGGTGGTATTATAGATTAATGATTAGAATCGGAAACATTGTATTAGATGAAAGACAGGTTGTGGCAGTCGAACAAACCAAAGAGTCAAACGTAATCGTTTATACGAATGGCGGCTATAAATTCACATTTGAAGGCGAAGAGGGCAAAAAGGTCTGGAAACTCTTCGGCGGAGAGCAAGGTGATATTGGTGAATATAGAGCAATGTCTTTTTAGGAACGGTAAAGAAGATATTGAACTGCTCCAACAAAAAGACGGCTGCCGTTAGAAAACTAACAAACGCCGCCTATTTATTTAACATTTAACAATTACCAATTAACTATTCGCTATCCACTTTTCAAGTTTTATTTCTCTTTGGCAATCAGCGTTTCGCGTCTGCCGTCGGTGTGCGGCTCGATGTCTTGAACTGCATAATTCTTTCCTTCCGGCGCGTTCGCTTCACTATCGAGCGCGGCATCTAAAGCATCGTCAATTCTTTTTGCCGTGATTATTTCTAATTCGTTGCGAACATCTTCGGGAATTTCTTCAACATCCGCTTCGTTTCTATCAGGTAAAATTATTCTTCTAATGCCGGCACGATGTGCAGCGAGAACTTTTTCTTTAATGCCGCCGACGGGAAACACAAGACCGGAAAGCGTGATTTCGCCGGTCATTGACGTATCGCTTCGCACCTTGCGACCAGTGTAAAGTGATGCGAGAGCCGAAGCCATCGTCACGCCCGCGCTCGGACCGTCTTTCGGAATCGCTCCTGCCGGAACGTGCAGGTGAACGCCGTTTTCTTTTATTTTTTGCGCGTCAATACCAAGTTCGGCAGCGTGCGACCAAAGATAAGACCGCGCCGCTTGCGCCGATTCTTTCATTACATCGCCGAGTTGTCCGGTCAAGGTTAGACCGCTTCCGCCCGGCAGCAATGTCGCTTCGATAAACAAAACCTCGCCGCCCATTTCCGTCCAAGCCATTCCGGTTGCAACTCCGGCGGGCAATTCTTCGCGCGCTTTTTCGGGATAAAAACGCGGCGCGCCCAAATAGCTTTTTATATCATTTTCGGTAATCGTAGCTTTTGCCGTATCGCCTTGCGCGACTTTTAACGCAACTTTTCGCGCAAGATTTCCAATCGTTCTTTCAAGTTGGCGAACTCCTGCTTCGCGCGTATAACGCGCTGTTAAAAGATTGACGGCGTCATCGGTTATTTCTATCTGGTCGTCCTGCAAGCCGTTTTCCTTGATTTGACGCGGAATCAAATACTGTTTGGCGATATTCAATTTTTCCGTGTCCGAATAACCCGCAAGTTGAATAATTTCCATCCGGTCACGCAAGGGCGCGGGAATCGGAGCAAGCTGGTTTGCCGTGGCGATAAAAAAGACTTTCGATAAATCAAATGGCAAATCGAGATAATGGTCGCGGAACGAATTGTTTTGCTGCGGGTCGAGAATTTCCAAAAGAGCCGCCGCCGGATCACCGCGATAATCGTTTCCGAGCTTGTCAATCTCGTCGAGCATCATTACTGGATTATTAACACCAACGCGCCTTAAAGATTGAATAATTCTTCCGGGCATTGCGCCGATATAAGTTCGACGATGACCGCGCAGTTCGGCTTCGTCACGCACGCCGCCTAAACTCATTCTTTCAAATTCACGGTTTAACGCGCGGGCAATCGAGCGTCCGAGCGAAGTTTTTCCGACTCCCGGCGGTCCAACAAATAATAGAATCGGGCTTTTTGAATCGGGACGAAGTTTGACGACGGCTAAAGATTCTAAAATTCTTTCTTTAATATCTTCCAAACCGTAATGGTCTTCGTCTAAAATCTTTTCGGCTTCGTTAAGGTCAAGTTTTTCCTCGCTAGATTTTTTCCAGGGCAGTTCTAAAACGTATTCGAGATACGTGCGGATGACGTGATAATCGGGCGCGGCTTGCGGCAGCTGCTCCATTCGCTTTAGCTCGCGCTCGGCTTCTTTGCGAACTTCTTCGGGCAAATCCGCCGTTTCCAATCTTTCACGAAGCTGCGCCGCTTCCGCCTTTTCGCCTGTTTCGTCTTCCCCGAGTTCTTTTTGAATCGCCTTCAACTGTTGGCGCAAAACATAATCGCGCTGCGCTTTGTCCATTTCGCCTTGCGCTTCGGTCGCAATTTTTGAGCGAATCTGCATTATCTCGACTTCCTTCGCCAGCGCCGCGTGAGAAAGCATCAAAAGCTCGTCAACGGTTGCGGCTTCAAGCATCTTCTGTTCGGTTTCAACGCCTAAATCCAAAACCGAAGCCAGAAAGTAAGAAAGCTGAACCGGATTTGTCTGCGACATAACCGCCATTCTGATTTCGGGCGGAACTTGCGGCAACATCGCCAGCGCTTGCTGAACCATCGCCTGGATATTTCGATTTAACGCTTCGACTTCTTCCGCATCTTTTATCTTCAACGGCGGCAAAATCTCGACCTTCGCTTGTAAAAACGGCTGCTCCTGCACCCAATCCGTAACGCGCACGCGGTCAACGCCCTGTACAATTAATTGCAGCATACCGTCGTTTCTAGTCATTCGCTTAATATTGACGACAGTGCCGACTTCATAAAGGTCGACGGGCTTTGCGTCTTGTCCGGTCGTGTCAGGCGTTTTCGTCGTGATGCAGGCAATAAGTTTTTCTTCCGTCGAGAGCGCATATTCGACCGCGCTGATGGAACGCTCGCGTCCGACTGCTAACGGAACGACAGTTTCGGGAAAAAGCGTTGTATTTTGCAAAGGCAAAACCGCAATTGCAAATTGCTTAGGCGTGGTTGCTTGGTTTTTTTGATTAATTTTTTCAGTATTTTCTGCCATAAAATTCCTACGGTTTGAATGTTTTCAAATCTTTCTCTCTTTGTTCGTCTTCGGCTTTCTTTTTTCGTTGCTCCAAAATTTGATCGATTCGCTCGTAAAAGACCCCGAATGAGCTACGTGCAATCTCAAGATCCGTCTGTGCCAATAATCGGTAATTTCCGCATTGTATATCAATCATTCCAATCGATTGATTCCTCCAGTTTTTTACGGCGGGCAAACTGAACATCTCCGCCATTTCATCGGCAAACTGTTCTGCGCTTTTCCATTTCGGCTTGTCATACGATACGGTAAAACCAATCAGCCGATTGTCCAAAAAGCTAAACGTATAACCGGCGATGCCGTCAAATCGTTCATTAATTTGATTCAGATTTTGATTCGGGGTGATACCAAAAAACTCATAACCCAAATTAGCTTTATTGTGTCGTGAAGCACTATTACGGATTCTCTGTCTTTCCTCGTCGGTTGATGCAAAAAGATTAATAATGTCATCTTTAGTATCACCTATCTCAATTCCGCGCGTCGAAATTTTCCTAACGGTTTCGTCCGTACAAACTGATACTTTTTCGGTTGTATTTTGACCTAATACAGAAACAACCGAAAGAATTACTAACGCCAAAATTATGAGCAAACTTTTCACTTCAATTACCTCCTTTGGATTTTTCCCCTCGTAGTAAAGATTCATATTAGCCGAAAGAAAAACCTCATCGCGCTCTTTGAAAAATAATTTTAGAATGTTCAAGAAATTGGCAATTAAACTAATATGAATAGATGTTTCGCCTATATCATCTTCTCTTTGTTCGGGATAAATTATTTCTTTATCTTCAGTGCTTGACGGATAATAAATTTCCGTCTGTTGCGGAAAACTTGGCGTTTGAGTTTGTTCCAAAATTTCCGGCATATTATTTTTCTCCTTTCCACAGACGAATAATCAGCAAACCGTTGTCGAAATTGTGTTCTATTTTCGCGCCTTTGATTGACGCGGGAAACTCCAGAGTCTTTTCAAAACGACTGTAGGTAATCTCCATTTGATGATAGGAAACGCCGGCAGCGCAGGTTTTATCGCGCCGGCTGCCGGCGATGTAAAGCTGATTGCCCTGAATATCAATTTCGATATCTTCCGCCGAGACGCCCGCCAGCTCAACTTTGACGAGCCAGCCTTCGGGCGTTTGATAAACGTCTGCCGACGGATACCACATTCTGCCCGCGGGTCTGACCTCTTTTGACGAAGCCAGAAATTGAAAATAACGATTAGTTGCTTTTGCCATAATTTGAAGGATGAACGACGAACGATGAATAAAATAAAACATTTTTTATTCATCGTTCGTCGTTCATCCTTTCCTCCAAAATCCAGCGCCGCTTGAAATATCTTCCAGAGTTTCGGCAATCTCGCGCTCGTCTTCCATTTCCAGCGCCACGTCAGCCATTGCGATAATGCCTTCGAGTTTGCCGTTTTCCGAAACAACCGGAATACGCCGCACTTGTTTGTCGCCCATCAAACGAATCGCTTCAAACACAAAATCATCAGACTTAACAGAATAAATTTCGGTTGTCATTACGTCGCCGATTTTCGTTTCTGCATCCCGTCCTTCGGCAATTGCCCGCACGACAATATCGCGGTCGGTTACAATTCCGACAAGTTTTCCGTTTTCGAGAACCGGCATCGCGCCCATATCGCCGTCGCGCATCAATACTGCAACTTCCTGCAAGGACATTTCACGGTTCGCCGTTTTAACATTACCCGTCATAATCTCACGACAGCGCCTTCGCGTATTTTCCGAAAAATTTCTTTCCGACATTCTTTTTCTCGCAACAGATTTTCTAGACTACTTATATTTTGTGTGAGGGAATGCGAGAAAGCAAGCGAAGATTTTAGGCACGCGGATTTGCCAATCCAAAATCCAAAATCTAAAATCCAAAATCAAGATGGGAAAAGTTTTTGAAAACCGCCGAAAGCCAAAGCGCGAAGGAAAAAAGATAACCGTGGGAAAAGTCGAAGCAGTTCCGGCGGGACGCGGTGCAACCGTCAAACTAAAAAGCGGCGGCGAGGTTGCGCTTTTTAATGTGAACGGCAAATTTTACGCGATTGAAAATTTCTGCCCGCACAAAGCATACCCGCTTGCCGATTCGCAGCTTTCCGACACAACGGTCGAATGCGATTTACACGGCTGGCGTTTCGACGTTACAACAGGCGAATGTTTCACCAAAAAAAGTTGTTCGATTGAGAGTTACGAAGTTGTTATTGAAGACGGCTGGATTAAGATTTTTGTTTAGAATTTTTTGTTAATAATTATGGTATTTAATGGCTTTGCACTAAAATCCCACTAGATGATTTCAGAATTTACTTTGTATTTTGTTTTGATTACACGAACAAAGCAGTTCTCGAATCTCCCGTTAGAGGAAATGCAATGTATGTAATTAGCGGTAATTGGCAAGAAATTTCAAAGTTAAGCAAATGGGAGATTAGACAGAATTATTCATCGGTTGTTAAAAGAATAATTCATAAAGGGGATTGGATTGACAGACTACGCGAAGAATTGTAGAAATTAACCGTCATCGCCAATCGCTTCGACCGGACAAGCGAATAGCGCTTCTTCACACAGCGCAAATTCTTCGGGCGTATCGGGTTGTTTATAAACATACGAGTAACCGTTTTCGTCGTAGCGAGTGAAATTCTTCGGCGAAGTGTCGCGGCAAACGTCGCAGTCAATACACTGCGCGTCAACGTAAAAGTTTCCGCGCACATTTTCCGGTAATTTGTCTACGACTTCCGCCATCATTCTTAGTTCTGAATGGTGAACGATGAGTAATGAGTTTTGATTTTCACTAATCATTCACCACTGACCGTTCACCGCTATTTCTGATTTTGCTCCGTTAATGAAATCATTCTCTCCAGGGCGATGAGCGCGAAATGCTTTGTTTCATCATCAACCATTATTTGATTTACCACATTTCCCGCAACCAGATTTTCTATCGCCCACGCCAGATTTTGGGGTGCAATACGATACATCGTCGCGCACATACATAAATCGGGCGCGAGCAGGCGAATTTCTTTGTCGGGAAATTTCTTTTGCAGACGAAGCACAAGGTTTAATTCAGTTCCGATTGCCCATTTTGAACCGCTCGGCGCGTTTGTAACGGTATTGATGATAAAAGATGTCGAACCGTTTAAGTCGGATTTTTCGACAACTTCATACATACATTCCGGGTGAACTAAAACTTTTATGTCCGGCGTTTCTTTGCGAACCTGGTCAACGTGCCAGGGTTTGAAACGACCGTGAACCGAGCAATGACCGCGCCATAAAATCAATTTTGCGTTATACAGTTCTTCTTCCGTATTTCCGCCGAGTTCTTCGTGCGGATTCCACAAAGCCATCTTCTCGAGCGGAATTCCGAATTTCAGTCCCGTGTTTCTACCCAAATGCTGGTCGGGGAAAAACATCATTTTGTCAAACTTTTTTCAAATATGTATCAAACAAAGGAACGGCGTTCGACGACGTGCAGACAACTCCGTCGTTGCGCCCGCAAAATGCTTTTATCGCCGCGCTCGAATTCATATAAGTCATCGGCGCGACATTTTTTCCATTGCCGATAACGCCGATTTCTTTTAATTGCTCCCACGCATCTTCGACTTGTTCAACCGTCGCCATATCAGCCATCGAACAGCCCGCGCCTAAATCCGGCAGGATAACTTTTTGATTTGGCTGACCAAGAATATCAGCCGATTCAGCCATAAAATGCACGCCGCAGAAGACAATAAATTCGGCATCCTTTCTTTCGGAAGCCATTACGGAAAGCTGGTAAGAATCGCCCGTCAAATCGGCGTGCGCGATAACATCGTCGCGCTGGTAATGATGACCTAAAACGACAACGCGCGAGCCGAGAAATCTTCTAGCGCGTTCAATTCGTTCGGAAATCTCCGCATCGGACATCTTTAAATAGTTTTCAAGCTGAAAAGCGTTTTTTACGTCTTCTTCGCCGACTCGTTCTTTGTCCAAAACCATTACCATTTTTCTCAATTCTCCTGTGGTAATTTAGATGCAAATTTACCGACATTTGCAAACAAAAATCATTACACTTCGAGAAATTTTTCGCAAGGCGAAGCCCTCGACCTGTCAGGACAAAACTCGAAGAAAAGAGATTCAACGCTTGAAAAGTTTCGTCGGTAACGGCATCATTAAATTTAACATTTTGCAAAAATTAAGGAGAAGATATTTATGAGTGAAACAGCAGAAACAGGAAAAGGCGGACCCGCGGAAAGGCTCGAGCTTTTGAGAAAACTAAAGGAACAAGCGTTTGAATCAAGCGACGCTCATCTCGCGCTGGCAATGGGCAGACCCGTCGAAGAAATTGAAGCGTGGTTTAGCGGCGCCGAGGAAATTGATGAAGACGCCGAAATGAAAATTCATGGTTTGGCGCAGGAAAGATTGAGTTGGTAAATAAAAAAGTATCCGCTCGTTAAATTAAAAATCTCGATGCGCTTGAGTTCGGCGTGCCGAGATTTTTACATTTGGGAACGCATTGAACTTCCGTTTTGAAAAACCATAAATTAAAATCCGGCGTATAAAAACGGTTTACCATTGTTTAAAGGATTTATTCAATCTTCGCCGAAAATCTGAAAGGAGTTCTAAAATGCTGAAAAAAACAAATCTTTTATTTGTAATCGTCACGGCTTTCTTCTTGTGCCAAATGGTTTCAGCCGCCGAAACCATTCGTTTCAAAATCAAGGTTGATTCTTCAATTGCGCAATCGAATCAACCGCTTTCGGGCAGGCTTTTGATTTTTATGACGAATCAAACGAAACAGACGGAAATGCTTGAGCCTGATTTTATGAATCCGAATGCGGTTTGGATTTCGGGAACGGAAGTTTCAAATCTGCAAGCGAAAAAAGCAATAGAAATCAACGCCGACGAATTGGCATTTCCGTCAAAATTTTCTGATGCGCCGAAAGGCGAATATCAAGTGATGGCTTTGCTCGACCAGAATCATTCTTACACTTACGACGGCGCGGGCGCGGGCGACATTTACAGCAACGTTATAAAAATGAAAATGCCGGATGACGAAGCCGAATTGACGCTTTCCAAAAGTATTCCCGAAAGAAAAATTACAATTCCCGAAAATGTGAAAGTCGTCGAATTTGAAAGCCTAATGCTTTCGGCTTTTTGGGGCAGACCGATAAAAATGCAGGCAAGCGTCGTCGTGCCGCTGAGCTATGACAAAACGAAAACGCAAAAATATCCGACCGTTTATATTATTCACGGTTACGGCGGAAATCATTTAGGCGGTTTGCGCGCTACGGCGGATTTAACGAAGAAAATGAGCGAAGGCAAAAATTCCGAAATGATTCACGTTTTTCTGAACGCTAACAATTCGCTCGGTCATCACGTTTTTGCCGATTCCGCAAGCAACGGACCGTGGGGAACGGCTCTGACGAAAGAATTCATTCCGTATTTGGAAAAACAATTTCGGATGGACGCCAGACCTTCCGGCAGATTTTTAACCGGACATTCTTCGGGCGGCTGGTCAACGCTCTGGGTGATGATAACGCACCCGGATTTCTTCGGCGGCACGTGGTCAACCTCGCCCGACCCGGTTGATTTTCATAATTTCACGGGACCCGATTTAACTTTGAATCCGCCGCAGAATGCTTACGTTAATCCGAGCGGCAAAGAATACAATCTCGTGCGTTTCGGCGGCAAAGAAATTATGTCGCTCAGGCAATACGCGCAGCAGGAAAGAGTTTTAGGATATTATGGCGGACAGTTCGGTTCGTTCAACGCCGTCTTCAGTCCAAAAGGCGCGGACGGACAACCGATGCCCGTGTTCGATGTCGAAACCGGACGAATTGACCCGTTCGTGGCGAAGGCTTGGGAGAAATACGACATCTCGCGCTATCTGCAAACCAATTGGAAAACGCTCGCGCCGAAACTAAAAGGCAAAATTCATATCATCGTCGGCACGGCTGACACATTTCATCTGGACGAAGCCGTCCGCTTGCTCGACGCCGAACTCAAATCTTTGGGCAGCGATGCTAAAATCGAATACCTCGAAGGACGCGACCATTTTAATCTTTACCAAGATGGATTACGCGACCGCATCGCGCAAGAGATGTATCAGATTGCACGTCCGAGGGCGAAAGCGGCGAAAAAATAAATTTGATATAGATTTGAATAGGAAAAGCTGTCGGAGTTAACAGCTTTTATTTTTTTGTAATTTATATTTCGATAAAATCGTTTGGCTGAATATTTTCCAGCGCCTCATCAATCTGCGGAAGTAATTTTTCGATAGCCGGAACCTGATTACTCGGCAAAAGAATTATAGAGAACCTGCGATTTTGCAAATTTTGTTGGTAGCGTAAATTTTTGTCTGAGGTAATAAAGATTTCAAAATCTGCTTCGACAAGTTTTAGAAGTTCGCCGTTTTTCACGCCAGCCCAATTCATTTCCTGAACGGTTTTAATTTGGCGATGAGGCAGACGCTTTTTGACAATGTGCGGGACGCATTCGTCAATGATAATTTTCACGCGGCTTTTTTGATGTTATCCAAAGTTGATTTGAAATACTCCAGAACTTGTACAGCTTGCTCCCGTTTGACCGTCGGAAAATTTTCCAAAAACTCATCCAGCGAAACCCCAACTTCCAAATTATCAAGCAAAGCCGAAACGGGAACTCGCGTTCCTTCAAAAACAGGTGTTCCGCTCATGATTTCTTTATCAACATTTATCGGTAAGTCTTTTTCGATAATCATATTTTTATCTCAACTAAAATAATCTTCCATAAATCTTCGCACGTCTCGAATCATATCTTCAACATCTTTTTCGGTAAATTCCAACCATTCACCGTGAGCAGCTTTGTTTCGCAAATCTGCCAGAGCGGTAATTTTCTTTTGAATGAGTTTGTTATAGATTCCAGCTTTGGCAAGTTCCACATTCATAGGTTCAATTGTCGCCTTGAGCGAGAGCGCGGTACTGTTTCTTACACAAAGTTTTCTCAAACCGTCTTCTAAAACACAACCTGCAATAACAGCGGCTGGTTGATAATAACCTTTCTTAAAAAGCTCTTCGGCTTGTTCGAGAAATTCATCAAAAACTTCTGCTTCGATTAAGGTGCGGGTGTCAAAAAGATAACCGTTTTCATAATCATCTTTGGCAGCCTTTAAAATCCCTAATCCTTTTTCAAGAGCCATCGAACTCTCTTTTTCATTTGTAATCAGAGAAAATAAATTATTAAATTCAGTGAAATAAACACTATTTTCTCCAAAAGACTTTTTTAATAAGGTTAAGACAACTTATTCCCCATTGAGTTCCTAGTTCTGTATCAGCGGTTTCGCTTTTTTGATTTCCGAATACAACCATTGTTTCACCAGGGAGTAAATGTTTTCCATTTGGCAGCATTACTTGTGCTTCAAAGTCTATTAACTTACTTAGTCGGTCTAGCAGTATTTCATCTGTTTTCATAATTCTTAAACTTAATTTTCATTCACCTTCAAAACTGCTAAAAATGCTTCTTGAGGAATCTCGACGCGACCGACTTTTTTCATTCGCTTTTTGCCTTCTTTTTGTTTTTCGAGCAGTTTGCGTTTGCGCGAAATGTCGCCGCCGTAGCATTTGGCAATCACGTTTTTGCCCATCGCTTTGACCGATTCGCGGGCGATGACTTTGTTGCCGATGGCAGCTTGGATTGGGACTTCAAACATTTGGCGCGGAATGAGTTCCTTCATTTTTGCCGTTACTAATCTGCCTTTGGCGGCGGCGGTCGCGCGGTGCAAAATCAGCGCGAGCGCGTCAACCTGTTCACCGGAAACGAGGATGTCGAGTTTCACCAAATCGCTTTCCTGATAGCCGGAAAGATGATAATCGAGCGAAGCGTAGCCTTTGGAAACCGATTTCAGACGGTCATAAAAATCCAAAACAATTTCGTTCAAAGGCAGTTCATAAACGAGCATCACGCGGTTGTCGGTGATGTATTCAAACTTTTTCTGAACGCCGCGTTTTTCTTCGAGAAGCGGCAGAATTCCGCCGAGAAAAGCGTCGCCGGTTAAAATTGTCGCTTCGATAAACGGTTCTTCGATTTTCGCGATTCTGCCCGTTTCCGGCATTTTCGATGGGCTGTCAACTTCCGTCGTTACACCGTCGGTCGTCGTTACGCGGTAGCGAACGCCGGGCGCGGTTGTTATTAAATCGAGATTGAATTCACGTTCGAGGCGTTCCTGCACGATTTCCATATGCAGAAGTCCCAAAAATCCGCAGCGAAAGCCGAAACCGAGCGCGGTCGAAGATTCCGGCTCGTAGAAAAATGAAGCGTCGTTAAGACGCAATTTATCCATCGCGTCGCGCAGTTCTTCGTATTGAGCGTTATCGATCGGATACAATCCGGCAAAAACCATCGGCTTGACTTCCTGAAAACCGGGAAACGGCGTATCAACCGGACGCGCGGCTTCGGTTATAGTATCTCCGATTTGCACGTCGGCGACGGTTTTTATCGAGGCGGTTAAAAATCCGACTTCGCCGACCGATAAAGAATCAATCGGCGTCGGACGCGGGCGATTAACGCCAAGAGTTTCAACCAGATACTCGCGTCCGGTGTTGAAAAATCGAATTTTTGTTCCTTTTTTTATTGTGCCTTCGATGACGCGAAACAAAACAATCACGCCGCGATACGAGTCATACCACGAATCGAAAATCAAAGCCTTCAAAGGGGCGTTTTTATCGCCGCGCGGAGCGGGAACTCGTTTGATAATCGCTTCTAAAACTTCTTCAATTCCGATTCCGGTTTTTGCAGAAGTCAAAACCGCGTCCGAAGCGTCAAGACCGATAATATTTTCGATTTGCTCTTTGATGCGTTCGGGTTCGGCGCTCGGTAAATCAATTTTGTTCAAGACGGGAATCAGTTCTAAATCATTTTCAAGCGCGAGATAAGTGTTTGCCAGCGTTTGCGCTTCGACGCCTTGCGAAGCATCAACAATAAGTAGCGCGCCTTCGCACGCCGACAGTGAACGCGAAACTTCGTAGGAAAAATCAACGTGACCGGGCGTGTCAATCAAATTCAAAACGTAATCCGTGCCGTCTTTTGCTTTGTAATCGAGACGCACGGCGTGCGCTTTAATCGTGATGCCGCGCTCGCGTTCCAAATCCATATCGTCAAGCATTTGCGCTTCCATATCGCGGTCGGCAACCGCGCCGGTCAATTGCAAAATACGGTCGGCAAGCGTTGATTTGCCGTGGTCAATGTGCGCGATTATTGAAAAATTGCGTATTAAGTTCGGGTCCATAAAAATGTTTGATTTTAATAAAAATTACAAGTAAAGATTAAAAATCAACAATAGCAAATACGGAAAAAATTCGCACTATTTGAAATCTAAACAAAATTTAACAAAAAATTTAGTTTTAAGTGCATCTAATTTTGTTTTATCAGCGAATATCCTATACTATAAGAGTGCTTTTCGGAGTATAAATCGTTTTTGACATTAATTAGGCAAAGTGTCAATGCTCCGATTTTAACCATTTCTAGGAAGGAGAGTATAAATGAATCAAATTTTTCAAAGGCATACCCTTGCGATTGTGCCTTTTCTATTGGGGTTGTTTCTTTTCGTTGGAGCGATGAATGTGAATGCCGTAACACTTTACGGGGTTACTACATCAAATCAACTCGTGAGTTTCGATAGCGCGACACCAGCGAATGTTACAACCATTGGAACTATTACAGGTTTGCAGGCGGGTGAAAGTATCTTGGGAATTGATTTTCGCCCCTCTAGCATCGGTACCGCTACCGCTAACTCCGGTATCGGACTACTTTATGGGCTGGGAAGCTCCAGCCGTCTTTACACTATAAATCCAGCAACCGGAGCGGCGACGCAAGTCGGCGCGGCGGGTGCTTTTACCTTAAACGGAACTGATTTCGGCTTTGATTTTAATCCGGTTTCTGATCTGATTCGCGTCGTCAGCAACACGGGTCAAAGCCTACGCATCAATCCGAATACCGGAGCATTGATAGGCACGGACGGAAATTTGAATCCGGGACCGAACAATGTGACGGGCGCTGCTTATAGAAATAATTTCGCCGGCGCGACGACCACCGAACTTTATGTTATTGACACATTCATCGATTTCCTTTTCACGGTGAATCCGCCGAACTCCGGAACTTTGGTTCAACAGGGACCACTCGGTGTTGACGCGTTAAATGTGAATGGGTTTGATATTGTTTCAACCGTTGGACAACTTGATATCGGTTATGCCGCGTTAACCCTCCAAGACGGAATAGCTAGACTTTTTACAATCAACCTCGTAACCGGTCAGGCAACATTGATTGGTATAATCGACAATGGAGTACCTTTGCGTGGATTGTCTGCTTTAATCGCAAGACCTGTAGTAACACCTACGCCACCTGCCCCTTCCATTAAACCATGCCCAGCCGGACCCAACCTCAACCGTTCGTTGAACCTTCTTGATTTTAACGGCGACCGTCGAGCGGATTTTGCCGTTTTCAGACCGAGTAATGGTTTTGTCTATATATCAACAAATCCGGCTAGTCCAAACACAGGTTTTCTTGGATTTCAATTCGGTTCATCTACCGACATCCAGGCACCGGGTGATTATGACGGCGACTGTATCGCTGATATCGCTGTTTTCCGCCCGTTTAACGGAACGTTTTTTGTTCGAAGTAGTGCAACCGGTATTGTAACGGCAAGACAATTTGGTCAAGCTGGCGATATACCTGTCGCCCGTGATTATGATGGCGACGGTAAAACTGATTTCGCGGTTGTTCGCCGAGCTAACGGCGTAATGACCTGGTTTATTCTAAACAGCGCAACTAACACTCAAACTAGTATACAGTTTGGCAGAGACACTGATGTAGAAGCCCCCGGCGATTATGACGGTGACGGTCGTTTTGACATTGCGGTATTTCGTGGAAGCGGACCAAGTAGTAGTGGTCCGGCTACGTTCTTTGTCCGCTTTAGCGGCTCCGGCGCTGTGAGTGCCGTTCAGTTTGGTTTAGGAAGCGATTTGGTTGTCCCGGGAGATTATGACGGCGACGGTAAAACCGATTTTGCGGTTGTTCGACAGGGAACGCCTTTTACGTGGTTTATTTTGCGAAGCTCTGACAATAGTATTTTTACCGTTGAATTTGGTCAAAAACCTGATCTGACTGCTCAAAACGATTATGACGGTGACGGCAAAACAGATATTGCCGTTTTCAGACCGCAAAATGGAACGTTTTACGTTTTACGTTCTTCAAATGCCGGTATAACAACAAGTCAGTTTGGGCAAAACGGTGATTATCCGATTGCTAACTTTGACACACACTAGGCTTATTTATGATTTATGATTTTCGATTGGCGATTGGAAGAAGTTCTATTCAAACAAGAATCGAAAATCATAAATCAATTAAAGGTAAATCAATTAGGGAAGGAAAAAATGAAAAAAAATTTATTTGAGAAAAGTTTGAAAATGATTCGCATTTTCTTTGTTTTGACGTTATGTCTAAGTCTTTCGGGATTACCGACTTTTGCGTCAAGCCACGCCGAAGCACCGCTTATCAGTATGGACAGATACGCGGATAACACCGACGTATATGCTTTCCGCAGTACTGAAACGGGACGCGACGGTTTTGTTACAATTATTGCCAATTTCATTCCATTTCAAGACCCGTCGGGCGGACCGCAGTTTTATCGCTTCGACGATACCGTTTTGTACGAAATAAAAATTGACAATACTGGAGACGGATCTGAAGACATCACCTATCAATTTCAATTCACGACGGAAATCGTTAATCCGAATACTGTGCTTGGAATGAGTACTGTCAATCAGAACGGGGTTATCAGTTCACTGACCGACCCGGATTACAATATGCCGCAGACTTACACTGTAAGGCGCGTCGAAGGTAGAAGGGGACGTCGCGGTCAAACTCTTGCTGCCGGTATGCGAACTCCGCCTTCCAACATTGGACCGCGCGTGACGCCAAACTATGAAGCAAATCTGGCGCAACCGGCAATTTACGACTTACCGTTTGGTGGCAAAGTTTTCGCCGGTCAACGCGATGAAAGCTTTTTCATTGATGTCGGCGCCGTATTTGACGCTGTCGGCTTTCGCTCGCTTGCCCCAACCGGCGGCGTTGATACTTTAAGAACTAAAAACGTCAGCACGATTGCAATTGAAGTTCCGATTCAGGCTTTAACCCGTTCGGGTGCTGTTCCGGCGAATTCGCTGGCTGCTGACGCGGTAATTGGTGTTTTTTCCACTGCCAGCCGTCGTTCGACGCGTGTGATTAACCCGGATGGATCGCGAGAGAGCGAAGGCGCGTTTACACAAATCTCGCGTCTCGGCAGCCCGCTTATCAATGAAGTCGTCGTTCCGCTCGACTTGAAAGATGCTTTCAACTCGCTGTCTCCGGCATTTGACGGAACTGTCAAACGAGTCGTAGATGCCGTGCTTGACCCGGAATTTCCGAAAATCATTCGGTTTGCTTTGGGTGCTCTCGGTACTTTCAACGGCACCATCGTTCCTATAAACCTCCCGCCTGCCCCGCGTCTCGATATTGCACAAATTTTTGTGTTCGGTATTCCGGTTAATGCGGCTACAGGACCAACCTTTACGACGGTTATTCAGGGTAACGACAATCAACCCCACGAAATGCTGCGTCTAAACACGGGAATTCCGGTAACTCCGGCGGCATCTGCCAGTCGTTTGGGCATTCTCGGCATGGATTTAGGCGGCTTCCCGAATGGTCGGCGCGTCTTTGACGATGTGGTTGACATCGAGGTTCGCGCTCTGTTGGGCGGAACACCGTTCACACCTGCGTTCAATGTTCCGCCGAACAATGCTTTCGGCGACGGTGTTTCTGCAAACTTTGAAGGGTTCTTAACCCGTTTTCCGTATCTGCAAACGCCGAATGCGGGAAATACACCGCGTCCGTTGGATTTTCCGTCTCAATAGGCTATTCGTTGTAGTTAATCGGTAGTTGATTGGAGGAAGGAAACGCAACTCAAATGAACTGCCTGTTTCAGATGAAAACGGTTATTTTGAAAGATAATTGTTTTCTACAAACTTAAATGACAAATCAAGCGGCATTGCCGCTTGATTTGTCAATAGCAATAAAGTTATGCAAAAAATTAAATCTGTGTCGATTTATTGTGTCGCTTTTGCCGGTTTTGTCTGGCTGGTTTTGTCGGGCGGCGCGTGTAGTCAAAATTCATCGTCCGCCAGTGAAAAGCGTCAAGCCGCTGAAATAAAGTCGGAAGATTCCACGCCGACGAGTTTGACGAACCAGCAAATTGAAGCAGCGCAGAAATTGATTGAAAAAAATCCGAAAATGCCCAACGGCTATAACTCTCTCGCCGTTGCCTATATTCACTTGGCACGCGAAACTGGTGATTTCAGTTTAAACTCGAAAGCTGAAACCGCCGTCAATCGCGCACTTGAGTTTGAACCGGAAAATCCCGATGCGCAAAAACTCAAGATATCGCTGATGCTGACCTTTCACCGTTTCACGGAGGCACTTGATGCCGCGACTCGTTTGCAGCCTAAATTTCCGCAATCCGCTTTTTTCTACGGTGCGCTGACCGATGCCAATGTTGAATTGGGAAATTATAAAGAGGCTGTTGATAATGTCCAGAAAATGGTTGATTTGCGCCCGAATATGGAATCCTATGCCCGTGTTTCCTACGTGCGCTCGCTGCACGGCGACCCGAAAGGGGCAATCGAAGCGATGCAGATGGCGGCAAAAATCGCCGACCCGATGGAGAAAGAACCGCAGGCTTGGTGTCTCGTCCACTTAGGAGATGAACTTTTCAAAATTGGAAACTATGCCGAAGCTGAAAAGCAATACGACGCGGCTCTGAATACTTTTCCGAATTATCATTTTGCTTTGACCGGCAAAGGGCACGCCCGCGCCGCTGTAGGCGATTACGAAAACGCTGTGAAATTTTTCACCGAGGCGCAGGAAAAAATCCCTTTGACTTCGACGGTTATTGCACTCGGCGATGTTTATACAAAAATTGGTAAACTCGAAGAAGCCAGAAAACAATACGACTTAGCAGAGTTTATCGAGCAGAAACTCGGCAATTTAGACCAGCGCACGCTCGCGCTTTTGTGGGCTGACCACGATACGAAACTCGACGAAGCTCTTGACATAGCACAGCGTGAACACGAAACGAGAAAAGATATTTTTACGGCGGATATTTACGCCTGGTGTCTGTATAAAAAAGGACAATTTCAAGCCGCGAAAACCGCGATAACTGAAGCGATGCGTCTGAAAACAAAAGACGCGCGTATTTTCTACCACGCCGGAATG
>MWVV01000336.1_pt1 | contig 17335 bp, 17 predicted proteins | sample 1047281 | NCBI WGS metagenome assembly MWVV01 (sample SAMN06349986, study PRJNA376086) | soil metagenome | isolation source: PT-2 sample Antarctic (ecotone) soil | place: Antarctica | collected 2015-01-13 | reverse complement strand
CACGGCCTGCTACCAGAGACCGAGGCACAAGTACCCCGCGTTCTACGAGGGCCTCTGGGTCGTAAGGGAAGATACCGAGGGTGCCGCCGGCGACCTGTTCGAGCGCGGCACCCCTATCGCGTGCCCTCGTGAGGGCCTTTATCGTCTCGGGCGGCTCTGGGAATGTTTCCTCGTGGTACTGAACCCTCAGACAATCCATGCTGTGAAGGAATCGCTCGCCGCTTTCGGGGTCGTAGTAGTGCCGAGAGCCGTCCTCGAGGACGAAGCTCGCAAGATCACCCCGGGCGGCCTGCTCCAGGCGCTTCACCCAGCCTCTAAGCCCCACGGCGCGCACCCCTCTCCAGCTGCTCCTCAAGAATCTCGAGCCTCTCGATAAGCTCGAGTTGTTCCTTTGCCTTCAGTTCGACGGAGACGGCCCGAAGGTAGACGTTTAGGACCTGGCTTGCGACCGCGGCCACGCCCTTATCCTGGCGCCCCTCGAGCACATCCGTAGCGAGGTCAGAGAGACGTTGCTTTATCCCGGCAAGCTCCCGGCTCGGTCTGCTCCTGCCCGCCTTCGAAGCGTTGCGGCTGCGTTCGCCGGCCCGGGCGGGGTCATGCTGGTAGCAGTACGACCCGTTAACGATGGCCGCACACCGGCCGCCATCCCGCTTTGTGCCGGAGCATCTAGGCATCAGCGACGGCCCCCTCCCCAGCTTCGCTACGGACGGCCTCAGCCTCTCTCAGGACATCCCGCACAAACTCCTCATCCAGGCCCACGGAGGAGGCGATCACTCGAGGCGAGCGACCCGCCTCGGAGAGCTCCACTATCCTGCTCACGTCCCGGTGCGCCTCCCGCTTTAGGCGCCTCTTCCCTAAGGCCCGACGCCCTGCGCGGCTCACGAACGCCGGCTCCCGACCTGGCGAGGGACGGTAGGACCAAAGAACGCCTCTCGGGGGGCGGCCTCCATGGCAGCGGCCTTGCGGGCGCTCTCGTGGTCCGCATGCGTGGGCGTGAGCGCGGCCATGTCCGCCCTGGGCGGTTTGAGGGCGAGCGTGCGGGTTCTGAAGCGGTCCTCATCGGGGAAGCTCGTGAGCCGGGCCAGCGCGTCGGCTGTCTCGGGCTCGGAGTCCGCCCACTTCTTGAAAACCCCGAACAGGTTGCGCTCGTGGGCAACCGCCGCGACGGCGCGGGCGAGGTCTGGCTGTTTGCTCCGCTGGGCGGCGTTCAGGATCTCGGAGAGTTTCTCATCCGGTTTGTCTGCCATCTCGGCGAGGTACTGGCCGAACTTCTCCCCGGTGCCCTCATAGATAGTCTTCTCCAGGGTGCGGCGGTCCTCGAAGTAGGCTCGGCCGTGGTCGTTGGCGAGACGGTCGAACTCTTCCTCAATCTGTTTGTAGCCGCTCATATATCGCGTCTGGCGCTCCTCGTCGGTGAGGGAGACGTCCTGGCGAATCATCTCCTGAAGACGGCGCTCCTTATCGTGGAGCGGGAACACGCTCTCTCTGTAGCCATCTTCCACCTCGTGATACTTCTCGTCGAACTCTTTGTGTTCCATAATCTAGTTCCTTTCCTGGATGTCCCGAAGTCTTGTTACTTCTTGCGGCCCTTCGCCGCGAACAGCGACGTGTTCTACGCCAAGCACGGCCGATATCCTACTCGTCACCACGCGCGGCGCCGTCTGTCCTTCGTTCTCCATACGCTGGAGGAAGTCCGCGGGGTAGCCCGTGAGCTCCGCCAGCCCCTCGAGGGTAACGCCGGCGGCTTCCCTGGCTTCCTTGAGGCCGGGTGCCGCGGCGTAGAGCTGAGGGCTGTGCGGGTCCGCTGCGAGGGCTCCCAGCTTCGCCCGTTTGTATCTTGTGGCCATTACGTCGCCTCCTAGATTTCGACAATACCGACGTTCGTGACAGCGGAGGCAATCCCCTGGACAGGCCCCGCGAATGAATCCGCCGTAAAGGTTGCACCGGGCGAAACCCGCACGCCTGAAGCTGCAACAGCCGAGCCGGTCCCGAAGCGCAAGTAGAGGACGTTCGTGGCATGGTCGTTTGAAATGAAGAGGGCTACCCTGCTCGGATTGGGCGCGAGAAGCTGAGTGCTTGTCGTGCCAACGGTGGCAAAGGATGCGGGGTTGGTTGCGGTTTGCACCCGCGCCTCATTTGGGCCGGCGAATCCCAGCCGCTCACTGATTGGGGCTTTATCCTTGGGGTTCATTTACGTTAGTCCTTTCCGTTGGTTTTCCAGTAACTTCGCGGCCGCCTCGTGGCGGGCTATCAGGCCCTCCAGGACGGCCCTCAGACGGGCGGCTTGCTCCTGGTGGTGTTCGCACCACGCCGCCCGGTTCTCCTCTTCCCTACGGGTGTTGTGGGCCCGCACGCTCGCCTTCCAGAGCTCCTCTTGCTCGGCGGGGTCCGGCCGAGTGTCCTGCGACGCACGCTGGCTGACGAGCCGGTCGAAAGCTTCGCTGGCGTCTACGGTATCTGCTCGTGTTACGTCCACTAGGCTCCCTTCACTAGCTTTGCTTTCCCATCCGGCGCTTCGCCGCGGCGGTCGATCACGAGGCGTTGAAGCTGCACTAGTTCGCCTCCGCTTCGATGTAGCGGTGAGTCATGCGCCACAGTGCTGGCGGTTGGTTGGCGGCCCGCTCGATGGCCGCGCCCGAACACCGCTCATGGTAGACGAGCCGGAGGGCGGTCCTGGTCGGGTTCTCCAGGTCCATGCGCCGGAGGATGAGGTCGGGTTCGGAGGGAGGTATGCGCTTATTGCAGCCGGCGCAGCGGAGTACGCGGGTCACGCTGCCCTCCATTGCGGCCAGTCCGAGCGCGCCACCTCGACCGCAGCGGCGATCTCGGCCTCGTCTAGCTTTGCTGGGTCGTCCGTATAGCCGAGAGAGAAGAGCACGTGCGCAAGCTCCCACGGCTGGAGGTGGTAGGTCTCGGGTAGTCTGGAGTAGAGGTCGCGGACGGCGGGGAGGAGGGGGCTCATGCGGAAACCTTCCCGAGCCAGTCTGCTACGGCCGGCTTCACTTCCCGCCACCGCGCGGGGTCGCCATAGAGGCGTGCTGCTACAGCGGTGCAGAGCGGGTTTAGGGTTCGTTCGGTCGGGTTCTCCAGGTGCTTATCCGCCTGTGCCCGAAGCCAGTGCGGGGGATCGTTGGCGAGCTCCACCACGTCCTTCACAACCGCGGACCTCTCCTGTTGAGCGGACGAAGCGGACGATGCGGACCTTATTTCCGAATCCTTCTCTACGCGAGGATCTGCATAAGGAGGGTATTGGTTTTTTGGTCCGCTATGGTCCGCTCTACCGCTTGCGCGGGCTGAAGTACCTGCAAAACCGGCATCTTGCCCCCGCGGACGATCGTCCGCTGATGGTCCGCTGTGCGGACGATGGCCCGCCCCAGGAGCGCCGTCGGGCGGGATATTGTCTCCGTCGTCTGGGTCTTCGGGCTCCGGATCGTCCGCTCGGAGCCCGATGCCGCGCCACCCCTTACGGTCTTTGTGCTGCCCGCGCTTGATCTTCTCGCTGACAAACCCGCGTTCGCTGAGGCGCATACCGAACATCTTTTGTGTCTCCGCGTTCTCCCCCGCGTCGTCGCACCACATCTGATACTGCTTGTAGAGGCGACTCGCCGGCGTCAGAAGCCCCTCACGGATTACGCAGCGGTCTTCGAAGAAGGCGGCGAGGGTGTCCATCTCTTCGCGGTACTGCTTCGTGGCGTCGGCCACGGTCTTGGGCTCCTCCAAGCCGTGTTCTTGCCACTCTAGACAACCTTCGACCATCCACGCCAAGACGCCCGCGAGCTCGTCTCTGAGTTTGTCTGGCAACTTAGGGTCCGCCTTGGAGCCCTCGAAGCGCTGGGTGAACGGGATCAGGCGTATCCTGTCCCATATAGCATCGTCGGTGCCCTGTATGACGGGCTTGTTGTTGGTGGAGAGCCAGAGCTTGAACTCGGGCTTAAAGTCGAAGTTCTCCCCGAATAGGAAGCGGGCGGTCACGGTGTCCCGGCCGGTGAGTTGCTTGACCTTGGACTCGGCGAGCCTGCGGCCCTTCTCCACCTCCGCAGCAGACACGAACCGGGCGCCCTTCAAAGCGGCTACGTCGTTGCCGACGCCCTGGTACTTCTTGATCAGGAGGGTCTCGACGTCGGTGTTGCGGGCATAGTCTCCGAGGACCTCGTGCAGCAACTCCACGAGCGTGGTCTTGCCGTTCTTGCCGAAGCCGTAGAGGATGGCTAACAGCCGCTCGCGGGTGATGCCAGTGAGCGTGTACCCTGAGTACCGCTTGACGAACTTGATCACCGCGTCGTCTACCAGGGACTCTTTCAGGAACCTCAGGAATCGTGGGCACGAGGCGTTCGGGTCGTAATCTTCAGGGACGATCTTGGTTATGCGGTCGGCGGGATCGTGGTCTTTCAACCTGCCTGTTCTTAGGTCTAGGGTGCCGTTCTGGCAGTTGGTGAGCCACGGGTCTCGGTCGAGCTCTTCCATGCCCACCGCTAGGTACGGCCTCGCCTGAGAGAGCATTGCGCTGACGCGCGACTCGTTCTGGGAGGCTAGGGCCCACTTGGTGATGGCTTTCTGTTCCTCCTCACCCTCCGCCGCGGCGGCCTCGTGGAAGATGCTCCTCGCGGTCTGGTGCGCCAGCTTGACTACTTCACCGCGCTCGTCCCATGTGTAGCGCTTGCCATCCCAGCATAGGAACGATTTACGCGCGGGGCACCAGAGCACCCGGTCACGGTGCGCATCTATAAATCTCTCGGCGTTGCCAAGGTCGGTCCTCATGTAGTGCCGCCGCTGTTCCCTCAGGTCGGCCCGCTCCCAACCGAGGAAGTCTGCAATCTTCTCAGGCATCCTCGAGACCAACTCCCCCAGCCTTCGGCCGCCCGTCGCGGGTTCGTCGCGGGCGAGCTGGGCGGCCGTGTCACGGACGCTGCGGCGCACATCTTCAACGCCCTGGTGCGGAGCCCTGCGAAGCTCCCAAGCCGCGACGAGGATCTCTTCTACGTCTTCGACAGCTTCTCCGTTGCGAAGCATGTATCCGGCCAGCGCGAGCGCTAGATCGTGCCGGCCGCCGCCGCCTTCGTCTTTTGAGGGCGGGAGCAGCTGGGCGATGAGCGCAGCGGCAGCCAGCATACCCACGTGGTGCCGCAACTTGTCTTTATCCACCACAGCGATCGCAGCGGGGTTGTACCCCCCGACGAAGTGATAGGGACCCTTTCCCCGGTGGATGGAGGGTGCTACCGCTACCTGATGCCCGCGGCCGTTGTTTGACGCCTTGAGGGCGATAAGTTCGCTCGGGCCGTCGAGCTCGGAGAATTTCTTATAGCCTAGCTCGGTGGATCGGTAGAAGTATTGCGAGGGGGTTTCTTTTCCTTTTGCACCTCGCAGAGTTTCCGGTAGAAACCTTGGGGCGAGCCTTCGGGCTTCCTCGCAATCGAGATCAATAGCGGACATCCAGCCGGAGACCTCGCCGCACTGCCACCCGACGTCGCCGCCGCCTCGAACCCACTCCTCAGCGTCCTCAACCGCAAGCGGGCGATGCTGCCACTCAGTATCCACGGGCTTCTTCGTCTTATGGCTCAGACGAACGAGCTTGATGCCCTCGTTGTCGTAGAAGCGCAGGAGATCGGTGTCTCTCTCAGTGGCGCTACTCATACGATGCGCTCCGGGCGTTCATCGTGTATTATCAAGATCGACTCCTTTCGGAAGGTGTCGGGTCCCGGGCTCGCTGGTGGCGGGCCCTTTTTTATTGCTACGTGCCAGCATTCGCATAGCCTTGATCTGCGTATCGCTCTTCGCGGAGTCGGCGGCGGGCGTCGAGATCCACTACTTTCTGTCGATCCTCTTCGGCATCGCGGCGCTCCTGGTATGCCCGGCGCGCGGCGGTGCGGGCGGCCTTCATCCTGTCCTCGGCCTGATGCAAGGCGTCCGCCTGGCCTGGAGTGCGCCACTGATGCACGAGCTTGCGGACCGTTTTGCTGTACGTTCCCCATAGCTCCAGCGCGGCCCCCTCGAGGTGCCACATCGTCTCAAGGTCGTAGTCACCGTGCGCGATGATCCGTTCGCAGAGATCGGCTTGCGCGTTCAGGCATTCGATCCAGTAACTGGCCTTAAGGTTCCACCCCTCCCCGAAGCTGTGGCCGGGCGGCTCCGGTGGCTTGGGCTCGCGCCGCTCCTCCTCGCCGCCATTAAACAGGCTGCGTTGCGAGGACGGCGCCTCCGCTTTTCCCGGCGTTACCTTGGCGCTCTCCAGATACTCTTCTAGATCCTCTTCGCTGATCCGGTAGGCTCCGCCGATAAAGACGGCGGGCAGGCTACCCGACTTCACCATCCGGCGGGCCGTCTTCTCCGATACGTCCAGCCTGCGGGCCACCTCCGGCAGCTTTAGATAGTCTGCCACTACGCTCCTCTCTCTCGACTTCTCGGACCATCTTACCAGAAAGTTCTTCCCTAGTATATACAAAACTGGACAATGATAGTAAGAGGGTGCCACAGACATAGAAATGGCCCCGCGGAGTTCGCATCTCCCGGGACCCGGCCCACAGAAACGGAGATGCACTGTGGACAAGCACACTATATCGCCAGCCGGCGATCCCTTCCACGCAGCACCCCGCCACGACCGAGACGAAAGCCCCCACGCCTGTTACGACGCCGTCGTCTACATCGGCCACATGATCGAAGAGGACGGAGACGAGGTCGAGCGCATAGAGGCCGTCCCGTGCCGCCGCTGTAGCGAAGCTAGCCGCTACCTCTAAGCTCCGCCACGTACCGACCGGGCCGGGGTATCCTAGCTTCGCTGGGGTATCCCGGCCACGACATGAGGAGGAGCATGGAGATCGAAGAACATCTCCACGTCATCGGCATGGGGAGCGAGGCGGATTGGGGCGCGGGGCGCGGGAGCTTCTACTATATCGAGGATAAAAACGGCGAGAAGTGCATCCCCGTGTTCACGTCGCCGGAGCAGGCGGATAGGTTCGCGCAGGCTAACTTCGATAATCCCGAGGCCCACATGCAAATGCTTGAAAGCATCGGCGTTGTCCACGCGCCGGCGTTGACGTCGGGGCGGTTCATTGTCATGCCGCTCCGCGCGGAGGGCTTGGCTCGGGCAGCAGCGATGGTCGAGGCCGACTACCTCGTACGCGACCCCCGTCCCGGAGACCAACAGGACATTATGCGCGTACCCAAGTGATTCAACTAGGGCCGGGGTCCTACGGGCTCCCGGCTCTTCGCTCCGGCGCGTCCCGATGCCCTAAGCTCTCCTGTACCCCGATCCCGCGGCGGGCGCATAATACCCAACGATATGAGCATCCCTCTTCTGGAGCACATGGGGCTATCGGGCCGCGTCGGAGCGGCTCTTCACGGCTTGCGGGAGGCGCGAACAGCGCCAAATGGGAATTCCGCGAACTTCGCGGTAGCAATCTCCGGGGCCAGGGCCGCCAAAAGTGCGAGCGCCCGCAAAGTTTGGCACCAATTGGAGATATTCTGGCGAGATCTCGCCACAGACGAGGCGAGGAATCGTAGCAAGCGGTGGCGACTTGCTACCTAGCCGCGTGCGCCCGTCCTGGAGAAGGTCTTCGGTGAGATTATGCGTAATGTCATCGTTAACATCTCGCATAATTGTTCCCCGCGGAACATCCAAGAAATCCGCTATCCGGTTAAAAGAAATGTCAACGTTAACATCGTCGCCAATTGTCCCGTGTGAGATCCGCAGAAATGTCCACTTGGACATCGTTGCGGATGGCACTCGTCGGGCAACCCTTCGAGAGCATCTTGCAAGAGGTCTTCGGTTAGCAGAGATGTTAACGTTGACATTTCTGCTAAATCATCACTGGTAGTCCTCTGAGCAACATCCAGAAAGTCGGCTATCTCCTCTTGCGTCCACCCCACCCGCGAAAGTATCAGGGCTTTGATCTTTCGGACGCTGCGCCTCCTAACGCCCGAACACCCTGCGCCACCACGGACGAATATCGCCCTCTCTGCCCCCCGTAGGCCCCCCCCCCCCGTGTAGTCCTCTCCGAACAGACACTTGGCCTTCGTGGATACGAAGAGGTCTTTACTCGAGCTTTGTCCACGTCCCGCAACTATCAGATTGGAAGCCGGTATCCGTAGGCGCGATGGTCACTATCGTCGGGTTACTGGTATTGCCGTTGGTTATTATGCTGTTCATACCTCCGTTAAAGCCACTAAGCCTCTCGTAGTAGCAGTTGGGACCACCGCTATTCCTATAGGTTCCGGGTTCTATGTCCGTGCCGATGATGTAGGCGCCCGCGCCGAAGGAAGTCTTGCTCTCCGTGATGGCGGACAGGTCCTTCGTCCACGTACCGCAGCCTTGGGAGTTGAAGCCGGCATCGGTCGGTTCGATCGTCACTATGGCCGGAGCACTTGTGTTGCCATTGGCCAGAATGCTGTTTACGCCCCCGCTAAAGTCCTTTAGTCTTTCCCAGTAGCAGTTCGCTGAACCCTCCCTTGTTCGATAAGTCCCAGGTTGTAGGTCCGTTCCCACCTGGTACGTGCCGTCGCCAAAAGCTGGGTTTTCCTGTTCGGGCTGTTTTTCTCCACCGCCCTGCTGCTCCTGGTGTCCGCCTTGCGCCTGTTCTTCTTTCTGGGGCTGTTTTTGCTGTGCTGGTTTAGGCTCCTGTTTAGGCTTCTCGGCTACCTTGCCGCCACCACCGCTACCACTGTTAGCCGCGGCTACTATGATCGCGACGACGAGGAGGAAGAACACACCCACGAGGCCCAGACAGCCGGTGAGGAGGGGATGGCGTCGTGGCCACGACCGTTGCGCCCCTTCGGCTTGCGGCGAGGGAGGAGCGGCACCACCGGCAGCCTGTGGTGGTGGAGGAACGGGTACATCCGCCTCAGGCGTGGGGACCGTTGCTGCCTGATGAACCGGTGTCCCGCAGTTTTGACAGAACTGATCGTTAGGTCTTAGCTCATTCCCACAGTTGCCACAGTACCTAGCGGGCGTCTCGGCCATACGTCTCCCCTTTTCTTCCCGCAGCACTCGCCTATAGTGCCGCTACATGCTTCGAGGGCATGGTAGCCGAAACACACCAATGTTGCATGCTACGGTATCGGGCTATCTCTACCTTTTATGCTTCCCTTAGCCCCCCTACCTTTTATGCTTCCCTTAGCCCCCAAACACCCTACGCCACCACGGCCGGCTCACGCCCTCCTGAGCGCCTGGGGCAACGGACCGGGGCTCTGCACCCTCCGACTCCTCCTCGACCGTCTCGGCCGTCTCGGGAGCTTCTGAGGCCTCCTGCGGGGCTTCTATGGCCGGGAGCTTGCTTGTGAGTTGGGCCATGACGGTATCGTGTCGCCGGCGCTCCTCGGTTCGGGCCTCCCTCTCGGCGTCCAGTTGCTCCCGAAGGTAGCTGACCTGATCCTGCAACGAGGCGATAAGCTCTGATTGGTCGTTTGGTTCGCCGGAGTTGGTCGTTTGGTTCGCCTGCGACGTACCAGGCGAAGCCGAGCCCAACAGCACGAACACCGCAGTACCCTCTTTCGCGGTGGGCAGCGTGCCGCGCTTTATCCGGCTCCGGACCGCGCCCTCGGTTATGCCGAGCGAGACGGCGGCCTGGGCGACTGTTAGGCGCTCGTGGTTCGCCCGTGGTCCGCCTGTATGGTCCTCTCCCACGAGGGGGATATTAGACCATCAGGGCCGGGGCCGAAAGCCTTCAGTGGACCGTCAAGCGCCGTCAAGCCGGCTACGAGCGGCTCGTGGTCGAATAGCGTGTTATCGGCTGCTCTCCCGGGTACGCCTCTCTTACACGAGAGGAAGGGAGCACTGTGGTTGAAGAAAGCGCTGCGGGTAAAGAAAACAAGGTAGTTAGGGTGTTGGTGGGGAAGAAGAAGGGCCAAGAGTTTCCGGGCTTCTGGGCCGAGTTTGAGGGAGAAGAGGTCAGCTCGTATACGGATGCCAGGGGAGAGAAGCAGATCGTCTACACGCTCTACAGATGCACCGCGTACAGCGATGAGGTGTATCGGGCACACATTACGGACGAGAGCAACCCCGCAAATCCCGTGTACGAGCTGCTCCCTCATGATGACGAAAGGTCAGGCTACGACGAGCCTTGGGAGAAAGAGGACATAGCAGCGAAGTATCCTCTGTTTCTCAAGGATATGGACTACTTCGACACGCGCCGCGTGGACCCCGAGCCGGGGGTAAGGAGTAGGCAACTCTAGGGGCCGCTAGTCCTCCGCCGGATCCGTTCCTTCATCGTTTCCTTGAGTTCGTCTAGGGCGATGCGCCTCCTCGGGTCGCCCTCCGTCTCTTCGACGCGCTCCAGCTTGGCCGCGAACTCCGCGCGCCGCCCGAGCACCTCGGCGGGGTCCTCTTCGCGGGCCTCCAGCTTCGCTACGTAGGACCTCTCCAGGGCATCTATGCGGTGCTGTAGGCTCATTCGCGGGCTCCCTCGCTGAGGTCCTCTACGGGCGCGCCTACCTCACGGCCTGCTACCAGAGACCGAGGCACAAGTACCCCGCGTTCTACGAGGGCCTCTGGGTCGTAAGGGAAGATACCGAGGGTGCCGCCGGCGACCTGTTCGAGCGCGGCACCCCTATCGCGTGCCCTCGTGAGGGCCTTTATCGTCTCGGGCGGCTCTGGGAATGTTTCCTCGTGGTACTGAACCCTCAGACAATCCATGCTGTGAAGGAATCGCTCGCCGCTTTCGGGGTCGTAGTAGTGCCGAGAGCCGTCCTCGAGGACGAAGCTCGCAAGATCACCCCGGGCGGCCTGCTCCAGGCGCTTCACCCAGCCTCTAAGCCCCACGGCGCGCACCCCTCTCCAGCTGCTCCTCAAGAATCTCGAGCCTCTCGATAAGCTCGAGTTGTTCCTTTGCCTTCAGTTCGACGGAGACGGCCCGAAGGTAGACGTTTAGGACCTGGCTTGCGACCGCGGCCACGCCCTTATCCTGGCGCCCCTCGAGCACATCCGTAGCGAGGTCAGAGAGACGTTGCTTTATCCCGGCAAGCTCCCGGCTCGGTCTGCTCCTGCCCGCCTTCGAAGCGTTGCGGCTGCGTTCGCCGGCCCGGGCGGGGTCATGCTGGTAGCAGTACGACCCGTTAACGATGGCCGCACACCGGCCGCCATCCCGCTTTGTGCCGGAGCATCTAGGCATCAGCGACGGCCCCCTCCCCAGCTTCGCTACGGACGGCCTCAGCCTCTCTCAGGACATCCCGCACAAACTCCTCATCCAGGCCCACGGAGGAGGCGATCACTCGAGGCGAGCGACCCGCCTCGGAGAGCTCCACTATCCTGCTCACGTCCCGGTGCGCCTCCCGCTTTAGGCGCCTCTTCCCTAAGGCCCGACGCCCTGCGCGGCTCACGAACGCCGGCTCCCGACCTGGCGAGGGACGGTAGGACCAAAGAACGCCTCTCGGGGGGCGGCCTCCATGGCAGCGGCCTTGCGGGCGCTCTCGTGGTCCGCATGCGTGGGCGTGAGCGCGGCCATGTCCGCCCTGGGCGGTTTGAGGGCGAGCGTGCGGGTTCTGAAGCGGTCCTCATCGGGGAAGCTCGTGAGCCGGGCCAGCGCGTCGGCTGTCTCGGGCTCGGAGTCCGCCCACTTCTTGAAAACCCCGAACAGGTTGCGCTCGTGGGCAACCGCCGCGACGGCGCGGGCGAGGTCTGGCTGTTTGCTCCGCTGGGCGGCGTTCAGGATCTCGGAGAGTTTCTCATCCGGTTTGTCTGCCATCTCGGCGAGGTACTGGCCGAACTTCTCCCCGGTGCCCTCATAGATAGTCTTCTCCAGGGTGCGGCGGTCCTCGAAGTAGGCTCGGCCGTGGTCGTTGGCGAGACGGTCGAACTCTTCCTCAATCTGTTTGTAGCCGCTCATATATCGCGTCTGGCGCTCCTCGTCGGTGAGGGAGACGTCCTGGCGAATCATCTCCTGAAGACGGCGCTCCTTATCGTGGAGCGGGAACACGCTCTCTCTGTAGCCATCTTCCACCTCGTGATACTTCTCGTCGAACTCTTTGTGTTCCATAATCTAGTTCCTTTCCTGGATGTCCCGAAGTCTTGTTACTTCTTGCGGCCCTTCGCCGCGAACAGCGACGTGTTCTACGCCAAGCACGGCCGATATCCTACTCGTCACCACGCGCGGCGCCGTCTGTCCTTCGTTCTCCATACGCTGGAGGAAGTCCGCGGGGTAGCCCGTGAGCTCCGCCAGCCCCTCGAGGGTAACGCCGGCGGCTTCCCTGGCTTCCTTGAGGCCGGGTGCCGCGGCGTAGAGCTGAGGGCTGTGCGGGTCCGCTGCGAGGGCTCCCAGCTTCGCCCGTTTGTATCTTGTGGCCATTACGTCGCCTCCTAGATTTCGACAATACCGACGTTCGTGACAGCGGAGGCAATCCCCTGGACAGGCCCCGCGAATGAATCCGCCGTAAAGGTTGCACCGGGCGAAACCCGCACGCCTGAAGCTGCAACAGCCGAGCCGGTCCCGAAGCGCAAGTAGAGGACGTTCGTGGCATGGTCGTTTGAAATGAAGAGGGCTACCCTGCTCGGATTGGGCGCGAGAAGCTGAGTGCTTGTCGTGCCAACGGTGGCAAAGGATGCGGGGTTGGTTGCGGTTTGCACCCGCGCCTCATTTGGGCCGGCGAATCCCAGCCGCTCACTGATTGGGGCTTTATCCTTGGGGTTCATTTACGTTAGTCCTTTCCGTTGGTTTTCCAGTAACTTCGCGGCCGCCTCGTGGCGGGCTATCAGGCCCTCCAGGACGGCCCTCAGACGGGCGGCTTGCTCCTGGTGGTGTTCGCACCACGCCGCCCGGTTCTCCTCTTCCCTACGGGTGTTGTGGGCCCGCACGCTCGCCTTCCAGAGCTCCTCTTGCTCGGCGGGGTCCGGCCGAGTGTCCTGCGACGCACGCTGGCTGACGAGCCGGTCGAAAGCTTCGCTGGCGTCTACGGTATCTGCTCGTGTTACGTCCACTAGGCTCCCTTCACTAGCTTTGCTTTCCCATCCGGCGCTTCGCCGCGGCGGTCGATCACGAGGCGTTGAAGCTGCACTAGTTCGCCTCCGCTTCGATGTAGCGGTGAGTCATGCGCCACAGTGCTGGCGGTTGGTTGGCGGCCCGCTCGATGGCCGCGCCCGAACACCGCTCATGGTAGACGAGCCGGAGGGCGGTCCTGGTCGGGTTCTCCAGGTCCATGCGCCGGAGGATGAGGTCGGGTTCGGAGGGAGGTATGCGCTTATTGCAGCCGGCGCAGCGGAGTACGCGGGTCACGCTGCCCTCCATTGCGGCCAGTCCGAGCGCGCCACCTCGACCGCAGCGGCGATCTCGGCCTCGTCTAGCTTTGCTGGGTCGTCCGTATAGCCGAGAGAGAAGAGCACGTGCGCAAGCTCCCACGGCTGGAGGTGGTAGGTCTCGGGTAGTCTGGAGTAGAGGTCGCGGACGGCGGGGAGGAGGGGGCTCATGCGGAAACCTTCCCGAGCCAGTCTGCTACGGCCGGCTTCACTTCCCGCCACCGCGCGGGGTCGCCATAGAGGCGTGCTGCTACAGCGGTGCAGAGCGGGTTTAGGGTTCGTTCGGTCGGGTTCTCCAGGTGCTTATCCGCCTGTGCCCGAAGCCAGTGCGGGGGATCGTTGGCGAGCTCCACCACGTCCTTCACAACCGCGGACCTCTCCTGTTGAGCGGACGAAGCGGACGATGCGGACCTTATTTCCGAATCCTTCTCTACGCGAGGATCTGCATAAGGAGGGTATTGGTTTTTTGGTCCGCTATGGTCCGCTCTACCGCTTGCGCGGGCTGAAGTACCTGCAAAACCGGCATCTTGCCCCCGCGGACGATCGTCCGCTGATGGTCCGCTGTGCGGACGATGGCCCGCCCCAGGAGCGCCGTCGGGCGGGATATTGTCTCCGTCGTCTGGGTCTTCGGGCTCCGGATCGTCCGCTCGGAGCCCGATGCCGCGCCACCCCTTACGGTCTTTGTGCTGCCCGCGCTTGATCTTCTCGCTGACAAACCCGCGTTCGCTGAGGCGCATACCGAACATCTTTTGTGTCTCCGCGTTCTCCCCCGCGTCGTCGCACCACATCTGATACTGCTTGTAGAGGCGACTCGCCGGCGTCAGAAGCCCCTCACGGATTACGCAGCGGTCTTCGAAGAAGGCGGCGAGGGTGTCCATCTCTTCGCGGTACTGCTTCGTGGCGTCGGCCACGGTCTTGGGCTCCTCCAAGCCGTGTTCTTGCCACTCTAGACAACCTTCGACCATCCACGCCAAGACGCCCGCGAGCTCGTCTCTGAGTTTGTCTGGCAACTTAGGGTCCGCCTTGGAGCCCTCGAAGCGCTGGGTGAACGGGATCAGGCGTATCCTGTCCCATATAGCATCGTCGGTGCCCTGTATGACGGGCTTGTTGTTGGTGGAGAGCCAGAGCTTGAACTCGGGCTTAAAGTCGAAGTTCTCCCCGAATAGGAAGCGGGCGGTCACGGTGTCCCGGCCGGTGAGTTGCTTGACCTTGGACTCGGCGAGCCTGCGGCCCTTCTCCACCTCCGCAGCAGACACGAACCGGGCGCCCTTCAAAGCGGCTACGTCGTTGCCGACGCCCTGGTACTTCTTGATCAGGAGGGTCTCGACGTCGGTGTTGCGGGCATAGTCTCCGAGGACCTCGTGCAGCAACTCCACGAGCGTGGTCTTGCCGTTCTTGCCGAAGCCGTAGAGGATGGCTAACAGCCGCTCGCGGGTGATGCCAGTGAGCGTGTACCCTGAGTACCGCTTGACGAACTTGATCACCGCGTCGTCTACCAGGGACTCTTTCAGGAACCTCAGGAATCGTGGGCACGAGGCGTTCGGGTCGTAATCTTCAGGGACGATCTTGGTTATGCGGTCGGCGGGATCGTGGTCTTTCAACCTGCCTGTTCTTAGGTCTAGGGTGCCGTTCTGGCAGTTGGTGAGCCACGGGTCTCGGTCGAGCTCTTCCATGCCCACCGCTAGGTACGGCCTCGCCTGAGAGAGCATTGCGCTGACGCGCGACTCGTTCTGGGAGGCTAGGGCCCACTTGGTGATGGCTTTCTGTTCCTCCTCACCCTCCGCCGCGGCGGCCTCGTGGAAGATGCTCCTCGCGGTCTGGTGCGCCAGCTTGACTACTTCACCGCGCTCGTCCCATGTGTAGCGCTTGCCATCCCAGCATAGGAACGATTTACGCGCGGGGCACCAGAGCACCCGGTCACGGTGCGCATCTATAAATCTCTCGGCGTTGCCAAGGTCGGTCCTCATGTAGTGCCGCCGCTGTTCCCTCAGGTCGGCCCGCTCCCAACCGAGGAAGTCTGCAATCTTCTCAGGCATCCTCGAGACCAACTCCCCCAGCCTTCGGCCGCCCGTCGCGGGTTCGTCGCGGGCGAGCTGGGCGGCCGTGTCACGGACGCTGCGGCGCACATCTTCAACGCCCTGGTGCGGAGCCCTGCGAAGCTCCCAAGCCGCGACGAGGATCTCTTCTACGTCTTCGACAGCTTCTCCGTTGCGAAGCATGTATCCGGCCAGCGCGAGCGCTAGATCGTGCCGGCCGCCGCCGCCTTCGTCTTTTGAGGGCGGGAGCAGCTGGGCGATGAGCGCAGCGGCAGCCAGCATACCCACGTGGTGCCGCAACTTGTCTTTATCCACCACAGCGATCGCAGCGGGGTTGTACCCCCCGACGAAGTGATAGGGACCCTTTCCCCGGTGGATGGAGGGTGCTACCGCTACCTGATGCCCGCGGCCGTTGTTTGACGCCTTGAGGGCGATAAGTTCGCTCGGGCCGTCGAGCTCGGAGAATTTCTTATAGCCTAGCTCGGTGGATCGGTAGAAGTATTGCGAGGGGGTTTCTTTTCCTTTTGCACCTCGCAGAGTTTCCGGTAGAAACCTTGGGGCGAGCCTTCGGGCTTCCTCGCAATCGAGATCAATAGCGGACATCCAGCCGGAGACCTCGCCGCACTGCCACCCGACGTCGCCGCCGCCTCGAACCCACTCCTCAGCGTCCTCAACCGCAAGCGGGCGATGCTGCCACTCAGTATCCACGGGCTTCTTCGTCTTATGGCTCAGACGAACGAGCTTGATGCCCTCGTTGTCGTAGAAGCGCAGGAGATCGGTGTCTCTCTCAGTGGCGCTACTCATACGATGCGCTCCGGGCGTTCATCGTGTATTATCAAGATCGACTCCTTTCGGAAGGTGTCGGGTCCCGGGCTCGCTGGTGGCGGGCCCTTTTTTATTGCTACGTGCCAGCATTCGCATAGCCTTGATCTGCGTATCGCTCTTCGCGGAGTCGGCGGCGGGCGTCGAGATCCACTACTTTCTGTCGATCCTCTTCGGCATCGCGGCGCTCCTGGTATGCCCGGCGCGCGGCGGTGCGGGCGGCCTTCATCCTGTCCTCGGCCTGATGCAAGGCGTCCGCCTGGCCTGGAGTGCGCCACTGATGCACGAGCTTGCGGACCGTTTTGCTGTACGTTCCCCATAGCTCCAGCGCGGCCCCCTCGAGGTGCCACATCGTCTCAAGGTCGTAGTCACCGTGCGCGATGATCCGTTCGCAGAGATCGGCTTGCGCGTTCAGGCATTCGATCCAGTAACTGGCCTTAAGGTTCCACCCCTCCCCGAAGCTGTGGCCGGGCGGCTCCGGTGGCTTGGGCTCGCGCCGCTCCTCCTCGCCGCCATTAAACAGGCTGCGTTGCGAGGACGGCGCCTCCGCTTTTCCCGGCGTTACCTTGGCGCTCTCCAGATACTCTTCTAGATCCTCTTCGCTGATCCGGTAGGCTCCGCCGATAAAGACGGCGGGCAGGCTACCCGACTTCACCATCCGGCGGGCCGTCTTCTCCGATACGTCCAGCCTGCGGGCCACCTCCGGCAGCTTTAGATAGTCTGCCACTACGCTCCTCTCTCTCGACTTCTCGGACCATCTTACCAGAAAGTTCTTCCCTAGTATATACAAAACTGGACAATGATAGTAAGAGGGTGCCACAGACATAGAAATGGCCCCGCGGAGTTCGCATCTCCCGGGACCCGGCCCACAGAAACGGAGATGCACTGTGGACAAGCACACTATATCGCCAGCCGGCGATCCCTTCCACGCAGCACCCCGCCACGACCGAGACGAAAGCCCCCACGCCTGTTACGACGCCGTCGTCTACATCGGCCACATGATCGAAGAGGACGGAGACGAGGTCGAGCGCATAGAGGCCGTCCCGTGCCGCCGCTGTAGCGAAGCTAGCCGCTACCTCTAAGCTCCGCCACGTACCGACCGGGCCGGGGTATCCTAGCTTCGCTGGGGTATCCCGGCCACGACATGAGGAGGAGCATGGAGATCGAAGAACATCTCCACGTCATCGGCATGGGGAGCGAGGCGGATTGGGGCGCGGGGCGCGGGAGCTTCTACTATATCGAGGATAAAAACGGCGAGAAG
>MWVV01000334.1_pt1 | contig 17419 bp, 21 predicted proteins | sample 1047281 | NCBI WGS metagenome assembly MWVV01 (sample SAMN06349986, study PRJNA376086) | soil metagenome | isolation source: PT-2 sample Antarctic (ecotone) soil | place: Antarctica | collected 2015-01-13 | reverse complement strand
ACTTAGAAGCGGCAGGAAATTATATCACTTTTGTTTTAAAAGATAAAAACATCCTTTCCCGAAGTACTATCATAGAAATAATAAATCTTCTTCCTTCCGATAAATTTGTTAGAATTCATAGATCATTTCTTGTTGCAGTTAATAAAATTGATAAGATTGAAAGGCACCAGGTAACAATAAACAATATCAAGATACCTGTAAGCGAAGCTTATAGTCAAGACCTTGCTGCTGCTTTTAAAAAGTGATTTTATATTAAGGATTGATGTTAAGAGCTAAATAAAAAAGCCCAAATCCTTGCATCTTCTAATTACATGTAATACATTTCTAAATGATGCTTAAACCTCATTTTTCCCCAATTTATTCTGCTATAAAAACTTGTAAACATGACGGATTCTCCATCTCTGCAAAAATACTTTCGTTTACTGCATAACATAAATTTCGGACCTCAGAATGATAAGTCTGGAAACGCAGCAACGATACTGATATAAGAACAACGACAGAACTCTTCTTCAGAAATAATAAGCCTTTTAATTATTATAGTGATGAGGCGGGAGTGGAAGCTATATCGGCATTTACTGATTGCAAATTTCGGATAGATAAACCATACAGGGCTGATGGCATATCTGTTTCGCCTGAAACAATTGACAGCTTTTATCTCAAGTACACTCACGATGCAGTAAGTGCAATGATGGTTTATGATCCTGATATGATCTTGCAGAGCGATCCATCTTTTAATCATTCCAGTTGTTTAATAATATCCTCTCCATCATCATAATAATCCCCTTCCTGTACAACGTCGTAATTTAAAGGATAATCATATAAATCAATATCAAGGTCTTCTAAAACAGAAAGTTGCTGGGGAGAAGCTGGTTTAAAGCGGACATATAAATTTGTTTCACTTATTCCATTATTGCTTCCATACAAATTAATATAGGCTTCCCGCATATTTTGTAGGGAGTAGGGCTGGTTTGTAAGCTGATAACCAAGAATGGTGGGTTGGAGCAGATCGTCAGCTTGATTTCCCATCTCCTCATCTTCTACACAAGGGAATTATAGCTTTCCGGGCTTGCAGCCATACTTGTGTTGTTTACATTGAAACCTTCAGGTTTTTCGTCCCGAATTTTTCTGCATCCAAAAAAAGTTGAAAGAAAGAATAAGGGTAAGTAAGGTGATAATTCGTAGAGAAGTTTTCATAATGGTTAGCTTTAGCGTTACTAAGTGTATTCATATTTCCTTACATTTTAAGTAGTAAAGAGAAGTATTTTTATTTCATTTATCAGGCGAGCTTTTATTGAATATAAGCATTCTTTTCACTACTTTTTGCACTCTCAAAAAAGGTTCCTTTCGCTGATTTACCTTACAAAAAAGCGAGATTTAAATCCACTTAAATGCAGGCCTTTCATTACGGACGCAAAAATATCTTGCGGCCTTTGCCGGATTTTTTTTACTTTTTTTGTAACTTTTTCCTTTAACCCACGTAATACTGCAAAAGCAACCGTTTGAATCATTTGCGCTGCTTATGACTGAAAAACAATATAATGAATGTGTGAACTTATATGCCGACAATGTGTACCGGTTTATATTTAAAAATCTTCGTCATGAAGAAGATGCACGCGATATTGTACAGTCAGCATTTGAAAAAATGTGGCGAAACAGGGATGTAGTAAAGAATGAAAAAAGCAAGTCCTATCTCTTTACCGTTGCCTACAATCAAATGATCGACCATATTAGAAAAGTAAAGAGAATTAGCTTGACCGAAGATTTTTCTGAAACAAGCAATGGTGTATATCATCAGCCTGCAACCAGTGCACGGAAAACATTGCAGGAAGCTTTAGACCGCCTGAATGAAATACAACGCAGCCTGGTTATGCTAAAGGATTACGAAGGATACAGTTATGAAGAAATAGGCACGATAACGGGACTTAACGAAAGCCAGGTAAGGGTTTACCTGCATCGGGCAAGGACTACACTGCGAAACTATTTAGTGAGCCGGGAGAATGTTATATGATAGTCAGGGAAAGTCAGTAAGTCATTGGGGGGGTCATAGGGTCATTAAGTCACTAAGTCAAGAAGCCTGAGTAGCCATTCAACCATTTAACCATTCAACTTATCAACCATTCAAACAGTGATTATTAACAGACATAATTATGAAGAATTTTTTCTGTTGTATATAGATAAAGAGCTGGACGAGGTTCAGCAAACAGCAGTAGAAAAATTTGTTCAGCAAAACCCCGATCTTGGTAAAGAGTTGGAGATGCTGAAGCAATCAATTCTCTCTAATGATAATGTACGGTTTGAAGCTAAAGATATTCTATATAAAAAGGAAGCTGGAATATCGCTGGTTAACTATGAAGAATATTTTTTGCTTTCAGTAGATAATGAATTAAGCCGCGAACAAATTGCTGAAGTTGAAAAATTTGTTTCAAAACATCCACAACTGCAGCATGAATTTACCTTGCTGAAGCAAACAATGTTAGCGCGTGAAACAATTCAGTTCCCTAAAAAACAAGTGCTATACAGAACAGAAAAGAAAAGAAGAGTTATACCATTAACCGCAATGAAGATGAGCATAGCCGCAGCAATTACCGGCCTTGTTGCCGCTCTTTGGTTATTCACTCAGAATAATAACGCACCTGGTAATAAAAACAATCTTGCAACTAAAGAACAGCAGGTAAAAAATTATAGAATAAAGGTTACTGAAAGTCCTAAAGCTTTGATAGATCAGCCCGTTGCCAAAATAAATGAAAGAGTAAGGAATAAAAAGATCTTAGAGCAAGCAAAAACGAGCATCCCTTTCAAACGAGATGTAAAGAATAGTATAGCTCAGGCAAATACAACTAAAGTTCTAAAGCAAAACAGTAACGAAGCGTTTCCTGAAAACAACCTCGCAGGTGTACAAACTCAAAAACAATCAGAAGAAAAATTACCTGCAACTGTAACCGAAACAAGAAAGAATTTAAACAGCAGCAGCAGTTCAAAATTAGTTAGTGAAAATGCAGCTAACACTACTTTCGCTTCAGATCAAAATGCCGAAGCCGGGAAACTTGTTGCGAAACAAGCAGTATATAATGAAATTAATAATGATGACGAAGATAGAAGCATATATATAGGAGCTACAGAATTTAATAAAAACAAACTTAAAAGTTTTTTAAAAAGAGCCGCTAATCTTTTCGATAAAAAAGGAAACAGAAGCGAAACAGAAAGAACTGTGCAAATAGCCAGTTTCGAAATTAAAAGCAAATAGACTACACAAAAAAAATCAAAATTTTATGAGAAAGATTTACTTATTAATTGCGGCCTTAATGGTTGCAGGAGTAAGCTTTGCACAAACCGATACTACTAAAAGCACTAATAAAACCGACAGCACAAAAGACGATGCAGATACAATTAAGGTTGGTAATCTTATTATCATCAGAAAACATAAAGATAGCCAGGGTAAACCTAAAACAGTTACTGTTGAAAAGAAGCCGGGTAAACCTTCTAAGTTTAGTACCAACTGGGGTATATTAGATATTGGGTTTGCAAATCTTAAGGACGAAACCGATTATGGCAGCGCAGATGCAGCCGATTATCTTAAAACTACCCGTGCAGGTGAGAAGCCTTTTACCAAAGACGATTTGAACCTGAGAGCAGGCAAAACTTCTAACATAAACATTTGGATAGTTATGCAACGCTGGAATATTGCTAAGGGATACCTTAACCTAAAGTACGGTGTTGGTATAGAAATGTTCAACTTCCGTTACGAAAATAATATCAGCTACCACAAAAGCCCGGCATACATTTTTAGAGACAGTATAAACTTCACTAAAAATAAGCTCTCTGCCAGTTATTTATCTGTTCCCTTTATGGTCAATGTCAATACATCACCAGGCCGGAAAAAAGGCTTAAGCTTGAGCGCCGGCGTAAGTGCGGGTTACCTTATAGGTAGTCGTAATAAACAAATAAGCGCTGAAAGAGGTAAGGTAAAAGTGAAAGGAGATTTTGACCTTGAACCATTTAGACTGGCCTATATTGGTGAACTTGGAATTGGACCTATTCGCTTATTTGGAAGCTATAGCATGAGGACATTACATGAGCATGGTTTAAAACAATATCCTTACAGCTTAGGGATAAGACTTAGCAACTGGTAATAGCAGTTACTTAATAAGCTCAACGCCCTCTTAAGGGCGTTTTTTTGTTAAAGTCTTAATCTTCTCCTATAAAAACACCAATTATTTCAAACAGTTTGTAAACTTTTGTGAAACCAAAAAAAAACTAAAACCTTCTTATTAATTTTCCAATCTAAACTTATAAAAAGCACCCCGATAATCTATGAAGCGTATTGGTTTCCTCACAATCTTAAGTCTTATATTTTTTGCCAATACTTCTTTTTATAAAGCTACTTATAGCAAAAGTTCATATTACATTGTAATTGATAAAAGCGATTACGAGTTGAGTGTATATGATGCAGCCGGATGGCTTATTTCTTATCCTATAGTTTTTGGCAACGACGACCAGGGTGACAAATTGTTTGAGGGCGATCGCAAAACTCCTGAAGGTACCTTTACCATTATTGGCAAAAAAATACACAACAAATGGTGCAGGTATATGGGTCTTGATTTTCCTACCGCTGCTGATACCGAAAAATTTAATATGCGCAAACAGCAACATATTATCCCTGCCTATGCAAAAATTGGTGGTGGTATTGGTATACATGGTACATGGCCACACGAAGATTATGCAGTTGACCAATACCAGAACTGGACAATGGGTTGCATAAGTTTAAAGAACGAGCATGTAAAGCAATTGTTTGATATGATGCCCGTTGGTACAAGAGTTACTATTAAGCGGTAACTCGTCTAAACTGGGATTTATGGGATGTATGGATTTGTGGGATTTATGAATAAATTTTCTTCCTGGAACTTGGAGCCTTTGTAGCTTCGTGGTTCAAACTTCTTCAAAGGAAATAGATTAAGAAATCATTTCTGCACTAAAATAAGTATGCAATACCTTAGGTAAACTTATTCCTTCAACACCCTGATTATTTTCTATTAAGGATGCGACAATTCTTGGTAACGCCAATGAGCTTCCGTTTAAGCTATGTGCAAGTAGTGTTTTACCTGTTGCATCTTTAAACCTGCATTTCATACGGTTTGTTTGGAAGCTTTCGAAATTACTTACACTGCTTACTTCGAGCCAGCGTTGTTGTGCGGCACTGTAAACTTCGAAATCATAAGTGATGGCGCTTGCAAAACTCATATCACCACCGCATAGTCTTAATATTCGATAAGGCAGCTCAAGGCTTTGCAGTAATCTTTCAACATGCCCTACCATTTCGTCCAGCGCTTCATAACTTTTATCGGGATGCACAATTTGAATAATCTCCACTTTCTCAAATTGGTGTAAGCGATTTAATCCTCTCACATCTTTTCCATAACTGCCCGCCTCTCTTCTAAAGCAGGGTGAGTAAGCCGTCATCTTAATTGGAAAATCATCTTCTTTTAAAATCGTGTCACGGTATACATTCGTTACCGGAACTTCAGCCGTGGGAATGAGGTAAAAGTTATCAGCAGTTGCATGGTACATCTGCCCTTCTTTATCGGGCAGTTGGCCTGTTCCATAAGCGCTATCTTCATTAACCATAAAAGGGGGCAGAAATTCAAGATAGCCGGCAGCAGTATTAAAATCTAAAAAGTATTGAATTAATGAACGCTGCAGCTTTGCACCTTTACCAATATAAAAAGGGAACCCGCTTCCGGTAACTTTTGTACCTAATTCAAAATCGATTAATTTATACTTTGCAGCAAGGTTCCAATGTGGAATAGCGCCATCTGTAAGTGCAGGTTTTGTTCCGCCTTCTCTTACTACCACATTATCTTCGGGTGTTTTACCTTTCGGTACCTGTATGTTTGGTAAGTTGGGAAGCAACAGCAGCTTATCCAGTAAATGCTTTTCTATATCAGCCATTTTTTCTTTAAGAGAATCTATGGTTGTTTTAAGAGATGCTACTTCGGCTTTTAATGTCTCTGCTTCATTCTTTTTGCCCTGCCTCATCAAATTACCGATGTCTTTAGAAGCACTGTTTACGCGTGCCTGGGCATTATCAAAATGTGATTGATTTTTTTTTCTTTCATCATCTAAAGCAACGACTTCATCAATCAACTCCGGTTGAAAAAAATTTTTTATAGCAAGTCTTTCCAATACTGCATCCCGGTTTTGCCGTATAAAACTTACCTGTAGCATGTTTTAAAATTTGCGGCAAAGATAACAGTTGAACTTTTGTAAGCGCGAGGATTTGCTGGATACACTCTTGAAAATTTCCCAGGTGCATTCAGGGGAAAACTTCCTGCCTAAATAAAGAATAGTTTAGTTAGCAGAGGCAATTGCTCAAAACATAGTAGATAAAAGGTTCAAATAATCCTAACAACACAGCTATTTGAAACACTTATTTTTGTGCAGTTATGAACGCGAAAGATGATTTACAATCAAGATGGTGGCAACTTGAAGCAAAGTTTTTAGACCGGTTTGGTAAAAAACCTGATATGGAAGCAGTTTTATTTTTAATTGGTATGCAGGAAACAGGCTTCTTAAAAAGTAAGATAACAAAAGAACAAAAGCAGGACTTAATGCATGTAGCTGTATGCACCCTGTTAAGTGAAAGTGGGTTTTACTTTTTGGAAGGCAAGGATGAAGATGGATGGCCACATTTTAAACAGATAAAAGAAATACCTGCATATGATGTTGTTACCCAGGAGAATTTTTTGAAAGACCATGTATTGCTATACTTTGATAAACACGGGTTTTAAAGATAGTCATTGGGTCATTAAGTCATTAGGTCAATAAGTATCAGGTTCATGTTTCAATAGTCTTCGCTTGGTGGTCATTGGTCGGTGGTGGTAGCCTCTCATTAAAAATAGTTCAAGTTTTTCAAATGATTAGTTCAAGTAAAAATGTATTGAGTATTGTACTATTTGTTGTAATAATATGTGGGCAGGCGTTTGCGCAGGCAAAAGCGAAAACGACAATCAAAAAAACTACTGTGCAGAAATCAACCGTAAAAAATATATCTGCCTCAGCCCCTGCAACTGAACCGTGGAAACTATTAAACACAAAAGAAAAACTTGTTGAAATAACAACTGATTATGGTGTAATGGTGGCAAGGTTATATGATAGCACTCCGCTTCACAGAGATAATTTTATAAAACTTATTAAACAAGGTTTCTACGACAGTCTTTTATTTCATAGAGTGATAGAAGATTTTATGATACAAGGTGGCGACCCGGCAAGCAAAACTGCGGCAGATGGTGTTCAATTAGGAAATGGCTCCGCCTCGGGCGAAAGGACACCTGCTGAATTTAAGCCCTCTTTGTTTCATAAAAAAGGTGCTTTAGCTGCAGCACGCGACGATAATCCGCAAAAAGCCAGCAGCAATTGCCAGTTTTATATTGTAGATGGTAAACCAATGACCGACACCGAATTAAACGATTATTATACTAAAAGGGTTCAACCCAATAATCCTCACTTCAGGTGGACAGATACACAACGGGAAGTTTATAACCGCATGGGCGGCACACCTTTCCTCGATCAGGGATATACAGTATTTGGAGAAGTAATCAGTGGATTAAATGTTATAGATGAAATTGAAAAAGCACCAAAAGATGCTGCAAATCGGCCACTGCAAAACATACGAATGAAAATCCGTCTTCTAAATTAACCTTGGTTCGGTTTTTTATTTAATATTTGTAATATAAACCCAAAGCATGAACTTTCCTGATCAACTGCACTATACAAAAGACCACGAATGGATCAAGATCGAAGGTAATAAAGCTACAGTCGGAATTACTGATTTTGCACAAAGAGAATTAGGCGATATTGTGTATGTAGACATAGATAGTGTTGGCAAAACACTCGAAGCTGAAGCTATATTCGGATCCGTTGAAGCTGTTAAAACCGTAAGTGATCTTTTTTTACCATTAACAGGAACAATTGACGAAGTAAACCCTGCATTAGCTAATCAACCCGAGCTGGTAAATACTGATCCGTATGGAGAAGGCTGGATGATAAAAATGACACTTGAAGATCAAACCCAGGTTGAGAAATTGCTAACTACCGAAGCATACCAACAACTTGTTTCTTAACATTAAAAAACTATAATCATAAGTTTTGCGTAGATAAAGAACCTCAACTATGATTATGGCAAACAGTCCAAACTTGCTATTTGAACACGACCAATCTATATTCCGAGGGTGAATTGGTAACGATGCTTAAACAACATCAAGAACCTGCTTTCAATTATTTATACGATCATTATTCCGCTTCGTTATACTCTGTTATTCTGAACATAGTACCTGATAAAGAACTTGCCAATGATGTATTGCAGGAGGTATTTGTAAAGATCTGGCGTCAAATTGATACTTACGATACCACTAAAGGAAGGCTTTTTACATGGATGTTAAATGTTGCAAGAAATGCAAGTATAGATATTGTTAGAAGTAAGAATTTTCAACAGAGCCAGCAAAACCGTGAATTAACAGAAAGCGTATATGAGGCATGTGGAAGCACCCAAACTGATATTGATAAAATAGGTTTAAGAAAAATAGTACATAAGTTAAAAGAAGACTACAAAGTTCTAATAGAGCTCTCCTATTTTCAGGGCTATACACAGGATGAAATATCAAAAATGCTGTCGATCCCTTTAGGAACTGTAAAAACCAGGTTGCGAACGGCTTTAATTCAATTAAAACAAGTGATAAAACAATAAGTTGGATATACAGGCTTACATACAAAGTGGAATAATAGAAAGCTATGTGCTCGGCCTTGCCAGTGCTGAGGAAGCTATTGAAGTTGAAAACCTTCGGCTTCAGTATCCTGAAGTGAATAAGGCCATAGATGAGTTTTCTGCAATGCTTGAAAAAGAGGCATTAGAAAATGCAATTGCTCCACCAGCGGATGTTAAGTCTAAAATAATGTCAGCTATTAGGGATGATGAAAGAAAAACCCGCATTATACCTTCCTTACCTTTAAAAGATGCAGATACAAATATAAGTGCACCGGTAAGAAGTTTACGGGTATGGCGTTTTGCTGCTGCAGCATCTATCATTTTATTCATTGTAAGTTCTGCTTTTAATATTTATTTATATAACAGGTACAACGAAAAGAACTTAGCATATATAGCATTGCTTACTGATAGAAATACATTGCAGGCAAATACCCAGGTTTATCAAACCCGTATGAAAGAGTGGGAATCTGCTTTAAGTGTATTACACGATCCAAAAATGGCTATGATTAAATTGGCAGATGTAAAAGGCCAAAAAAATTTAGCTACTGTTTTTTGGGACAGAAATAATAAAGATGTTTATTTGGTATGTAATGTGCTCCCTAAAATTAAAACCGGTAAGCAATACCAGTTATGGGCCTTGGTTAAAGGCAAGCCTGTAAATGCGGGTATGATTAATCCCGCCTGTGAAGGTGTCTGTAAAATGATAACTACACCCGAAGCTGAAGCCTTTGCTATTACTTTAGAAAATGAAGGTGGAAGCTCTACTCCTACTATGGAACAATTGTATGTTATGGGTAAAGTATAATCTCACATTTCTCCAATTAATTATTCACTTTTTAAGGTTTCGTATTGTTTTAAGGCCATTTCGATAAGGAATTGGAGAAAAAACTTTATAAAATCCAATTACATTTTTGTTACGTAAATAAAAATGCAGTGAAAAATATGAAGTCAGTAATTAGATTGATTGGGGTTTTAGTGGTTTCGGCTATATTACTTTCAACTTTTTCATTTGCACAGAAAACAAAAGTTATAGTGGGTAGTGCTGCAATGTACCCTTCTAAAAATATCATTGAAAATGCTGTGAAAAGCAAGGTACATACTACCCTTGTTACTGCTGTTAACACTGCAGGGTTAGCGGATACTTTATCAACTTCAGGTCCCTTTACTGTTTTTGCCCCTACCAACCAGGCATTTAAGAAACTGCCGGAAGGAACTGTAAAATTGTTGCTTAAACCTGAAAATAAAGATGCACTTACAAAGGTCGTAACTTATCATGTTGTACCCGGTAAAATAAATAGTTCTGAGATTATAAGCATGATTCAAAAGAATGGCGGAAGCTTTAAAGTAAACACTATGCAAAATGGACAGATCACATTCATGCTTAAAGGAAAAAACATTTTTATTATAGATGAAAAAGGTGGTATAAGCAGAATAACTATTGCTGATGTTATGCAAAGTAATGGGATAATACATGTAATTAATACAGTACTTATGCCAAAAAGTTAGGTTGATCGCAGATAGGTATAGGTTAGCAGGGGGCCATGGGGGGCTCCTTGCTTTTTTTATTTACTTTGCAGCCATTTCTTATTCCCAATGAAATTTACTTTGTTTATTCCTGGTATAATCTGGTTTATTATTTCTACAATTTTACTGGCTCTGCCAGGCAATGATCTTCCTCAAACCAGTTTTTTTAATTTTCCTTATTTTGATAAAATTGTACACTTTTTCATGTTCTTTCTATTAACTTTTTTCTTTAGCCTTCCCTTTACATTACCCCAACACCGGCAAGCAATTAAGCAATGGCTTGTAAGTATAGCTATATACGTTTTAGCATATGGAGTATTGATGGAATTTGTTCAAAAATATTGGGTACAGGGGCGTTCGTTCGATTTAACCGACATTTTTTTTGATGGCATGGGAAGCTTAGCAGGAATGCTTGTTATTATACAGTTTTATGTAAAAAAATAGGCCCCGATGGAAATCGGGGCCGCAACCAAAACTAACTGCTTATGAGAAAATTTGACTACTTGTAGTAATCTTAGTATTATTAAGGCAAAGTTAATGCCAACTATTTAAATTATTTAAGGTCTTACAGAACTATTCTTGTTCTAATGGTGTTTCAATAAAAAGGCCAAACTCTATTTTAAATTTAAAAAGAATGTTAACCCTTCCGAAAAGACTTTTTGTTTATTAATTAAACATTCCCTTAATCTTACCCATTATTCCACCGCCATCATTATCATCTTCGCCCCCTGCAATTTTTCCTGTTATATCCTGCAAGCCTGCTCCACCAGTTAAATGACCAATAATGCTTTTAAGGTCGAAACTATTATCGTTAGGGTCGTTTGTTTTATGTACAAATTTTTGAAGTATTATTGGTATTAAACTACCGGCTATCTGGCTTGCTTTTCCATGATCTAAACCAAATTTGTGTACTAAATCCTGTGCATACCCGCTTTTAATATTTTGTGCAAGAGGAGAATTTCCTGCAGATTGTGCTCCTCCTTTAAAAAGATCGAGAACACCATCCACATTTCCATTAGCTACTGCCCCTTTTAACCCGGCTATAATTGAAGTAGAAGCATCGGAAACGGCTTCTTCATTTCTTTCGTTTGGTATTGCAGGATTATTAATAATTGCATCGCCGGCATGTTGTCTTACTAAATTCATAAGTTGTTCGAGCATGTTCTTTGTTTTAATTTAAACGTAAAATAATTTTTTGTTACAGTCTAATGTTGAATCAAATTTCATTCCTATACCTGGTTAGCCATTTTCTCGGCATTTTCTGCCAGTTGTAATTGTTCAATAAATTCATCAATATCTCCATTTATCACCGCATCAAGGTTATAAGAAGTTAAGCCGATACGATGATCGGTTACACGGCCCTGCGGCCAGTTGTAAGTTCTTATTTTTGCGCTGCGATCACCAGTGCTTACCAATGTTTTTCTGTGCCTGCTTATTTCGTCTTCCTGTTTGCGAACCTGCTCTTCATACAACCTGGTTCTTAACATATTCATTGCCTTTTCACGGTTACCTAACTGGCTTCGTTCTGTTTGGCAAACAACCACAGTACCTGTTGGAATATGGGTTAATAAAACCTTTGTTTCCACTTTGTTTACGTTCTGGCCCCCAGCACCACCACTTCGGGCTGTTTCCATTTTTACATCACTTTCCTTCAATTCAAAATCTATCTCTTCCGCTTCAGGCATTACCGCTACAGTTGCAGCAGATGTATGTACCCGGCCTTGTGTTTCTGTATTGGGTACACGTTGTACACGGTGAACGCCACTTTCAAATTTCATCGTACCATATACATCTTCGCCCTGTACTTCTACAATTACTTCTTTATAGCCGCCTACTGTTCCTTCGCTTTCGCTAATTAAAGAAGTTCTCCAGCCGCGCTTGCTGCAATAACGTAAGTACATATTTAAAAGATCGCCTACAAACAAACTTGCTTCATCTCCGCCTGTACCGGCACGTATTTCTATAATTCCATTTTTATCATCTTGCGGATCTTTTGGAATCAATAATTTTGTAAGCTCTTTTTCCAGATTTTCCTTCTTCTCTTCCAACTCCGGCATTTCCATCTTTGCCAGTTCGCGCATATCCTCATCATTACTGTTTAATGCTTCTTTACTTAACTCGTATTCATCAAGCACATTTTTATATTCGTCAAATGGCTTAACTATTTGTTCGAGGCTTCTGTATTCTTTGCTTAACCGCTGAAACTCTTTTTGATTGCCTATAATTTCAGGGTTGGTTAATGCTAACGATACTTGTTCATACCGCCCTTTTATGGCTTCAAGCTTATCTATCACAGATTATAAGATTTTGATCACAGATTAAAAGGATTAAAAGGATTAAACGATCAACCTGTTTGTGTGGGGAAAATTTAAAGCCGCAAAGTTAAGCGTTTCAAGTTCCATAGCATAACGTTGCCATATCTTACTTTTGGAGATCAATGAGTTTACAAAAATTTGATCGCAGATTAAACGGATTACAACGGTTAACCGGATTTCGGATTAGAGTGATTAACCGGATTGCGGGGGAAAGCGGCAAAGTAAAGCTTTTCAAGTTCGTTAGCACAACCTGCCTTATCTTACTTTTGGCAATAATGAATTTACTAAAATTTCAGGCAGACCAGATATTTACCGGTAAAGAAATGCTAACGGGCAACCCTGTACTTGTTTGTAGTGCTGATGGCATAGTAAAGGATATTGTAGATAAAACAGAAGCGGGTGATGATATACAAAAGCTGACTGGAATTTTAGCGCCTGGATTTATAAATTGTCATTGCCATTTAGAGTTAAGCCATATGAAAGGTTTAATACCTGAAAGAACGGGTTTGATTGATTTTGTTTTTTGTGTTGTTACACAACGACATTTTCCCCAAGAGGAAATTTTGGACGCCATTGCGCAGGCTGAAAATGAAATGATAGCAAATGGCATTGTTGCTGTCGGCGATATTTGCAACAACCTGGATACGCTTATACAAAAGGAGCAAAAGAACCTATGGTATTACAACTTTATTGAGGCAAGCGGATGGTTGCCTGGAATAGCACAACAAAGGTTTTTAAGAAGCAAACAGTATTACGAAATCTATTCTGAAATTTTTTCAGCCTCTATGGCTCCGCATGCCCCTTATTCAGTTTCTGATGAGCTTTGGCAATTAATTACACCCTTCTTTAAGGATAAAGTAGCAACCATTCACAACCAGGAAACAGCTTTTGAAGATGAGCTATTCTCACAAAACACTGGCGACTTTGTGCGAATGTATGAGATGATGAAGATTGATCACTCCTTTTATAAACCTAGCGGCAAAACAAGTTTACAAACTTATTTTCATAAATTTCAAAGTGCTGCTCAAATATTGTTGGTGCATAACACATTTACTAAAGAAGATGATATTAAATTCATAAAGAAAGCCCGAGGCAATAACGTTTCATTTTGTCTTTGTATAAATGCGAACCAATACATTGAACAGAGCCTGCCACCTGTTAATCTATTGAGAGAACAGGGTTGTACTATAGTGTTAGGAACAGATAGCCTTGCAAGCAACAGGAGCCTGAGTATACTTGATGAAATAAAAACTATACGAAAGAATTTTCCCTCTGTTACTTTAGAGGAAACGCTGAAGTGGGCAACCTTTAGTGGAGCGAAAGCTTTACAAATGGATGATAAACTTGGAAGCTTTGAGAAAGGCAAACAGCCAGGAGTAATTCTTCTGGAGTCTGGTTTAAAGGATTTGAAAAGATTAATTTAAAAAGGAAATTCAAGGTTAAGTAACTTCGACTTGAAGATACCTTCATCCTCGTAAACCAAATCGTATTTATTGTTATTCAGCAAATGGCCTAAAACTTTTCTGTTAGCAGGATCTGCGATTACGTATTCTTTTACACCTGCTCTTTCATAAAGACTTTTCTTTGTAACCGTATCCCGTTTCTTATTAGACGATAATACTTCTACTATTAAATCGGGCGCTCCATAGAAGTAACCGTCCCCGTTCATAATTCCCATATTAGCTTTGGAAATAAAAATCAGGTCAGGTTGAACAGCAGAAAATAACGCTTCGAAATAAACATCAACCGGAGAAATAAATGCTTCACCTATGTTAGTTTTCTCAATGTGATCGCTAATCTTTCTAAAGAGTAGTCCAAGTAAACGCTGGTGAGTATATTTTGGTGCAGGAGACATATAAAGTACATTATCTATTACTTCGCACAAAGTTCCCTCAGGCAACAGGCGAAAAACATCTAAGGCCGTTTTGGGTACTTTCTCAATCGCTTCCATTTATATTCTTTAGTGCTTGCTTAAAAAGTAAATTCAAGTTGTAAAATTTGAGAAGTAAAAACACCTTCCGCTTCGTACATCAAATTGTATTTTCCATTTTCTAATGCAAAAGCCTGTGCTTTTCTATTAACAGGATTCACTATAAAATATTCCTTCACACCTGCTCTTTCGTACAGGTTTTTCTTTGTAACGGTATCTCTTTTCTTATCAGATGACAATACTTCTACTATCAAATCAGGAGCACCATAGAAATAACCATCATCATTCATAATGCCGATATTAGCTTTTGAAACAAATATCAGGTCTGGCTGAACAGCAGAAGATAACTCTTCGAAATAAACATCAACCGGGGAAATAAATGCTTCACCGGTTTTAGTTTTTTCACTATGGTCGCTAATCTTTCTTGCTAAGAACAATAATAATCTCTGGTGGGTATATTTTGGCGCTGGTGACATATAAAGTACATTGTCTATTACTTCGCACAAAGTTCCTTCGGGCAACAGGCGAAAAACATCTAAAGCCGTTTTAGGTACTTGTTCAATCGCTTCCATGTATTCAGGTTTATATTTAAAATTACAAAACTTCCTATTAAAAGTTACGTCGTTTAAGGTTGGTTTAATTAAATATCTCCTGCAATACAGGCAGGCTTTTTATCTCTCCAAAATCCTCTACATGCAAAGCAATGTAATTTTGAAACGATTGCAGTAATTGTTGGCGTGTACTGCGGCTGAAATGAATAGATTCAAGATCATTATAAAAATTAATAGCTAAAAGCTTAGACGCTGCCTCTGCCAAAATTCCATCAATATAATACGGGTGTGCTGGTTTGCCTGAAATAAAAATTCCTTCCTGCAGATCTAAAACAGGCGTATCATTACTATATGCTCCCTGTATGCGAAACCCTAATTCGCCGGCAAGATGTAAGGTGAAGTAGAGAGGTAAATTAGCAGTAAGCACGGCAGCTCCGTTGTCCAGTTGTTTTAAGGTGTCTTCTACCATGTAAAATAATTCAGGATTAGCTTCGGGTTGCTTAAGGCTGTGCTGCAACATTTCAACAACATACATCGATACAGTGTTTTTAACTACATCAAATAATACGTGCCCGTATAAATATCCCCACTGGTATTCTTTAATAAAATTGAGGTTCTTGAATTCGTTGTGATATACCACCATGTCTAAAATAGCGGCAGGCTGAAAGTACAAACCTCTTCCTGAAGATTTTTTTGTAGTTTGTCTTACGCCTTTAACTATGTACGATTGAACACCAAAAAGCTCGGTATAAATAGTGGTAATAACACTTGTTTCGCCATACTTTACCGTACGCAATACAATGCCTCTGGTTTTATGTGTCATTAGTTAATTGCTCCTTAAAAAGCATTTCAAACTGCTGCAGGGTAAGCACGGTATTTTAGGAAAATTGCAGATGCCTAAGCACGTTGAAATCCGTATCATTGCTTATTATTTATATAATCAGCATTGCTTCCACTGGACGAAATAAAGCTCTTTAATTAATTTTAAAAGAGAGTTTCTCTTGCTGCATCTAAAACAATTACCTCAAATTACATATAGCACTTCCTCCCTTGTGTTACACCATCTTTACTATTATTATATAAAAATGCTACAGGAAAGATTACATCTTCATTCTTCCCCAGGAAATATTTCCGCCTTTAACAGCAAATTTCTTAAAATTACCAGGCAGCAGATATTTACTGTAGTGACCTTTTACAAATTTCAAAAAAAGAGGTTGAAAATCTATAACTCTTTGTCTGTCGTTAGAAAAGGAAATAAGAATTTTAAAGCCACATAAATATTCCGCTTTTATTATACTTAGTGTTTGCGCTTTGGTCATATAGTTACCTTACAACTTCAAGCCACCGTTGGTGTTCTTCACCAACGGCTTTGTTTGTGATAAACTCAAAGTATCAGAAAATTTTAGGCATATGTTTCTCTCCTTACAACTTTCCAACCTTAATTTCATCAACAACTGCCGGATCTAATAATGTAGTTGTATCACCCAGGTTATCCATGTCATTTTCAGCAATCTTCCTTAGTATCCTGCGCATGATCTTGCCGCTTCTTGTTTTAGGCAAACCTTTTACAAACTGGATTTTATCAGGCCTTGCAATAGGGCCAATAATTCGTGATACCGTTGCATATATATCTCTGCGGGTGCTTTCTTCGTTGCCATGCATACCGCTTAATATTACATAAGCATAAATACCCTGCCCCTTAATTTCGTGAGGATAACCAACTACTGCGCTTTCCACAACGCCTGCATGCATATTGATGGCATTTTCCACTTCGGCTGTACCAATGCGGTGGCCGCTTACATTCAATACATCATCTACCCTGCCTGTAATGCGGTAAAAACCATTTTCATCTCTCAGGCAACCATCACCGGTAAAATACAGATTATCGTACGATGCGAAGTAAGTTGCCCGGCAACGCTCGTGGTCGCCGTAAGTTGTTCGTAATATTCCCGGCCACGGATGTTTGATGCAGAGGTTGCCACTTACATTATTTCCTTCAATCTCGTGGCCTTGCTCATCTACTAAAACAGGCTCAATTCCCGGTAATGGTAATGTAGCATACGATGGTTTAGCAGGCGTAACACCGGCGAGATTAGAAATCATTATGCCGCCGGTTTCGGTTTGCCACCATGTATCTACTATCGGGCACTTACCTTTACCAACATGCTGGTCGTACCAATGCCATGCTTCTTCATTAATAGGTTCGCCCACTGTGCCTAAAACCTTTAAACTCTTTAGTTCTTTATTTTCAAGAGGCTTTAGTCCATAGCTCATCAAGCTGCGGAGGGCTGTTGGTGCGGTATAAATAATATTCACTTTGTATTTATCAACAATGCCCCAC
>MWVV01000332.1_pt1 | contig 17439 bp, 14 predicted proteins | sample 1047281 | NCBI WGS metagenome assembly MWVV01 (sample SAMN06349986, study PRJNA376086) | soil metagenome | isolation source: PT-2 sample Antarctic (ecotone) soil | place: Antarctica | collected 2015-01-13 | reverse complement strand
GAGAGATTGAAAATCAAGACCAAAGAAAATCATTTTGCTTTAAAATCGAAACTTTATCTCAAAGCCTTGATGTCGGCTTTTCAAACTCTCAAAAACTTAAACCAGGTTCATCTCTGCGTAAGGTGAGGTATTATAACAAACAGACATTCAAATTTGTTTTCAATTTTAAAATATAAAGAAAAAAAGCTATATTCAATGCAGAAGATATATATTTTATAGACGCTTAAAATACTATGATTCTTATGCCGCTTTGCTTCAATATCAAATTATTACTCTGATTCTTCTTTGCAAAAATTTCATTGATTGAGACTTTTTCTACTGGTTAATTTGTCCAAATAGCTATGGCTCTGAAAAAAATACTCATTGTTGATGATGAACAGATGATTCGTTGGGTGCTGAGTCAAGCATTAAGCGAATGGAGCTATGAGCCTATTGAGGCAGCTGATATCCAAACTGCGCTGGAACTTTTCGACACCGAACAACCGACACTGACCCTGCTCGATATAGGCCTTCCTGACGGCTCTGGATTAAACGCGTTGCGAGCAATTAAGCTACGTCAGCCGGATGCCAATGTTATAATGATTACCTCTAATGTTTTGGTTGAAAATGTGATTGCCGCGCTTCGCGCTGGAGCTTGTGATTTTATCACCAAGCCGATTAATTTGGACGAGCTTCAAATTACGATTCGTAATTGTTTTGAAAGTGAAGAGTTACATATTGAAACAGAATCGCCGCTCCAAATTCCACCTGCTAACTTTAAATTCGAGCAATTTATTGGTGAATCGGCGGCGATAAAAGAATTGCTTTCGTTTGCTCGAAAGGTGGCGGAAAGCAATGCTTCGAGCGTTCTTTTGCAGGGCGAATCGGGAACGGGAAAAGATTTAATCGCCAAAGCCATTCATCACTCTTCCGCCCGCGCTGCAAAACCGTTTGTCGCTATTAACTGTGCGGCAATTCCTGAAAATTTAATTGAAAGCGAGCTTTTCGGATATGAAAAAGGCTCGTTCACCGATGCCAAAAACTTAAAGGAAGGTTTGTTTGAGCAAGCCAAAGGCGGCACGATTTTCCTCGACGAAATCGGTGAACTGGAACTCGGTCTGCAGGCTAAACTATTGCGCGTGCTGGAAGAAGGATTGTTTCGGCGCGTTGGTGGTTTGAAAGATTTGCCGCTGAACGCCTGCATCATTGCCGCCTCAAATCGTAATTTAAGAGAAGAAAGCGAGACGGGAAAATTTCGTCGAGACTTTTATTTTCGTCTTTCGGTAATTGAAATTGATGTTCCGCCGCTGCGCGAGCGCGGCGACGATGTGCTGCTGCTTGCCGCGCATTTTATCAAAAAGCTTGACCGCGGTCGCTATCAATTAAAACCGCGCCAGCTTGCACCGGAAGCTATCAAAGCGTTCAAGCAATATCCTTGGGATGGAAACGTGCGTGAATTGCGTAACGCCATCGAAAGAGCGGTGATTCTTGAAGAAGGCGAGCAAATTACGCTCAAATACCTGCCGCCCGGATTGAGCCGGGTTAACGGCTCAGATTCTTTCAATGGTTATCCGGAACAAGACGGCAATCATCAAATTCAATTGCCCGCCGCCGGCATTTCTTTGGAAGCAGTTGAAGATTCGCTTATTGAGCAGGCTTTGCAGCGTAGTCAAGGCAATGTTACCCGCGCCGCCGAAATTTTAAATATCTCGCGTGACCGTCTGCGCTATCATTTGAAGAAAAAAAGATTGAAGAAATCGAATTAATTTTGTTAGATTAACGTGGGTTCGATGTAAGGATCTTTAAGAAACAATAATAACTCAGGTTTGAATGTGCGTATTTGAGGTATGGATAAAGCGTTAATGATTTAACCGCCTACTTATCTCAACACTCGAAAGTTTCCCGAAACCGCGCTTGTCTTCTTTTTCCAACTCTGCTTTCAAATCTCGTTCCCGATAAATCTGCCAAATCTTTTACGATTGCCGCAGCTTCCACCCGACTTTGCTTCCGGCTTCTTTTTGCGTTTTCGCTTCGCCGCTTTTGAGCAAATCAAAAATCTGACTCGTTTTTCAAATTGAACCAACTTTTGACGTTTTTCAAGTTGCCTTAACTCTTCCAAAGCTTCGCTTATCAGTTCATCATATTTTATTCATATAGTATACGCACAATCCATTCTGATTTGGTACAAATTAACACTAAAAATGCCGTCGTCGCATCATCCAAACTGCTAATTTGTGCCATAGAACTATTCATATAAAAGCATAAAGGGCAAAAGTGAAATTAACACAATCGCTGACCCGTTATAATCTTTTTGATTTTCATTGCCGAGACCATCACTAATAATTATGGTATGTTCCAATAATTCTCTGGCACAATAATGTGTTCTCTTTTTGGATTAGGCTGCTGATAAATTTATAAATTAGTTAAGAAAACAACCTTTTCAAACCTTAATAATTAAGGGTCAAGACTGAATGAAATTACTACTTTTTTTCCTATGTTGACAAATTTTGCCGTAAAAATAGGCAACTAAAATTTAAAATATAGATTTCAAAATCAAACTTTTTGCATAAAAATTTCGACGTGCGTCATTTAGTTAGAAATAGCTGTTACATTGAGCTTAAGTATAGTTTTATCGGTTCTTGCTGGTGTGACCCCTAATTATTACTTTAGATTAATATAGATGAACCGCCTAGAACATCAGTCGCTTTATCCGATGCACGTCCTGCAAATTATTATTATTGTTCAGCTAAACGAAATAATTAAGAGCTTAAAAGTTGGAAATATGATTTGTTCATATTTCATCGTCTAAAGTAAAAACAATAATCATCTTGGTTTTAATCCAAATAGCCAGAAAAATTAATCGTTTTATCTGATGTATATATAGCAATTCACGAGTATTGTTTTTATCAAGCAAAAACTAATGGCTTAAAAATTGGAATGTGTTCGTTTACATTTCTTAATCGTTACGTCAAATTACTGGCTCGCCCTAATCGATTGAGTCGCTAACCCAATCGAAACTCAGCTGGCAGGATTCGTGGGTAACGTAACGTTATGTGATTTCTGTGAGGAAACCTAATAAGTCTTCTCATCGCTGCTCGTTCAATGAGAGCAGGGAGAAATTACCAAACAATCAACCAAACTAAAATAAAGGAAGGAATTACCTAAATGAAAATGAAAGAAAAAAATACTTTTTTGTTCCGTGGGAGAACGAAAACTTTATATTTTATGACGCTCATTGCGCTGCTCGCGGTGGGTGCCATCGGTTATTTACTGGTGCCGACCAGCGGCACGGTTTCAGCTCAATCAGGTGAACGCGCGATTGAACGCGATGTTCAAAATTTAAACAGTTTTCCACCGGTTGGCAGCAACAAACTGGCGACGCCAGACATGATCAGCAACGCGTTGAGCAACAGGACGGGTAATCTATCCGACCTTGTCTCTTCGGTCAGCCAACTGCCGTGTACGGAAGTGAGCGGCGAGTTGGGCGGCAGAAAGTTCCAACCGGGTGTCTATTGTGTGCCATCGGCACGTTTGGCGGGCGAGATGGTTCTCGACGGCGGCGGCGATGCGAACGCGATCTTCATCTTCAATGCGAAGGGTTCGCTCGAAGCGATGAGGGAATCGAACATCTCCTTGGTCAACGAAGCCAAAGCATTCAATGTGTTTTTCGTGGCAAACAATGCGACGATCGGCGAAGGCAGCAACTTCAGAGCCGGCATCTTGACCAAGAATACAATCGAAGTCAACAGCACGGCGCGCGTGGCAGGCAGAACCTTGTCGGTTAGCGGCAAAGTAGATGCTCCTGAAGCAGCCAGCCCGGACGGCGGCGGCATCGGTAACTTGGAAATTTGTAAACGTGTTATCACCACCCCGACGAATACCGGAAACTTGGCAAACAGGGTCTTCAATTTCACGATTACGGGTGTGAACATACCAACACCGATCAACGTCTCGGTGCGCGCTGGATTCTGTACATCGGACATTCTCGTGCCGGCTGGTCCAGCGGTTATCACGGAAACTAATATAACAAACGACTTAACGGGCACCGGAAACCCCATACCTGGTAACTTTGCGTTGGTAGCAGTCAATACGTTGTCACCAACTCCGAATACGGGCGGCTCATCGTTAGGCGCAGTCAACTTAGCGGCGCGGACGGCGGCCATTGTGATTGGCGGCGTAAACAGCACCTCGTTGAATCAATTGACGGTGGAATTCGTCAACCGATTCGCGATTACAGGTTTCGTCGAAATTTGTAAACGTGCGGCGTTTCTAGACGGTTCGACGACCCTCATAGACCCGGATTTGCAAGGAACGTTTCGTTTCACCATTGCCGGAGTCTTTATAGCGGGAAGCAATACGGTTCTGCAACAGTTCAATGTGGCAGTCGGACAATGTACCGGCGCAATTGCGGTAACAGTTCCATTTGACCAACCTGCTGGTACCCCTTTGACCCCAAGAGAAGGAACGGTCGTAGTGACTGAATTAGGTGAAGACGGCTCCTTCCTGGTATCGACTAATACGTTTCCTGCGGATAGAGCAGTTGGCGAAACAACCTTCAACGCAAACGGTGGCGGCTCGCGAACAGTGAGAGTCATCGAAGGCGGTGTTGCTACTGAAACTATCGTATTCTTCTTTAACCGTTCGAGACCCGGACAACTTAAAGTTTGTAAAATCGCCGGTCCCGGCATACCTTTGAACACACTCTTTACTTTTAGAGTTAGAGGTTTAGGTCCGATCGATGCGGCTGGAACCATTGCTCCATTTGAAAGACAAGTTGTTGTCGCGGCAGGCGCACCGAATGCTCAGGGCGGCGGCGGAAGCTGTGCATTTGTTCCCGGTTTCGGTGCCGGTATCGGACTAGCCGAACGCCAAACCTTTGTCATCGGTTCGGTCATTCGAATTGACGAATTACCGGTAACGATTAACGGCAATGCGGTGTTGGTCTCGAATATCACGACGACCTCTACTTTTGCGCCAGGTAGTCCAAATTTAGCCGGAAGATTTGCTGAAATTATTGCACGCCGCGATATAATCGAGGTGACGTTTACGAACTTCCTGTTCCAACCGACGATTCTCAAGGTTTGTAAAATCGGTCTTGGCACTGCTCTAGGCGGCTCGTTCACCTTCGATGTGACGCTTGCCAACCCAGCGAGCGGCGGAATCAACCCAGCCTTCACCGTTCCGGTAACGGTCACTGCGGGTGCTCCCGGTCCACAAGGCGGCAACTGTGTTATCGTTCCGACGGTTAACGGTAGTATGTCGTTGCAAGGCGGAGCGTTCTCTCAAGGCTCGACGGTAACCATTACCGAAAGAGCAGCGGCAGGAACGCTTCTCACTGGCATTACATCGCCGACCAGCACACTGGCACCATGTACACCGGGTGATCCCCGATGTTCGATGTTGACGGGCGCGAATGGACTCGTCGCAGGCGTTACGCAGGTAACCTTTACCAACGGACCAGCACCTGCTGCCAGCAGATTTGACTTTGACGGCGACAATAAAGCAGATGTGTCGGTGTTCCGTTCGTCAAACGGCGGTTGGTATATCAATCAATCGAGAGATGGTCTTACAGGCAGAGCGTTCGGACAAGAAGGCGACCAAATGGTGCCAGCCGATTATGACGGCGACGGCAAAACGGATATCGCTGTGTATCGTCCGTCAAACGGAACGTGGTATATAAATCGTACAACGGCAGGATTTACAGGTGTAAATTTTGGCAATGCTACGGACATACCGCAAGCGGTTGACTTTAACAGTGACGGCAAAGCTGAATTAGCAGTCTTCCGTCCATCGAACGGCTACTGGTATGTGATGAACTTGGTAACGGGTGAATCCACCGGCACGCAGTTCGGAGCAACCGGTGACCTACCAGTTGCAGCCGACTATGACGGCGACGGAAAAGCTGACTATGCAGTTTTCCGACCTTCGACAGGCGGTTGGTATATTCTGAGAAGTCGAGACGGGCTTACCGGAGTCGGATTCGGACAAGCGGGCGATAAGCCGGTGCCAGCCGATTACGACGGTGACGGCAAAGTGGACATCGGAGTATATCGTCCGTCGAACGGAGGATGGTATCTGCAGCAATCAACCGCAGGCTATAAAGGCTTAGGGTTTGGTATGTCTAATGATATGCCATCGCCAGCCGATTATGACGGCGACGGCAAAGCGGATATCGCAGTGTTCCGACCCTTGGAAGGAACGTTCTATATACTACGATCGCTAGATGGCATGGTGGCAGAAAAGTTCGGACAAAACGGTGACAAACCGACCCCGAATGCGTATGTACGATAATAGTGTTTACTGGTTAAGTCAGTAAAACAGGCGAGCCGTCGGAAATTAATTTCCGACGGCTCGCCTGTTTATTTGGAGAGAAAATATATCCGCTTTTTCTACCCAAAAATGCTTTAGGCAAAAATTCCATCCGGTGAGTAATATGAATTCTAAGTAATCGAATGAATATGTTTGACGGTGAAAACCTTTTTCCGCAAAATGATATTGACGGACAAATCATATTTAAATGTTACATTTTCAGACGCAGCAACTTTATAATTCTTTTATTTGTTATTCTAAAACCCTAAAAAAACATTTATAAAATCGCGGTAAATGAGTTTTATGAAAGCAACACTTATCACGGGCGCATCCGGCGGCATCGGCGAAGCGTTTGCACGACGGCTTGCCGTTGAAAATCACAATCTCGTTCTCGTGGCGCGTTCTGAAAACAAATTGCACGATTTGTGCGATGAATTGATGGTCAAACACAAAATTACGGCTCATTATATCGCCGTTGATTTGATTGATTTTGAAGCCGATTTGCGACTTTTTGAAGAAACTGAAAAACATAAACTTGAAATAGATTGGCTGATAAATAACGCGGGTTTCGGCTCGATGGGCGATTTTGCCAACCTCGAACTCGAAAATGAACTTGAAATGATAAACCTTAACGTTTTGGCTTTAGTTGCTTTGACGCATCGTTACTTACAAAAAATGCGTGAACGGCAAAGCGGAACGATTATTAATGTTGCTTCGACGGCAAGTTTTCAGCCGGTTCCGTTTATGGCGACTTATGCGGCGACCAAAGCCTTCGTTAAATCTTTTTCTGAAGCGATTGCGGAGGAAAATCGTTTGTTCAATATCACAGTAACGGCACTTTGTCCGGGTCCGACGGAAACGAACTTTTTTGACGCGGCGAACATCGGAACAAATGTCAAAGACGCTTTTTTGAAAAAAGGAATGCAAACGCCCGAAGCGGTCGTTGAAGCAGCGTTGAGCGCGGTTAAGCGCGGAAAATCTTCCGTCGTTTCCGGTTGGACGAATTATATGACGGCGCGACTCGGAAATTTCGTGCCGAATTCGCTGATTACCCGCGCTGTCGGCGGCGTGTTGCGTCCGAAGTTTGAAGAGAAGAAACAGATTGGAAACGCAGGCGGAGAGCGAAAGGATAAAGGATAAAGGATAAAGGATAAAGAAAAGCGCACAAATTTAACTTTCGCCTTCCTCCTTCAGCCTTTATCCTTTCGCTCTCCGCACTCCCGGCAATATAAAAATGAAATTTACGGTTCTTGGCAGCGGTTCGACGGGTAACTCCGTTTTAATCTGCACCGAAAAAACAAAAATTTTGGTTGATGCCGGCTTGAGCGCAAAGGAAACTTTACGGCGGTTGGCACTTGTCGGCGTGGATTTCGCAGATTTGGACGCAATTCTCATTACCCACGAACACAGCGACCATGCGGGCGGCTTGCGCGTTTTGCTCAACACCGTAATTTGTCCCGTTTATCTGTCAGGCGCGACCAAAGACGCGTATTTACGCGAAAAATTGAACAAGTGCAACAATGAGCCACAAAAACGCGCCGACGCGATAAAAAATCGCATCATTGAAATTGAATCGAGCAAAGATTTCTGTATCGGCGATGTAAATTTCGAGCCGTTTTCCGTGCCGCACGACGCAGCTGATAATTTCGGCTTTGTCGCAAAGAATGAAGGCGTAAAGATGGCAACGATTTTAGATTTTGGCTGTTTCACCACGCTTATCAAAGAGAAATTACGCGGTTGCAACGGCATCATTATCGAATCGAATCATAACCGCGATATGTTGAAGACTTGCCCGATTTACAGTTGGGATTTGAAACAGAGAATTTTATCGCGTACCGGTCATATTTCAAATGAAGAGTTATCTGATTGGCTAACTGACGATTTTGACGGCACGGCGCGGCACATTGTTCTCGCGCATCTTTCGCAGCGCGCGAACGAGCCGCATCTGGCGCGCCTTACGGCGCAAACCGCTTTGCAAATGCGCTCGCCGCTTTTTCGAGCCGAAACGCAAATTACAATTTCCTATCATCAAGAACCAACTGCTTGGATTGAGTTCTAATTAAGTGAGAGGTGAGAATTATAAATCGATTTATAATTCTCACCTCTCACTTAATTAGAACTTCCACTACGGCTTTCTGCCGAAAATCAAAAATATAATTTAACTCGCGGCGCACTAACCAAAGTGCCAAATCGCCGAGCGGCTCAAGTGGTAGACGGTAGCGCACTTTATCTTCTATCAAGGTTTGATTTTTCGAAAGCTCGGTAAAAGTATGGCAGTGAATCCATTGATTATACGGACTTTTTAAGGCTCGGTCAACGAAAAGGTGCGGCGGATTCCATTCTGAGATTTCCGTGCGCCATTTAACAGGGAAACCGCGCATTTTCAATTGATAATCAATTAAAGTTCCCTTTTCAATACGAATCGGCTGCGGTGTGATGATATGAAAATTTAGCTCCGGCGGCGTGATGCGTTCGAGATTTCCAGCGTCAGCGAAAAAATCAAAAACTTTTTCAATCGGTAAATCCAGGGTTAATTTGCGCGTTAAAATATGTTCTGCCATTTTTCTTTATCGGTTCAAATACAAACTGAAATTTTATTTCAAAGCTGACTGCTTACCAGTTTACAGTGAACGCCTGAATTTTCCCGTCTGACATTTATAAAAAACATATTTCGACTAAATTAGAATTTCTAAAAACCTGCAAAAAGCGGTTTTCCGAACATCGCTTGAACAAAAAGAAATGTAAAAAACACAAAATAAACGGCAGCGAAAACTGTCGTCCAAAATGTTGCGGATTTTACGTTATATTTCTCCATTGTGTAAGCGAAAAAAGGAATCGCCTGAAAAGCGTGCATTCCGATAAAACGCGCGACGCGCAAATCACCGCCTTTTGTTGACCAATTGACAAACGGCAAACCTGCGCCGCCGTCCGCTACGCCGACGCTGTGCCGAAGCATCGCCGACATTAAACCGCCCTCGACGCTTGCCAGCAGAAACAAGATTATTCCATAACGCATTCCCCAAACGATTGCTTTCGGCAAATTAATTTCGACGCGAAAATACAAAATGAGCAGGTAAATTATCAAAAAAGTATTTGCCAAAATCATCAAACCCATCGCGTAAAAGACCAAACTGTCAAAAAGCGTAGCGGTATTAAAATGCGAAATTGTACCGCGTGCCGCTTGCATAACAATCAAAATAATTTCACCGACCAGCATCGCAATCGCGCCCCTGCCGATGATATTTTTAGCCAGTTCACGTCCGCTAATAAAATATAAATAAATTGCCAGAGTCCAAAGATAAAGCGCAATCGAACTGGCAAACTTCATCGGCTTTATCCAGCGATTGACACCCGTAATCTCGGTTGAATCAAACAACGAGGCAATCATCAGGGCGACAAAAAGTAATACAAATGTAAAACCTATTACCATCAAAGGGCGCTGTTTATTAAATAATTCCTTAATCATTTTCCATCTCCTTTCGCCAAAAACAGGCGCAAAATGCTGTAAAGTAAAAAGCCGATTGGACCGAGCATAAACGTCAAAAACAAACAGGGAATCACAAACCAGTGCGAAATGTTTTTCGCCTGCGCGTCTTTTACTTCCCAAACGCCGACGAACAAATCAAACGCGAGATAATGAATCCAGCCTGCCAAAACCATCCATTCGTATGTAAAAAGTTTCATCACGCCTGCGAGTGAATTAAATCCGCCTTCGGAACTGCCGAAAAACGCAAAGATTAAAATCAGGTACGCAACCGACAAAAGAAGTGGAATCGCACCAGAAAGCACGACTTTTTTGGTAAAAACCCAACGCGGTGCAACCGCCAAAAGTATCCAGCTAATCATAGCAATCAAATTTACAATCGAAAATATCTGTTCAGCTTTCATATTTTATTTCTCCTTAAATTAACACTGTTAAGCTACAACTAAAAATTTTTAGGCTTTTGTGCCTATGATTAATGTATCAATCACGTTGTCAATAAGTTTGTCGCGCTCGACAAACGGAAAATGTTCGTGCTGGATTAAAATAGAAGTTATACCGTGAATTCCAGCCCAAAGCGTCTGGCTGATTAACTCGACATCTTTTGTTTTCAGTAAATTATCCGAAACACATTCGGCAACTACGTCGCGCATCGTGTCAAAGGCAACTCTGCCGTTCGTTTCGTCAAAGTCGCTTTCAAATTTATGCGGCAAGGGCGTGATAAAAACGATTTCGTATTGACTCGGATGTTTTAGACCAAAATAAACATACTCGCGCAAACCGCTTCGTAATTTCTCCAACGGATTATCAGATAGTTGTTGAATTGATTTGATGTTTTGAGCCAGATGTGCGAATGTTTGCTCACAGATTTGATGAAGCAAATCGCTTTTGTCTTTAAAATAAAGATAAATCGTCGTCGGCGAATACCCAATTTTATCAGCAATTTTCCGCATTGAAACACTTGCATAGCCTTCTGCAACAAAAAGCTCACGCGCTGCATCCATTATTTCCTGCCGCAGATTTTCCTTGCCGCTTTCCTGTCTATTTCTACTTGCCACAAAATTAAATTAACAGTGTTAAGCTATTTTGTCAACAGAATAAATCATTTTGCTGTTTGTGCGGATAAATCTTTTAATTTTTGGACTTGAGATACTTTTTTGGAATTGGAGTTTCCGCCGTTTCGCCTTGCCAGTAAATCGTCATCACCCACCAACGCTTGCCGTCGTTGAGCAATTGAAAACTGTTGATGCCGCGTGCAAACGGCTTTTTGTCGTCGGCTTTGTGAAACGATTGGTAAGTTGAAAAAACCTGCGCGATGTTGCCGTAAGAATCAATTCGACGCGCCATTTCGCGCTACCGGCTTGGGTTTCAGTTTGAATGACAAAACTCAACAATAAAAAATAGATTTTGACAATTTTTTAATTTATCAAAAGCTGCTTTTATTTGCGGCTTCAATTTTCTTCTTCAAAATCCCGACTGTTGAGTTCGCGCATTTTATTGCTCACCAAATCGTAAGAAAAACCGTTCCGCAAAAGATAATCGTAAAACTTTTTCGTGTCTTCGCGCGTTTCCGGCTTGCCTTTCAAACGCAGACGCTTGGCGATGGCGCGTTCGATAACTTCTGCTTCGGGCGTTTCCTCAAAAGCGTTTTCAATCGCCGCGTCAACCGTTTCCTTGTCGAGTTTTTTCATCGCCAGTTTTTGTTTCAAAACGCGCTTGCCGATTGGCTTGCCGCGCAGTTGCGAGGCGGCGAAATCCTTTGCAAACTGTCCGTCGTTGAGATAGCCGTAGCCTTCGAGTTTTTTGATAACTTCTTCGACGATTTCGGAATTCGTCCATTCCTTTTCCATCAAGCGCGTCCGCAATTCCGTCACCGAACGCGGTTTGTAACCGAGCAGATTAACGGCGCGATCAAACGTCTTGCGGCGGGCGCGACTCACATCTTTGATAACGCGCTCGCTGTCCGGCTTGATTTCCTTATACTTTTTCCACATTTGCTGAGTAAGCAATAAGCAGTTCATCACTCGACTACAAATAAAATTTTAACTTTTTAAACTTGCAAATCCAAAATCCAAAATCCAAAATCCAAAATGTGATTGACGGCATTTTAATCGTAGACAAACCAATTGGCTTAACTTCGCACGATGTCGTGGCGCGTCTTCGCCGAATCTTGAAAACCAAACGCATCGGACACACGGGAACGCTTGACCCGTTTGCGACAGGCGTGTTGGTGATGCTCGTCGGCAAAGCAACGCGCCTCGCCCAATTTCTCGATCGAGACGCGAAGGAATATGAAGCAGTTATCAGGTTCGGATTTGAAACTGACACGGGCGACGGTACGGGAAGGCGAAAAGCGAAAGGCGAAGGGCGAAAGGCGGAAGAATTAAAAATTGAAGAAATTGAAAATGTTTTGGCAAGTTTTCGCGGCGAAATCGAACAAACGCCGCCAATGTATTCGGCGAAAAAAGTTGACGGAAAGAAACTTTACGAGTTGGCGCGAAAAGGGGCTGAGATTGAGCGCAAACCTGTCAAAGTTTCGATTTATGAATTAGAAATAATTGAGCAACAGAGAACGCAGAGAAATACAGAGAAAGAAATCATAGACCAAAAACCAAAGACGGAAGACTACGCGCTTCGCGTCGCTTGTTCGGCGGGGACTTACGTCAGAACTCTGGCTGAAGACATCGGCAAAAAAATCGGCGTGGGCGCACATCTCGCACAATTGAGAAGAACAAAGGCGGGGAAATTTGATTTATCGAAAGCCGTAACAATCGAAGAATTGGAAGAAATTGTGGCGGCGGCGAAATTGAATGATATTTTGATTTCGATGAACGAAGCCGTCGCACATTTGCCGAAAATTGCTTTAAACGCCGAAGAAATTAAAAATACGCAGAACGGAAAAAGATTGAATTTTGAACGCATCGAAATTGAAAATAACCAAGCAATCAGAATGATTGACGCGGCGGAAAATTTAATTGCGATTGGTTTTTATTTAAAGCAGGAAAAATCTATCCAACCGAAACTCGTTTTGATATAAAATTGACAAAGATTTTTGCAAAGTTCGCTAGGGACGGAAAAATATATGAAAAAATCAAATTTGGCATTAGCGGTTGGCGGCGCAATCGGCGCGGTTGTCGCTTGGAAAATGTTGACGCGGGCACGTGAGGTTGTTTGGGAGGATGTTGCCGATAAAATTCATCACCGGGAAAACTCGCATTTCATTGAAGTTGACGGCGCGACGGTTCATTATCAGGAATTCGGCGACGCGGCAAATCCGACGCTGCTTTTGATTCACGGTTACACGTCTTCGACTTACGTTTGGAGAACGGTTGCGCCGCAACTTGCCGACGCGCAATTTTACGTTGTCGCGGTTGACCTGCTTGGCTTTGGTTATTCGGATAAACCCGCGTCGTTCGATTACACAATCGCTTCGCAAGCCAGAATGGTCGAACGTTTAATGAATCGTTTGGGCATCGGACGCGCAACATTTGTCGGTAGTTCTTACGGCGGCGCGGTTGCTTCGACAATTGCGCTCGATTACGCGGAGAGAGTCGAAAAACTCGTCCTCATTAGCTCGGTCTGCAACGATGAAATCAAGCAGAATCCACTTCTTCGCCTCGCTTCGATTCCGGGCATTGGCGAAGTTCTCACGCCGTTTTATCTCGATTCAAGAGCATTCTCGAAACGGCGTATGAAAGGAACTTTCGCACCTGCCAATCATAATTTAATTACCGACGAGCGCGTCGAATCGGTTACTCGTCCGCTGATGGCAAAAGACGCGCACCATTCGGTTCTCGCATCGGCGCGAAATTGGGACGCAAACCGCATCCAAACGGACGCGCATTTGATAAATCAACCGACGCTGCTCGTTTGGGGTGAACTTGACCAGGTAATTCCGATGCACAACGGAGAGCGGCTTTTCAATTCGATATTAAATTCGCGCCTCGTCATTTTGAAAGATTGCGGACATATTCCGCAAGAAGAAAAACCAGAACGCTTCGTCGAACTCGTTACAGAATTTTGCCGCGATAAAAAAGGCAAAGTTGAATTGCAGGAAAATGAACAAATTAATATGAGAACAGGAAAATGATGAGTTTATTCAACAATTTTAATCGGCTGTCTCCGACAAGAAAATCTTCTTGCGTAACTCATAAACTGACGTATAATCAATCCATATATAAGGTTATTATGCCGATTCAATCGTGATAATACACGATATTTGAGTGTTATGCCGATTCAATCCGCATAATCATTAGTTCGACAGCTTTCTGTTAAAATGACGGAACAAATTACGAAGTTTAGTTGTCTAACGTAATATCATTAATTTTGGGTTTTCCATATGAAACGCTTTACCTTTTATTTTTTAGTTTCGCTTCTTACGCACGTCATCGGCATTACCAGCGTTTTGCTTGTGAGTTTTCTATCCACCGTAATCATAATTCCTCAAAATTTACCTGAAGTAACAGAAGAATTTGAGGTAACACCGCTTGTTACTTTTGACTCAACGAAATCTGAACCGCTCAAATCACCGCCTAAATTTATGCCAACCGGACGCGGTTGCGGCAACGGTTATATGCAAGGTTACAGCACGTATAACGGACAATGGTTAAGCGAAGGAGTGCAAGTTTTTGAAACGTCCAGAAAAACTCGCACCGAACTGAACAAATGGATAGCGAAAGCAACACGCATAGTTGAGCGTGTTCAAAACCACAAAAATCGTTGGGGCGATTTAGGAGAAAGAATTGTAGTGGTAAATCCGCCGAACGAAAACGGACAGGAATCTGTCAGCGTTTATTGGTATGGTGGAGGAAATTCCGTTTCTTATATTGACGCGCCGACATTAGAATTGGCTTTAGAATTTGAGCGAACTAACGCATACGCTTATTAAAGTCTGTCTTATAATAACGGGCTGTCGAACAATTCAATAGACGTGAGGGCGAAACAGCTACTTTTATTTGACGTTTCTTCTTTCATATAAACTTGCGTGCATTCGGTTTCGCCCCACGTCATCTCAACCGTTCGACAGCTTCGATTGTTTGTTATACTTGTTTGGAGATTAAACGATGAAATTTCAAATCGAACAAGCCGTCGAAATTTTGCGTCAAACGCCCGAAGCCTTAAATTCATTACTCGGAAATCTTTCCGATGATTGGACAGAAAAAGAAGATTCGGAAAATTGGAATCCGTTTGACATCGTTGGGCATTTTATACACGGCGAGGAAACAGACTGGATTCCGCGAGCCGAAATGATTCTCGCGCAGGGCGAAAATCGGACATTCCCGCCGTTTGACCGCTTCGCGCAATTTGAAAAATCGGAGGGAAAATCTTTGAGCCAGTTGCTTGAAACCTTTGCTGGGTTAAGAAAGGAAAATCTTGAAAAACTTCAACAGATGAGCCTCACCGACGAACAATTAAAACTAAAAGGAATTCATCCCGAATTAGGCGAGGTAAATCTCGAACAACTTCTCTCAACTTGGGTTGTTCACGATTTAACTCACATCAGGCAAATCGTCATCGTTCTGGCGAAAAAGTATTCCGAAAACGTCGGTGTTTGGAAAGAATATTTATCCATTTTGCAGTAAATAGGGATTACATTTGAAATGCGTATCAGATTTGGGAAGTCATTACTGACAGTGCGCTGTCGAACAATTCAATGGACGTGAGGCAAAAACAGCTACTCTTTAAAAACTTGCCTCTTTAACTCGGAGTTGTCTGTGGCTGGTTTTTGCCCACGTCATCTCAGCCGTTAGACGAAAATTATCAAAAATACCGGTAATGCCCGATGATTTTCCAGTCGAACACTTTATCTTCCGCCTGCGTTCCGCCGCCAATGTTGTGAATGATTAAATATCGCTTGGTCGTTTCGTTGTAAATATTTGAAACCAACCCAATGTGTGTTAAACCTTTGCCGTCCAAATCCCACGCGACGACATCGCCCGGGTTGTAATCTTCGCCTCGGTTGGTGATTGCCAGAGATTTTCCGCGTCTGGTGAAAAATGTTTGCAGATTCGGCACGCGCCGGTGGTCAATGTTTGAGTCGGACGATTTTAAGCCCCATTTATTCGGATAGAGGGAAAAATTCTTCGCCATATCTTCGTGAACTTCCTTTTGCAAATCAATGCCCGTTTTTCTAAATGCGCGAATCACGACATCCGTGCAAACGCCTTTTTCAATCGGAACGTCGCCGTTTGGATACGGAATAACGACATACGCCGGGTCATAGCTCTTAGTCAAATTCGTTTGCTCAACCGCACTTTCGAGCAATTTTTTGATTTCAACGGAAGCGATGTCAGTTTGCTTAGTTTTCTGGGGAGCGGAGGAAAAAAGCGTTTCCTTAGTTTGCGCTATTGATTGGAGATTTGTTTGACAAGCCAAAACCAATATGAGAAGCAGCGGAAAAAAGCGAATAATTTTTTTACAGATGCCATCTTTATTTTCCTCACAAACGGATTTTAATAGATGCTTTGATGTTTTGAATACAAAAAAAGGATGAAGAATCTTTCAAAACTTCACCCTTTCGTCGCCTGCATTTTTCCTTCAAATACTACGGCGCGTCGTAAGCGGGCGCGGATAAATCTCCGTTAGCTCCGAATTGAACGCTGCCGTTTGCGCCGTTGCTGCTGTTTATGTAATACCAAGTTCCATTTGAAGGACGGAAAACGGCAATGTCGCTGCGTCCGTCCCCGTCATAATCGCCAACTGAAGCAACGTCGCCGCTTGTGCCGAATGGCGTTGATTGAACCGTGCTGTTTGTGCTTCGCAAAATAAACCAAGCACCTGCGCTCGGACGATAAACGGCTTGGTCGGTTTTGCCGTCGCCGTCGAAATCGCCTTGCGCCGGAACATCGCTGTTTACGCCGAATTGAACGCCGGCAAATCCGCTAATGCTGCCTAAGCGATACCAAGTTCCATTTGAAGGACGGAAAACGCTGATGTCGTATTTGCCGTCGCCGTCAAAATCGCCCGGTGTCGGAACATCGCCGTTTGTTCCAAATTGCACAGCGAAAAACGAGTTATCAATGCTGTTTAAGCGATACCAAGTTCCGTTCGACGGACGGAAAACGACTAAATCCGCTTTTGCATCGCCGTCATAATCGCCGGCGGCAGGAACATCACCGTTTGCGCCGAACTGCACGCCTGTAAAAGTGTTGTTGCTGCTGTTTAAGCGATACCAACTTCCGTTCGAAGGACGAAATACGCCGATGTCGGTAATGTTGTCGCCGTCAAAATCTTCAGGCGTTGGAATGTCGCCGTTTTGTCCAAATTGCACGGCGCGAAACGCACTGTTGGAACTATTCAAAATATACCAAGTTCCATTTGAAGGGCGAAAAACGCTGATGTCGGTTTTGAAATCGCCGTCGAAATCGGCATTGGCTTCGGCGCGGGTGATTTTTTCAACCGTTCCGCTAAACAGCCCGACAACGTAAAGTTCACCGTCTTCATCTTCGCCGAACGAAGAAATGTTGCGCGTTGTATCTTGCAGCAGAATTTGCTGATTATTAAACCACATTAGAATTTCGCCTGTGCAAAAATCGCCGTAAACGTATGCGCCGTTTGGCAGCGTCGCTTGCGTTCCGCGATAAACATAACCGCCCGTCACCGAACAGCGCGGGCTGTTGGCGTTAAAGTATTCAAAAACCGGTGGAATATGACCGGCAGGCGGAGTGCAA
>MWVV01000331.1_pt1 | contig 17473 bp, 10 predicted proteins | sample 1047281 | NCBI WGS metagenome assembly MWVV01 (sample SAMN06349986, study PRJNA376086) | soil metagenome | isolation source: PT-2 sample Antarctic (ecotone) soil | place: Antarctica | collected 2015-01-13 | reverse complement strand
GAGCGTTCTTCTCCGCCGAAACTAGCCAAGGACTTTGCCACCCCGCGATATTCGAGGAGCTTTCCGACCACCGGATAATCGTTTGCGAGCGGCTGCAGTTGCCAGCCGCGAGTGGTTTCGGGAACGGGAACGCCCAGATTTTTCAGCGCGTCCGTAACTTGCGTTTGCGAGTCAAGATTGATTTCGGCGCGCCCGAAAAGCGACGCTTGCGCCACTCCAGCCGAAAGCATATCTTGAAGCTCGTCGGCAACGCGCGCCTGCGAAACTTTGACCCGTTCGAGCTGCTCGCGCCAGCGCGCTGCGTCCAGATAAAAGCCGTTTAGTTCCATCGCCGCAATCGGCATCACGCAGTCGAATTCGAGCTTTGCGACTTTGACCAGCTCGTCGGCGCGGAGCTTTTCGATAATTTTTTCGCGCAGCGGAACCATCGTCGCCGCGTCGCGCGCCGCGTATTCGATTTGCGCGTGAGAAAGCTCCGGCGCGCTCCAGTCGCTGATTTGCTCGCTTTTATCGAGTTCCGTGCCGAGAAAATAACTGGTAACTTCGGCGAGCGAATGCCTGCGGTCTTGGTCGCCCGCCGCGATGATTTGGCTGGCGAGCAGCGTATCAAACACGCCGCCGATTTCGACGCCCAAGTGATGTTTGACCCATTTGGCGTCGAATTTCGCGTTGTGCGCGATTTTCACGGGTCGACTCGCGGCGAGAAGTTCTCGCAGCGGCGCGAGTTCCGGCGACGTTCTCAAATCGCCGCGCTCGGCAAACGGTTTTAAATCGATAACCTGCGTTTCTTTGCCCGTGCTTAACTGGATGAGCCTGATTGTCCCTTCATAAGGGTCGAGCGCCGTCGTTTCGGTGTCGAAACCGAGAACGTCTTCGCTTTTTAGCTCGTCGCAAACTTTGGCGAGCGCCGCGGCGTCCGTAATGATTTGAAAATAAATTTCCATATTCAATAAATAATAAATCGTTGCTCGCCAATAGTAAATTGTTGATTGTTAATTGAAACATTATCGGCAGATTTTTGCGGCAACTGACGTTTTGCTATTTACTATTGACGATTTACTGTTTATACTAACGGCGGTTTGCTTCGAGGTTTTTAGCGCCGAACGGTTTCGGCGAATGCGGGCAAACGTTAAGGATTAAAATTTCTACAATAAATTTGTCGAAAAAAATTTAAGTCGGGTTCGAGCGCGTTTGAGAAAAACTTTTGCGCTCCCCGAATTGGAAAAGCGATGAACGAAAAAATCGCTTTTGAAAAAACGAGATTCCTGCGTGTTAAAACTCAAAGAAGTTCCGATTGTTTTAGATTTTAATTCTAAAAACAAAACAAAATCATTTGATTGACCAGAAATCCCGCTCTTTTTACAGATTGAGCCGACGGCAGCGCGGTCTGAAAATTTTCCAAATCCTGCGCGTTTCAACTCGCCCGAAAATCTTTAAGGCAAACGGTCAGCGGTCAGCAGTCATCTGCGGTCGGCGAAAAAAAATCGTTGCGGCTCGCCCCTTGTCTGTTAATTTTTAACCGCCGGCATCTGAAAACTGTATTAAAAAATTGTATGTCTAAAGAAATGATTATCAGCGTCAACGGGCGCGAAAAAAAGATTGCCATTATTGAAAACGGGCGCGTTTCGGAGTTTTACATCGAGCGCGGCGAGGAAAATTCCGGCATCGTCGGCAATATTTATAAAGGTCGCGTCCAGAGGGTTCTGCCCGGAATGCAGTCGGCGTTTGTCAATATCGGTTTAGAGCGCGACGGATTTTTATACGTGTCCGACTTTTTCGACGAAGAAGAAGAAATCGAGCGCATCGTGATGGAAAAGTCGAAAAAGTCCACGCCCGAAGAAGCGACGCGGGAAGCGACAGACCGGATAGAACGGGCGCGCCTCGAACGCGAAAAACAAATGGAAGCAGCGCAGGACATCGCCGAACCGATGGCGGCGGAAACAAACACAGGCATTTCCGATAAGCCGACGACGCTGCCTTTTGAAGACGACAGCAGCGGCGGCGACGAAGAACTTTCCGGTTTCGTTAAAATTTCCAACGAGTCGAGCGCGCAAAACGATGGCGAAACAACATCGCTGCTCGAAGAAGAACGACCGAAAGGCGGCGGCAGGCGCGAACGCTCGCGGCGGGGCGGCGGCAAATCCAAAGAGCCGCAAAGAGGCGGCGACGAATCACGTGCGCCATCGGTGCAGCCGCGTCAAGAAACCGCAGCAAGCGTAGAAAACACAATTTTGGACAATGATGAAAATCCGTCCCGAACAAATCGAAACGAGCGAGCGCCGGTTTTTGAAATCGAAGATTCCGGCTTTGAACGTATTGTCGACGAAGACGAAGAAACCACCGGCGATATGTTCAAGGACGCATACGTGCAGGAAGCAATAATCGACAAAGTGCGCGCTGTCGAATTCGATATGGAAAGCGCTTCGACTGCAGAAGTCGGCTCGCTCTTCGATTCGGCAATCAGCAGCGCGCCGAGCGGTTTTGAGCGCATCGCCGACGAGGACGACGGCGGAATCTCGTCGTCGCCTGCGCAGAAAACCGAAGGTCAAGCCGCCAAAGGCAAGCGCAGCAGGCGTGGCGGCGGCAAAAATAAAAACTCCGCCGCATCCGCAGAGACGGAAGTGTTTGCGGGAAAAGTTGGAGCGGCTTCGGGGTCGAAAGCCTCTGAAACACAAACCGAATCGTCTGAAACAGCTACAGGCAAAGACAATCAAATTGAAGAACAGGACGCCCTGAAATCAAAAAAATCGGAAGCGAAAATTGTGCAGGAAATAGCCGCAAAAGTCGAAAGCGACCGCAAGAAAGCCGAAGCGAAAAGCAGAAAAAAAGACCGCGGCGGCAAAAAAACCGTTAAAAAAGAAACGATTGCCGACGGCGCAGAATCGGCGGAGAAGAACGCTCAGGCAAGCGTCAGAGAAATCGGCGACATCGCGGAAATGGCTGTTCGGCGCGGCGGGCGCGGACGGCGGCGAGTGCCGGGAAGCGAAAATCGCCCGTCCGGTCAGTTTGTAAAATCCGAGGACGCGGCAGAAGGCGAGCGGGAAGACGGCGACGCCGAGTCTAAAAGTAACGGGGACAGCAATTCCGGCACTATCGCTAACAACAGCACGCGCACCGGCGGTAATTATAACAACAGCGGCAACGGCGGCGGCGGCAGACGCGAATCGCGCTCGCCTTCGCCGCGTCCGTCGTCGCGCCCGCAGCAGCCGACTATCAGCGATTTGCTGCGCGAAGGTCAGGACGTTTTAGTTCAAATCGCAAAAGAGCCGATTGCCAAAAAAGGCGCGCGCATCACATCGCACATCGCGCTGCCCGGCAGATTTATCGTTTATATGCCGACGATTGAACACTTGGGTGTTTCGCGCAAAATCGAATCGGCAAGCGAACGCTCGCGCTTGAGAACACTGATTCAAAAAATCAAACAGGAAGAAAGCATTCCGTCCGGCGGTTTTATCGTCCGCACGGCTGGCGTCGGAATCTCCGAAGAAGATTTGCGGCAGGACGCGCGCTATTTGGTTCGCACTTGGCTCGACATCAAAAAAACGGCGGAAAAAGCGAAATCGCCCGCGCTCGTTCATCAGGATTTGGATATTATTCAACGTCTCCTTCGAGACCAGCTTTCGGACGATTTCACGGCGATTCGCGTTGACAGCGAAGAAGAATATCTGCGCACGGTCGAATTCGTCAATCGCATACAGCCGCGAATGGTCAGCCGCGTTAAACTTTACACGCGCGAAGAATCGATTTTGGAAGCCTACGGCATTCAAGAGGAAATCGACAAGGCGTTAAAACCGCGCGTTTGGTTAAAATCGGGCGGCTATTTGGTGATAAACCAAACCGAAGCGCTGGTCGCCATCGACGTGAACACCGGAAAATTTGTCGGCAGAGGCGGCAACCGGCTCGAAGATACGATTACGCGAACCAATATGGAAGCGGTCGACGAAATCGCGCGTCAGATTCGCTTGCGCGATTTGGGCGGAATTATCGTGCTTGATTTAATAGATATGGAAGACCGCCGCAATCGGCATAAAGTTTCCCAAGCATTGCAGGAAGCTCTTTCAACGGACAAATCGCCGACGAAAGTTTTGTCGTTCAACGACTTCGGCTTGATAATTATGACCCGCAAGCGCGTCAAGCAATCGTTAGAGCGAACACTCTGCACGCCGTGTGATTATTGCGAAGGCGCGGGCTGGGTCAAATCGCCGCAAACGGTGTGTTTCGAGATTTTAGAAGAATCCCGAAGGCTTGCGAAACATTTCGACGACGTGCGGCAGACGACCTTGAGAGTTCATCCCGACGTTGAAAGAGCGATGCGCGAAGACGAAAATCAGATTCTTGAAGAAGTTGAGGCATATCTCGGAAACGTAGATATTAGGGGCGACGCGGCGGTTCATCTGGAACAATTCGATTTTGCTTTTATTTAAACTGCACAGCAAAATTAGCCACGAACAAACACGAAAAAAAGTAATAAAAATTTTTCGTGTTTGTTCGTGGCTAAAATCTATTTGTATTTTACAATTTCAAATCTTTCTTCAACTCTTTCGCCCCTTTCGGCTGCGCGAAAATCGAATCGGAAACCGCTTTGTTAAATTCGACGGTTTCATAATTGACGCGGCTCGTATGCTGTTTGTTTGTAAAATGGTCGATAATGAACGGCGTTTTTATGCCTTGAACGTCGATAAATTGAGCGTAACGGTCTTCTTCGGTTATGTCTTCGCCGTCAGAGTTTTTACGTTTGTAAATTGATTTCGCTGGCATTCCGTCGTCGGAAAATTCAAATTCGACCGCGAAGCCGTTCTCGAAAACCAGTTTTACAACGTCATTTCTTTTTCCCAAACCGGCTTGCCGTTTTCCCGCTGTTTGCAGCTTCACGCCCGCTTCACTGCGCCAATTTCCGCGCAGAAGATTATCAATGCTCGTGCGTAAGCCGCGCCGGTAATTTTCGATTTGCTCTTTGGTTTGAGCATTGATAGTCTGCGCTTCGCCGTCGAAAATCCAGCCCGTGCTGCCCGTGTTCGTCTGCACGGTTTTTCCGCCGGCAACTTTGAATTCCGTGCGCTCTTTGTCGGGGAAAACAATCACGTCAACAAAAGTTTGAAGCGAAATGAGCGCTCCGTCGCGCAAAATACTGTATCGCCCGCGCCCGATTTGACTGGTCGCCAGCAAATATTTTTCGCCGCCTAAATTTTCAACCGCGCGTTTTATAATAGTTTCGGCTTTTTCATCTGATTTGCTAGTTTGCGCGTAAACAAAATTGCAGGCAAGCAAAGCAAAAAGCGTCGAAAATAAAATCTTTTGCATTAAATTTTCTCCAAAATAAAGGCTTTGACAAACGTTCATCAAAGCCTTTTCAAACAGAAATTAGTTTTACGTTTTAGTTCAGATTAAAATCTTCTATCGGCTTGACGACGACTTCGCCGTCTTCAACATCGACGGAAAATCTGGTTGAGTTTTTCCACGCATTTGTAATCGGCAGTTTAACTTTTTCGTCGATGTGTCGTTTCAAAAAGCGCGCCCCGTATGCGGGCGAAAAGCCTTTTTCGGTCAGCAAATCAATCGCTGCTTCGGTTACTTCAACCACTTTGCCTTGCCGTTCCATCTGACGTTTCAATTTGCCTAAATAGATAAGTGCGATTTCTCGAACTTCGTCCATCGTCAAGGGCGAAAAGATAACGATTTCGTCGATTCGGTTTCTGAATTCCGGCGAAAATCTCGTTTCGGCGGCTTTCATCACGTCGCCTTTTATTTGCTTGATTTCGCCGCGCGATTTCATTCCGAAACCCAGGGGTTTTTCATATTTTTTGAAATTCTCCGAACCCAAGTTTGATGTCATAATCACGATTGCGTCCGAAAGATAAACTTTCTTGCCGCGCCCGTCGGTCAGCCAGCCTTCGTCAAAGGCTTGCAGAAATATGTTCATCAAATACGGATTGGCTTTTTCAACTTCATCAAGAAGCAGCACGGTATATGGATTTTCCCGCAACTGTTCGGTTAAAATCCCGCCGCGCTCCGAGCCGACAATGCCGCGCGGCATACCGATAAGTTTTTCGATGCCGACCGTGCCTTCGCCGTATTCGGACATATCTATGCGAACCATTTTGTTTTCGTCGCCGAACATAAATTCGGCAACCGCTTTTGCAAGTTCGGTTTTACCGACGCCCGTCGGACCTAAAAATAAAAGAACGCCGTCGGGTTTGTAATGATTTTCTTTCAAAGGTCCTTTGTTTAATCTCAACCTTTGCGCGACGGCTTTGACCGCGTCTTTCTGCCCGATAATGCGTTTTGCCAGCAAATCTTCCATCGCCGAAAAACGGTCTGTGGTTTCGCGGAAAATCATATCCTGCGGAATGCGCGATTCCTGCGAGATGACTTCGATAATATGTTCGGGGCGCACGACCATCGAAGCCGGTTCGTTGATTTCGACTTTCACCGAAGCGGTGTCAAGCCAGCCGATTGCTTTGTCGGGCAGATGCAGATTGCGAATATATTTCGGCGACATTTCCAGCGCCGTGTTTATCGCCTCGTCGGAAATAGTAACCGAATAATTTTTCTCTAAGCGTGGGCGCAAGCCGTAAAGAATTTCTTTGGTTTCTTCGATTGTCGGCTCGTCAACTTTGACTAATCTAAATCGTCGCGCGAGCGCTTCGTCTTCGCCGATATATTCTTTATATTCGGTCAAAGTCGTCGCGCCGATAATTCTCAGTTCACCGCGAGCAAGCGCCGATTTGAACATATTTCCGGCGTCGCTCGACGTTCCCATCGCAGCGCCCGCGCCGATAATCGTGTGCGCTTCGTCGATGAAAAGAACGATGTCGCTCTTTTCCTTAACTTCGTCAATAATGCCTTTGATGCGCTCTTCAAACATTCCGCGCAGCATCGTTCCGGCGACGAGTCCGCCCATTTGAAGCTGCACGATGTGTGCGTCGCGCAGTCGCGCCGGAACTTTTTCTGGCTCTAATTCAATCATTCGCGCCAAGCCTTCGACAACCGCAGTTTTTCCGACGCCGGGTTCGCCAACCAGCATCGGCGAATTCGACCGTTCGCGGTGCGACAAGATTTCCATCATTTGCAGAATCTCTTTCTCGCGTCCGATGGTCGGCGGAATTTTGTCTTGACGGGCTAATTTATTTAAAGACACGCCGAAGTGTTTGAGATACGAAGGCAATTCGTATTTCTTGCGCACCCGTTCTTCTTCCTTTTCGATTTTGCGAATGCGCGTGCGCGCCGTCTGCGCCACTTCGTCCGAAGGTACTCCTAAATTTTGCAGAACGTTGTTCAAAATGCTGCTCTCGTCGTTCGAGAGAACGTAGAAAATATCGCTCGCTTCGATAACGCGCCGACCTTGCGAGCGCGCTCTTTCCATCGATTTTTTAAATAGTTCAGTAGTTTCATTTGCGATGCGGAAGCCTTTGCCTAGATGCTGGCGCGACGAGTTAAGACGTTGTTCGATAAGCAGTCTGACCGAGCGCGGGTCGACCGCCAAATCGCGCATCGTTTGGTTAAAAAGCTCGGTTTCCTCCAATGTGATGGCGTGCAGAATATGCTCGATTGAAATGTAATTTTGGTCGCGGCGCTTTGATTCGTCCAGTGCCGTTTCAAAAATACGCCTTCCCGTCTCGCTGAATTTGTCTTTGTATGCGTCTATATCTGCCATAAAATTTTTAATAAAACCTTAAAATTTCGTTGTCATTGTTTGATGCCGTCCGGCGAAAAAACTCTGCCTAAAGAACATCATAACATTTGAAAAATCCGCGTGAAAGAAAAAAGAGAAAAGTATCGACAGTTTTTTTATTTTCGCGCAAACCGTTTATTTAAAGAATGCGGATTATTTTAAGAATACGAAAATCGGGCGCGAATGTTTAACGCAAATCGGGTTTATCAACTCGGGATATCTCGACGGCGACCAGCGCGGCGACGCGCGCGTTGTTTTCGAGCAGCGCGACGTTTGCCGCGAGAGTTTCGCCCGCGCTTTGCGCCGACATTTCGGACAACAGAAACGGCGTGATTTCCTTGCCGCGAATGTTTTTTTCGGCGGCGAGTTTGAGCGATTCGCGTAAAATGTTTTCTAGTTCGCCGCTTTCGATTTCAAATTCGGTCGGCACGGGAACTGTTAAAAGAATTGCGTTCGGCATATTTAATTTGTCTCGCGCCCGCGCGATTTCGGCGACTTCTTGCGCCGTCTCGACTCGCTCGTCGACAAACAAACCGCTTCGGCTCGAATAAAACGCGGGCATCTCGTCGCAATTAAAACCAAGAACGCAAACGCCGTTCGTCTCAAGCCATTCGCGCGTCGCGGGCAAGTCGAGAACGATTTTCGCGCCCGAACAAACGACCGTAATCGGCGTCGCGGCAAGTTCCGGCAAATCTGCTGAAACGTCCGGCAATTCTCCGCGATGAACGCCGCCGATGCCGCCCGTCGCGAAAACCTTTATTCCGGCGCGATGCGCAATAAACGCGGTTGTCGCAACCGTCGTCGCGCAGTTCAATTTCTTGCAGACGGCGACGGGCAAATCGCGCCGTGAAATTTTTCTGATATTTTTATCGGTCGCAAGCCGCTCGATTTGATTTCTATTCAAACCGACGCAAAGTTTTCCGTCGAGTACGGCAATCGTCGCCGGAGTTGCGCCGTTTGCGCGAACGATTTTTTCCAGACTTTGCGCGGTTTCGAGATTTTTCGGGTAAGGCAATCCGTGAGCAATAACGGTTGATTCCAACGCGACAACCGGTTTTTTATTGACGAGCGCGTCGGCGACTTCATCGCTGAATTTCAAAATCATTTAATAAATGAAAAATGAAAAATGGAAAATGGAAAATGAAGAAGTTGTTTTTCACATTTTCCACTTTCCATTTTCCATTTTCCGCTATTTAATCAGTTTTCCGATGCGGTTAAGTCGCGGATTTGTGATGCAGCCGAGCATACTTCCGTCGCTTGCGGCGCGGTCGCATGACCAGTAAACGAACATCGCACGTCCGATGATTAAATCACGATTGACAAAGCCCCAAAAGCGGCTGTCTTCGCTGTTGTCGCGCGCGTCGCCCATTACAAAGTAGCTGTTTTCGGGAACTTGCATTATTTTGCCCGCCGTGCCGAAATTAAAATCGTTGCGGTTTAAATTCTGTCCGTGTAGGACGGCTTCCATCGTATTTTCCGAGTAGTAAACATCGTATTTATCTTCGGGTTTGCGTGGCTCGATTTCTTTTGTTTCGAGCGCGGAATCTTCGTCCGACGAGTCGCCTTCGATGCGGTGTTCGGGAATCAATTGCCCGTTGATAAAAACCTGATTGTTGCGAAATTCCACGGTTTCGCCCGGCAAGCCGATAACCCGCTTAACATAATTTATCTGATAGGGTGTAATGCCGCGCGCGCGGTCTTTGGCAGGATTATCACGAAAGCCCGGATATTTGAAAACGATAATGTCGCCGCGCACAATATCGCGCTGCGGCAAAAACGGGAGCGGTCTGCCGCCGGGCGCGAAAATGAATTTATTGACCAGTAAATAATCGCCGATTAAAATCGTGTTCTGCATCGAGCCGGTCGGGACGGTTACGGCTTGCAGGATAAAGGTCATTCCAAAAATCGCCATCACTAAAGTTACGACGAACGACTCGAAATATTCGCGCGCCGTGCTTTTCGGCGGCGCGAGCGTTTTGGCTGCGCCAATTGATTGTTGAACTTCCGTTGCGTTTTTACTCATAATTTACCGGCTTAAGGCTTTGCCTTTTTGCTTTGATTGTTTTTTACGTCCGCGCTCTTTTCTTTGTTTATCTTTTTCAGGGCGAGACTTGCGCCGAGCATTTCGGCGGCTTTTATCGACGTGCCTTGAGCGTTTATTTTCCCCGTGTCCCACGCCACTTCGACGTAAAAGGTCAATTCGTGCGGCAAGCCTTCGGTTTTGACCAGATTATAAACGGGCGCGGGGCGTTTATCGCCCTGCAGGGTTTCTTGCAGCAGAGTCTTATAATCGAGCGATGTTTTCGGCGTTGCTTTGCGAAATTGTTCGGCGAAGATTTTTGTAACGAAGGCGCGCGCCATAATGTAGCCGCCGTCGAAAAAAATCGCGCCGATGACGGCTTCGAGTATATCGGCGAGAAGCGCGTCTTTGCGCCGCCCGCCGGTTTTTTCTTCGCCGCGCCCGACGCGCAGAAATTTTCCCAAACCAAGTTTTTTGGCGAGTTTTGCCAGCGTTCCCATACTGACCAGATGATGTTTCATCAAGGTCAAATCGCCTTCGCTCGCCTTCGGGTGAAGCAGAAAAAGCTGCTCGCTGACGACAAGTCCAAGCACCGAGTCGCCGACAAATTCGAGCGATTCGTTTTGCAGCCCGCGAACCTCTTCATCTTCGCCAAACGGCATTTTCTCGTGCGCCCACGAGCGATGCGTAACGGCTCGTTCGAGCAGTGCGAGGTTTTGAAATTTGTAGCCGAGAAGTTGTTCTAATGTTGCCAGAGTGTTTGACATAGAACGCTTATCTTAAGAACTTTGCCGCGAAAAAGAAAGCAGATTTTCGGTGTTTGACAAAAAACAAGTCGGACGCAAGGGAAATCTCCCGCGTCCGACTTAATCAATCATTCATTGCCGACAAAGGAAATTAACGAGTTCCTTTCTTTTTCGGCGCAGGGGTTTTGACCGTTGTTTTGGTTTTCGTCGTCGTTTTGGTCGTCGCGCCGTTCGTGCCAGTCGTCGTTGTCTTAACCGTTGTTTTCGACGTGGTGTTGTTCATCCCTGCCGTCGGTGCTGCATCGACGGTCGTATTGGTCGCTCCAGACATTGAAGACTTCGCTGTCGTTGTCGTTGTCGTGGTCGTTTCGACGACGGGTGTTACGACGGTCGTCGGATTGACAAACGGTTTGTTCATAACCGTTGCGACGAACGCATCCAAGCCGTCGGTTTTGCCGTTGTAGCGAAATTTATAAAGGTCTTGCAGAACTTTATAAAGACCGTCTTTGTATTCTTTTTTCGTGCCGGGATTTGCGCCCGCCACTTTGTAAGCGCGAGCATATGCGTCAATCGCGCGGTCGGCATAGCCTTTCGCCATCGCGTAGGCGGCTTTCGACTGTTCCGTGTCTTGGTCGCCCGCCGCTTTCGCCATATTTTCGCTTTCCTGGCTGAGGCGTTTCGCTTCGTCGAAATACGACGCGCCGATGGCTTGATAAACAATCGGGAAGGTTTTCGGCGTCCCGTTAAATTGTGTCGCTTTATAAAGATACGGAACGGCTTCTTTTTTCTGATTCTGGCTGAAATACATCAGGTAGCCGACGTTGTAATTCAACCAGCCGAGCGTGTTTTCTTTGGCGTTCGGGAACGCTTTGTCGCCGCTGAACGTGTAGCGATAAACGCCGTAATTCTGCGTAGTTTTGCCCCCTTCGAGATTTTGAATCGCCATTTTCGCGTAGTTAATCGTATCGGCGTTGTATTTGTTGTTCGCCGGATTTTTCAGCGCTTCGTCGTAGCCGACCGAGCCGAGAAAAATCATCACGTCCAAATCGTCGGGATATTTGGCGAGAATGTCTTTGCCGCCCGCGTAAGCGTTGTCCCAGTTGCCGCCTTGAGCGGCTGTGTTAAAACGTTCATACAAAGCCGCGCCCGCCTGTCGTTTTTCTTCGTCGGCGACCGCTTTTTGAAGCGGCGGCAGCGCGGTTTTGAAATAATCAACTTGCTGTTTGTCATCAGCGTTAGCGCCGTATTTCTCGATATATTCCTGCGCGGCAGCAACCGCGATTTTTTTCTGTTCAATCGTGCCGGCGTAATTTTTTGTGTATTTTTCGTAAAGCGCCGTTTTTTCAGTTTGCGGGTCTTGTGCGAAAGACGGGGCGGCGGTGAAAGCCGTCAATAAAATTCCTAGCATCAAAGCTCTTAAAATCGTTTTCATTTGAAATGTCTCCTTAAAGCGTGCGTTTTCAATTCGTAAAAATTTCCTGCAAAATCAGAAACCGACAAGCGCTCGACCCGTTTTGCGAAATTCAGATGTCGCGTTCAAAAAAAGAGTTGCAAGAGGTTATTTGCCCGCGTGCAAACTATTTTATGCCGTTAAAAATCAAGCGTTGAAATTTTCGCGCATCGATTATTTAAGCTCAATAATCACGTAAATTTCCCGCGTCTGTCAAGCCGCAGCGAAACGGAAAAAATTTGCTTGTGGCAAAAAAATAAAACTCGTTTGAGAATCTCTTTTATCGAGTTCCCGAACGAGCCTTATTTTTTGAAATTTCTCGGCGTTTGTCGCGCCGCCGATTTTCGCCGCCGCTCGCTCTATTCGTGCGAGACGATGCGCGGGCGAGTGGTTTCGGTTTTTTCCTTTTTGACGGTAATAATGATGGGCGAAAATAAATTTTCGGCGGGCTTGTTCGTTTTGTTTTCCGCTTTGCGAACAAGCGGCGCGCTTGTAGTCGGGGCGGCTGGATTATTGCCCGCGCCGCCTTTTTTGCCTTTGCTCAAGAAGGCGTCGTTGTCGGCGTCGATTGTTTCGTCTTCGGCTGCCGCGTCCGGCGCGCTTTCCGCGTTTTCGTTGTCAATCAGCGCGGCAGTTTTCGCGTCGACTTTCGGTTTCGGCTTGACGATTTGCTGCGGCGCGGGCGGCGTCTGCGCCGTGAAATTCGGATTGGTTTTTTCGCGCAGACGCGAGCTTAAAGCACGATAAATCTTGCCCGCGACAGCCGCCGCGTATTTGCCGCGTTCTGCTTGTCCGCGCGTGATGACGACGACGGCGAGTTTCGGATTTGCAATGGGCGCGACCGACGTAAAAAGTCCGAGCCACGAGCCTTGACCGATGCACGAGCCGGTTTTGCCGGCGATTCCCAAAGAGGCGTCGACGCCGCGCCGCGCCGTTCCGTAAGTCGCCGCGCCAATCATTCCAGGCACGACGCCGAGCAAATCGTGCGCGGGCAAATTCACAGTTCCGCGCGTTGTCAATTTGAAATTCGCTTTTTCAAACTTCGTGCGCGGCGTTTGCGGCACGACAATTTTTCCGCCGTTTGAAATCGCCGAAACGAGAACCGCCAGTTGCAAGGGCGAAACTTCAAAATCTTCGCCGTGCGAATAAACTTTCGCTCCGTTGTTTCCGAACGGCAATCTGCCGCCCGACTCGTTGTCGCTGTTGATGCCCGTCGGTTTCCCCAGTCCGAACATCTGCGCGTAGGCGAGCATTTTTCGGTTGCCGAAATTCGCGCCGACAACTTGAAAATAACGGTTATTTGAAAAGGCGAGCGCGTCGTTTAAATTCATCGGAAAGCTGCGCGATGTAATGTTTCCGTTTGTCTGGTCGATAACGTTTTCGTTCAGCCCGCCGATTGCCGTAACAAGTTTTATCGTCGAACACGGTTTATAGCTTTTGCGAATCGCCCAATCCTGATTGACGATTGAAAGAATTCTTCCCGTCTGCGGCTCCATTACGACGACCATTCCGGCTTTATTTCCGAGCGCGTTAATCGCCGCGCGGCGCACTTCTAAATCTTCGCCGTCGGTGTCATCGTTCGCAATGTTTTGAACGGTTTCGGTGTGCAGACCGCGCTCGAAAGCAAGCGCGCGCTCGCGTGCTTCGCGCGCGGCTTGCTCGCGGCGGCGGCGTTCTTCCAAAGCGGCTTGACGGCGCGCCGCTTCGATTTCGTTTCGTCTGGCTTCTTCGGCTTGGCGGCGCAAATCCGCGAGACGATTTTCTTCAGTCTGTCTGCGCTCGTTAGCCGCTTGTTTTTTTGCATCCGCAGCGCGGGTTTTCGCGTCCGCCATTTGCCGCGTTTTCGCGTCGCTCGCCGATTTGCTTTTCGCCGTTTGTTCTTTTTTGGACGCTGTTTGCTTCTCTTGCGCGGTTTGTTTTGCCGTCGTTTTTTTGTCTGCGCTTTGAGTTTTAGCCGTCGTTTTCTTTGAAGGCGTCGTTTGCTGCTTGGCAGTTTGGGTTTTTTTACTCGTCTCGGCGATTGCGGCGAGGAGTTTCTTTTTCTGAGCCGAAGCGTCGATTGAAAGGAAAATAGATGCTATGAAGACGGCGGAGAAAAGTTTAAAATACGAGCGCGCGAAACGGGCGGCAAAAGGAAAAAACATCGGCAGTAACCTCTTTTTATTTGAAATTATTTTTTGGAACTTCCGGGCGGAGAGTCGAAAACGTTCGTGTTTGAAAAATTTTTCGTTGTCTGAAAACTTTGCTTCAAAAGCCAAATCAGACTATAACATTCAAACGAGACAAACGGCAAGAAAAATCGTTTTCCGCTTGAGTCTTAATCCACAAACAGATGAACTTTCTCAAAACATTTCGCGGCAGACTTTTGGTGATTTTAGCCGTGCTTCTAATTGTAACGCTCAGCCTGCAATACTATTTGAACTTGAAAACGCAAAGAGAAAACAATGATTTGCGGCAAATTCAAAATCAGGCTTTGCTGGCGGGAATGACGCTCGGCTTTAACAGTATGAGTTCGAGCGTCCCGCTTGAGGATTACGTCAACCGCGAAGGGCAGCCGTTTTACGACGAAAAAACCACGCAGCGCATCCGCGATATCATCGTCATCGACAACCAATGGCAAGTTTATGATTGTCTCAACAAGGACTATCAGCCGTTTGAAGACGAAAACGGCAAAACGCAATATCATCAATTAAGCGAGTTGACGAAACTGCCGCCGCTTATGGAAGGCGGTCGTCTGGGCGAAGATTTGGCGAAATTTCCGAACGGCGCGAGCGGCGCGTCGGGCGACGAAGAAACGAAAAACGAAGCGCACGCCGCCCCGATTGAAACCACAGAAGGGCGCTGGTATGTGATGGTGATTTTAGAAAACGACCGCAAGGAAACGGGCAGCCGCGCGGCGCGCCCGTTGATTTATACGCTCTCTATTCTACTGCTCTCGACCGTTATCACGATTTTTCTGGTCTGGCGTTTTACGCGCCCGATTGCGAATTTGTCAGCCGCTGCGCAGCGTATCGCCGCCGGCGACTTAAGCGTGCGCGTCGAGGCGGGCGCCGAGAGACACGACGAAATGGGTAAGCTGACCGAGCAGTTTAACGAGATGACCGCCGAGCTTGAAAAAACGCGCCAGCTCGAAGCCCAATTGCAGCAGGCGGAAAAGAGCGCGGTCGTCGGCAGATTAGGCTCGGCAATCGCGCACGAAATCCGCAACCCGCTCAATTATATAAATTTAACGCTCGACCATCTGCGCGCGAAATTTGCGCCGAACGATGCGGATAAAAAAGCCGATTTTGAAAAACTGACCACGCAGTTAAAGACGGAAGTCGCGCGCATCAACCGGCAGATAACCGATTTTCTGAATTATTCGCGCCCCGCAAAACCCGGTTTGCAGCCGGTTGACGCGCGCCGCGTCGTCGAAGACTCCTTGCGCCTTGTCGAAGCGCAAGCCGCCGAGCAGAACATCAAAATAAGTTTAATCGAACACGAGAAAGTGCCGCAGATATTAGGCGACGGCGAATTTCTGCGCTCGGTCTTCAGCAATCTTTTCATCAACGCCGTGCAATCGATGGGAAATACGGGTGGCAGCTTAAACGTAAAAATCTCGCCCGACGACGAGTTTGTCCGAATCGAAATCGAAGACACCGGCAAAGGCATCTCCGAAGAAAACTTAGAAAAAATCTTCGAGCCGTATTTTTCGACCAAAGAAACCGGCACGGGTTTAGGTTTGGCGATTGTGCAGAGAATCGTTGACGTTCATAATGGAACGATTGCGGTTGAATCGAGAACGAGTGAAGGAACAAAGTTTGTAGTGAAACTGCCTGTTGCGGCAAAATAAATTTATGGCACGAAAATCAATTTTAGTTGTTGATGACGAGAAATCTCAGCGCGAGATTTTGGAGATGATTTTGTCGGGCGAAGGTTACGACGTAACGACGGCATCGTCGGGCGAAGCGGCGATGAAGTTTGTCGCCGACCGGCATTTCGACCTTGTTTTGACCGATTTGAAAATGGCGGGAATGAGCGGGCTTGATTTGCTGAAAAATCTGACGGACTTTGACAAATCAATTATCGTTCTTCTTTTAACGGCGCACGGAACGGTTGATTCTGCCGTTGACGCGCTTCGTTTGGGGGCGTTCGATTATTTGCAGAAGCCTTATGACCGCGAAAAATTACTGGATACGATTTCGCGCGCGCTGAAAAAACTTTCGCGGCTCGATACGGAAATCGTTTCTGATTCGCCGGAGATGGACAGAGTGAAAAAGCTGATTCTGAAAGTGGCGAAATCTAATTCGACGGTTTTGATACGCGGCGAATCCGGCACGGGAAAAGAATTAATCGCGCGCTCGATTCATAAAAACTCTTTGCGCACGGACGAAGTTTTTCAAGCCGTCAACTGCGCTGCGATAAACGAAAACTTGCTTGAAAGCGAGCTTTTCGGACACGAAAAAGGCTCGTTCACCGGCGCGGTAAATGAAAAAAAAGGCTTGTTTGAAGTCGCCGACGGCGGAACGCTTTTTCTTGACGAAATCGGCGAACTCGACATTTCTTTACAGGCGAAAATCCTGCGCGCTTTGCAGGAAAAACAAATTCGTCGCGTCGGCGGAACGAAAGAGTTAAATGTTGACGTGCGCGTCGTTGCCGCGACCAACCGCGATTTGTTAAAGATGTCGCAGGACGGGCGTTTCCGCGAAGATTTGTATTATCGCCTCAACGTGCTTTCAATCGAAATTCCGCCGCTGCGCGAGCGGCGAACGGACGTGCCGATTCTGATTGATTATTTCTTGAAAAAACACACGCGCGACACCAAGCGCGATATGAAAATCAGCGGCGACGCCCGAAAAACGCTTGAAGTTTACGATTATCCGGGAAATGTGCGGCAGCTTGAATCGGCAATTGAGCGCGCGACTTTGCTGTGCGAAAACGACACGATAACGCTCGAAGACTTGCCGCCCGAAATGCAGTCGAGACAATCGGCGAGCGCCGCTGCCGCAGGCGGAAACGCCGACGCACTATTCAGACTGCCGCCGAACGGCGTCAATTTTGAAGACGTTGAGCGCAGCCTGATAATGCAGGCGATGGAGCGAACCGACAACAACATTACGAAATCGGCGAAACTCTTGGGTTTAACTTTCAGAACTTTGCAGTATCGACTGGAAAAATTCGGCTTCAAAAAAGAATCTGACGGCGGCGAAGGTGAGGACGCCGAAGCGTAATCGGAAATTTTCGAGCGATTAAAGAAAACGTGTAAAAAAAATTCGATTGGAAAATCTATCATCCAAACACGCGGATTTCAGGCGCTTCGATGCGCCCGTTAAATTTTCTTGAAAAAGGAGAAAAAATGAACGAATGGCTTCCGACTTTATCTTTAGCTTTGGGTTCGGCTTGGACTTCCGGCATCAATCTTTACGCGACGGTTACGGTTTTGGGCTTGCTGCAAAAATTCGGCGCGACGCATTTGCCGGGCGGACTCGACGTGCTTGATAACTGGTGGATTATCGGCATTGCGGGCGGGCTTTACGCCATTGAATTTTTCGCCGACAAAATTCCGTATCTCGACAGCGTTTGGGACGTAATTCACACGTTTATAC
>MWVV01000330.1_pt1 | contig 17494 bp, 17 predicted proteins | sample 1047281 | NCBI WGS metagenome assembly MWVV01 (sample SAMN06349986, study PRJNA376086) | soil metagenome | isolation source: PT-2 sample Antarctic (ecotone) soil | place: Antarctica | collected 2015-01-13 | reverse complement strand
TGATAAAGCAAATGGCTCAGAGAACTATAAGCCTGATCAAAAAAGCGGAACGTCGCCTTGCGAATCTGAAAAACTTGAACGATGCGCAGGAAGATTACGTTAAAGAACGGTTTGGAATGGATATTTCGGCTTTCCGATAAAAGGAAAAAAATATGAAAAAGATAATTTGTACAACTCGGCTAATTGCCTTTTGCAGCTTCAATTTTTTTGCTCAGTCGAATGTTACAAAAGAAGAATATGCCGTTTATAAACTTAAAATACGACTAAACAATCTGTCCAGCCGCGAAGCCTGAAGACCAAGCCCATTGAAAATTGTAGCCGCCGAGCCAGCCCGTCACGTCCACGACTTCGCCGATGAAATATAAGCCCTGCACTTTTTTGCTTTCCATTGTTTGCGACGAAAGTTCGTTTGTGTCAACACCGCCCAAAGTCACTTCCGCTTTATCGAAACCTTCGGTTTCATCAAACAAAACCTGCCAGGAGTTTATTTTTTTGGCGGTTTTTTCGATTTCGTTTTTGCTCAATTGGTAAACGGGTTTATTGACGAAATTTTGGGCGGTGAAAACTTCGGCAAAACGATTTGGCAGAAACTGACTTAAAAAATTGTCGAGATTCTGCCGCCCTTCACGATTTTTGTCAAAAAGCTCAAACGCATTGGCATTCGGCAACAAGTCAATCGAGATAGCTTTATCTTGTTTGTAATAATTCGAGATTTGCAGAACGGCTGGACCGGAAAGTCCGCGATGTGTAAACAGAATATTTTCCCGAAATGAATGTTTGCCGCAGGAAATATTAGCGTTAACCGAAATGCCCGCCAATTTTTTGTAACTCTGGGAATCTTTGGCGAAAACGAGCGGCACGAGCGCCGGACGCGTTTCAACAATTTTCAAGCCGAACTGCCTGGCGATTTTGTAGCCGAAACCGCCCGCGCCGATTTTCGGAAATGAAAGCCCGCCGGTTGCAATCACCAAACTTTGACATTCAAAGACGCCTTGATTAGTTTCTACTTTGAAATCGTCGGTTTTGACAACATTTTTCACCGAACAATTAGTGCGAATATCAGCTTTTGCTTTTTGACATTCCGCTACAATCATCTCGATAATTTGGCGCGAAGAGTTGCGGCAGAAAAGCTGACCGAGTTTCTTTTCATAAAATTCGATTTTGTGTTTTTTGACTAAATCAACAAAATCCTGCGGCGTATAACGCGCGAGCGCGGATTTACAGAAATGCGGATTTTGGGAGATGAAATTTTCGGGCTTAACGTCTTCGTTTGTAAAATTGCAGCGTCCGCCGCCGGAGATTAATATTTTTCGCCCAACCTGCGCGTTGTGTTCCAAAACGAGAACTTTTTGCCCGCGCCGTCCGGACTCTATCGCGCAAAAAAGCCCTGCCGCACCGCCACCGATAATGATTACGTCAAACTTTTGCATCCGTTTTTAGTTTAACAATTAACATTTCTGCCCGGAGAGGATAAAGCACTCTAAAGCTCTTAAATTTGCTGGAGGTTACACGCAATCGAGTGCGCGGCTTTTAAATCAGTTTCAATTTTGAGACGTTTTTTCTCATCTCCTTCCGTCAGAATGCTAATGACATTGGCGTTGTGTTTTTTTACGCATTTACCGTTTCGATGTTTTTTTACTTCGTCGAAAATCGAATTTGTTTGACCAATGCAGACAAGCGAATGATGCGCCTTTTTCTGCCTGTCCGTCTTGCGCCTTGAAATTACAAAAACTGCCGGAACCGGTTCGAATTCTTCGGTTAGTGAAAAAACTTCAAAAGCATATCTGTCTTTTTTCCCGCGAAATACTGCCGAACTAATCGGCTTAATTTTTTTCTTTTTCGGCGTTTTGAGAATTGGTAAATTTACTGTTTTAATTTTCGTTTCAACGACCTTTACCCTTTTAGCAGCAACAGTTTGGACTTTCGCAACTCGAACTTTTACAGGCTTGACGATAGGCTTGACAGGTGTCTTCAAATTTACTTTTGTAACAGAAACAGGCACTGTTTTTTTTCCGCCGGAGGCAATCTTTTGTATCGGAGAAGCCATTTTTACTTTCAATTTTTCGATTTCCGCTTTCTTAACAGAAACCTTTGGTGGTTGCCTTTTAGAGTTTTCAGCGACAGCTTTGAACTTCTTATCATCCTTTTCCACCTTGGCAATTCGGGCTGAAACAACTGTTTTTAACTTCTTCGGTGCAGGATGAACACTTTTAGCTGAAGAAATTATTTTCGCTTTTTGAATTTTCAATTCGGCTTGTTTAACAGAAAGTTTGGGCGCAATCTTCTCAACCTTTTGATTCGCACGGGGCTTTAAAGCTACCGACCCAGTTTTTTTTACACCTGGTTTAGTTTTCTTGATTGAAATAATTGTTTTAACTTTCGGAACTTTGACAATTTTAACGGGAATTTTAAATGCAGTCTTTTCAACTTTCCGCTTTGCATTCCGCGTTAAAACATTAGACTTCAATTTTTTTTCACCAGATTCAATCTTTTTAACAGTCGGTTGTCGGGGTTTTAAAGCTATTTTTCCTGCTGTTTTCTCTGCGCCAGATTTTGTTTTCTTAATTTTACTATGCGTCTTAGATTTTTCTGCTTTTGATTTAACAATTACGTTATTTTTAGCCGTTTCGTGTTTCATATAACACATTGTATTACAAATGAAACACTAAATCAAAACTGAAAAAGGTCAATTTTAAGCGATAAAAAGATAACGCTGCTCGGACTGAGGAATCAATTTTTGTTTGTATTTTACGCTGTGTTTGCTTAATTCTTCGGCTAAATTGTCACCGCCGAAAAGAAGAACGGTTGAGTGCTTTGACCATTTGAGAATGCCGGGAAGTTTCTGCGTAAATTTATCCAGTGCGCGGCAAGTTACAAATTCAATATCCGCGGGCTTTTGCAATTCTTCAAACTGCCGGTCAAAAATCTTCGCACGATTTTCTAATTTGCATTCTCTTAGAACTTTTTCAAGAAAATCTACTTTTTTCAATTTTGATTCGATCAAAAGGCTTCGCAAATCTTCCCGAAAAATTAAACAGGGAATTGAAGGCAAACCTGCCCCCGTGCCGATGTCCGCGAATTTTGCATTGACAGGAAGGAATTCTTGCAAAAAAAGCGATTCTAAAACGTGTCTGACAGCAAATGTTTCGGGCGCCGATGGCGCGACCAAATGCAAAATCGGGTTATGTTTTTGAACAAACTCGTAATAAGTAAAAAGGTCACTTATCTTTTCTGCGCCCACCGAAATATCAAATTCAGCTTGATGCTTTTCGAGCGCGTCCGTAAATTCTTTTTGAAAGTTGTTCATAAAAGTTCGGGACGTCCATTGAAGGATTAGCTAAACCTATTCAACATAAGTTATGATTTGCAGTTCCCCTAATTTCAAGCTCGTGTCAAACTTCGATATTTTATCCGATGCGGCTGGTCGGCATCGTGTCCGAGACGCGATTTTTTATCGGCTTCGTATTCACTGTAATTGCCGTCAAAAAATTCTACTTTCGAGTCGCCTTCAAACGCCAAAATATGCGTGGCGATTCTATCCAAAAACCAACGGTCGTGGCTGATGACGACGGCGCAGCCCGCGAAATTCTCCAACGCTTCTTCGAGCGCACGCATCGTGTTCACGTCCAAATCGTTGGTCGGTTCATCGAGCAGTAAAACATTCGCGCCCGACTTTAACATCTTTGCTAGATGAACGCGGTTGCGCTCGCCGCCGGAAAGCTGTCCGACGCGCTTTTGTTGATCAGTACCGGAAAAATTAAACCGGGAAACGTAAGCCCGTGAATTGACTTCGCGTTTTCCGAGTTGAACAAAATCCAAGCCGTCGGAGATTTCTTCCCAAATCGTTTTCTCGCTGTTCAAGCTGTCGCGCGATTGGTCCACGTAACCGATTTTCACCGTTTCGCCGACTTTGAAATCGCCAGCGTCGGGCGTTTCCTGTTTGGTAATAAGGCGAAAAAGCGTCGTCTTGCCCGCGCCGTTCGCGCCGATAACGCCGACGATTCCGCCGCGCGGCAAACTAAACTCCAAATTTTCAAACAGCAATTTATCATCATAACCTTTGGCGACTTTTTGCGATTCAATTACCAAATCGCCAAGGCGCTCGCCGGCGGGAATAAAAATCTCCAAATCCTCGCCTCGTTTTTCCGATTCTTGCGACACGAGATTTTCGTAATCGTTAATTCGCGCTTTCGATTTCGCGTGTCTGCCTTTCGGCGACATCCGAATCCATTCGAGTTCGCGCTCCAGAGTTTTACGCCGCTTATCTTCTGTCTTTTCTTCGCCCGCCAGACGGTTTTGTTTTTGCTCGAGCCACGACGAATAATTTCCTTTCCAGGGAATGCCTTCGCCGCGGTCAAGTTCCAAAATCCAACCGGCGACATTATCGAGAAAATAACGGTCGTGCGTGACGGCGATAACCGTTCCTTCGTATTTCTGCAGATGTTGTTCGAGCCACGCGACGGTTTCCGCGTCTAAATGATTCGTCGGTTCGTCCAATAATAAAATGTCGGGCTTTTGAAGGAGCAGACGACACAACGCGACGCGACGTTTCTCACCGCCCGAAAGATTTTTTATCGGCGTATCAGGCGGTGGGCAACGCAGGGCGTCCATCGCCATTTCAAGGCGGCTGTCCAAATCCCATGCGTCGAGCGCGTCGAGTTTTCCCTGCACTTCACCTTGTCTTGCAAGGAGTTCATCCATTTCCTTATCGTCCATCGGCTCGCCGAACTTTAAATTTATTTCGTCGAATTCCTGAAGGAGATTAACCGTTTCATGTACGGCTTCCTCGACCGTTTGCCTGACGGTTTTCGACTCGTCAAGTTTTGGTTCTTGTTCGAGATAACCGACTGTGTAGCCTTTGGAAAACACGACTTCGCCGTTAAACTCTTTGTCCGTTCCGGCAATGATTCGCAAAAGCGAAGATTTTCCCGAACCATTTAGTCCGAGAACACCGATTTTCGCGCCGTAAAAAAATGATAAATAAATGTCTTTTAAGACTGGTTTTTTGTCGTAGAACTTGCTGACCTTAACCATCGAGAAAATGATTTTATTTGGTTCGTGATTGCTCATATATTTATTTCTTGTTTTGCTGAAAGTTCCAAGTTTATTTGTTTTTCAAATAAAAACGCAAACTGATGCGCGCAATACTTCAGTGCAACAACCGCATTATTTTAATTTCGCATGAAGTCTAATGAGTAAAAAAATTGTGTTTTTTATTATGACTCTCTGTGTTTTTGCATTTTACGGCGGAGCAATTGTTTCAGCAAAAAGTGAGCCGAAACAATTGGAAACTGAGGGATTTTGTTTCTTAAATTATTCAGAAATTAAGTTGCCAAAATTTGCAGCTCTGACCGACATCCGTCAACATACAAACACCGCCATTAGATGGTTCGTGGTTGAACGGCAGCGATTGATTTTTGACACATTTTGATTTTAGTTTCGTCCGTATGTCTGAGTCTGGTTACATTCTCGGCTGACTTGGCTTCACGCACCCGACAATCATCTTCCCGAAAATCAATGTCTAAGCGCTTGCACAGTTACACCGCAGTAGTTTCAGATAAATCATTTTCAATTTATTTGCGGCTGTTTCAGCTTTCAAAGAAAAAGCCGTGAACGACAAAATTTGCGGCTATTTTATTGTTAAGGTGAATGAAAATCTCGCCTTCGTAACTTTCTCGGTCGGTCTTTTGGTAACGACCACCAGATAATCGCCCGTCGCAGGTGCGATAAATTTATAATCCGCATAGCTGTCGTATTCGGTTTCGAGTTCAATACCGTTTGTGCCGTCCACGCTGAATGAAAATAAATTTCCTTTCGGAACGGAAACGACTTGCAGCGTAACCGTCTGCCCGGCTTTCGCGCTGAAGATGTATTCCATTTGCTGATTGTTTGAGAGTGTCCAGCTCACCGTCGCGCTCGATTTGCCTTTCGCAAATTTGACTTGATTCGGTTCGGCTTTACCTCCGCCTTGCGCCAAAGTGTTTGCCGCGCAGACGAGTAAGATTCCGATAACGAATGTTAATTTTGTTTTCATAGCATTCCCCTTTGACGAAATTTATATTTGTTTCGATAAGATAAGTCAATGATGTTGCGATTCGTTTAAATGGGAATGAGGGAAAAAACCGTGAGCGTGAAAACTTATGGCTTTTTGATAGGAAACTAGAATATCTCGCTCTCATCAATATCGAAATTCGCGTAAACATTCTGCACGTCGTCGTGGTCTTCGACTGCTTCGTACAGTTTGAGCATTTTTTTAGCGTCGTCGCCTTCGAGCCGAATGTAGTTTTGCGGAATCATCGAAACTTCCGCCGCCTGCGGCTCGATTCCTGCCGCTTTTATTGCTTCATTGACAGCTTCAAAACTATCGGGCGCGGTTAAAATCTCGAAGCTGTCGCCATCGTCCTGCAGGTCATCGGCGCCGGCTTCGATGGCGATTTCAAAAAGCTCTTCTTCGGGTTTGGCATTTTTATCAACGACGATGTAGCCTTTTTTATCGAACATCCACGCGACTGAACCGGCTTCCCCGAGATTGCCGCCGTTTTTTGAAAACAGATGGCGCAGTTCGGCAACCGTTCGATTGCGATTGTCGGTCATCGTCTCAATCAACACAGCGATGCCGCCGATGCCGTAACCCTCATAAGTTATTTCTTCGTAATTGACGCCTTCGAGTTCGCCCGTTCCACGTTTGACGGCGCGATCAATCGTATCGTTCGGCATATTCGCGGCTTTGGCATCCAAAACCGCTTTACGAAGTCGCGCGTTTGAATCGACGTCGCCGGTTCCGCCCGTCCGCGCCGCCACTGTAATTTCTTTAATTAACTTAGTAAAAACCTTACCGCGCTTAGCATCTAATGCGCCTTTTTTGTGCTTAATAGTGTGCCACTTGGAATGTCCTGACATTTTATAATTTCCTGTTTTTTTTGATTTGACGAAAGAGAAAATATATCACGCTGAAATTTTCCTTCGCAAATACATTTCGTTACATTTTTTTCATAATGCCGTCACGTCCTTTTCATTTGCACCTGTTTTAATTCAAACCGGAGAGGAAAATTAAGATTATGCAAAAAGAAATGACAGTTCTTTTATTATGTGTTTTGGTTTTATTTGCCGACGGCATCTGTCTTTGGCAGACACTGAATCTGTGGCAGGACGCCGGGGCAAACTTAAGCAAAATTTTCTTAAGCGCAATAGCAATTCTGCAAATTTTATTGGCGTTTTTAATCGTTTGGCTGAGTTATTTTCTACTGCAAAAAACTCGTCTGAGACAATTCAGAAAATTAAAGACTGAACGTGCCTAAGAGTTTTTCAGAATTTGCGCCGAATATTTTTATCTGTTTAATTTTAGCGGTCTGACCGCCCGTTATCTCGACCGCGCTTTTCGGAACCCCGAATTGTTTTGCCAAAACCTTGATTAATTCCGCGTTTGCCGCGCCGTTAACCGGCGGCGCGGCAATTTTTATCTTCAATGCGCCGTCGTGTTCGCCGACAATTTCGCCTTTTGACGCTCGCGGCACAACGCGCACGCTGAAAATCAAACTTCCGTCTTTTTCGGTGAATTCAATCATCACAAATCCTTTGCGATACTTTGCGTTAAGCCTTTGCACCCTCTGCGTTACCGCATCTTTATGAAAATCGGTAACGCGAAGTTTCAAAAAGGCTTACGTGAAGGACACCAAAGCTTTTTCTATCAAGATAATTTAATAAACAAAAGCGCGAAGCACGATTGATTGCAAAAATCCGAGTACAAGCAAAATCAGCATTGCCGAAATATCAAACATCCCGATTGGTGGAATCAGACGCTGGACGGGCAGTAAAACCGGGTCGGTCACGCGCCGGACAAAACCGAGAAAAGTGTTGCGCGTAAAAACAAACCACGTTGAAATAAAGCGTATAAAAATAAACAAAATGTACAGGCTAATTGCTCCATAGAGCAGAAAGCCGGTTAAAGCCTTAACGTTTCCGGTAAGGGCGCTCGCCAGTAAACCGTCAACGACAAAAAATGTATTATGGATGATTTGTAGTGAAAAATAAGCCAGCACTGCCGCCATAAAGATTGTCACGAGCGGCGCATACCGTGTGTTAACGCGAAAACGCGCCAGAAGAGTTGCTGCCGGATAAACAAAACGGTCGGTCAATTTTTTTAATTGAAAAGAAAACCTGCCGACTTTCCCGAACGGATTCGGGTCAGAAAAATTGAAAATTAAACGTAAAACGAGTGCCGCGACAAATATCAGCAGGGCAATGACAATAATTTGTTGAATAAAAGGATAAATTTGTAAAAGCATAATTTTAGATTTCAGACGTCAGGAATTAGAAGTTAGCAAAAGCTCCAAAAATCTAGGTTTATCTGTGTTCATCTGGGGTTAATTTCTCTCCTCCCGAAGATTGCCGTTCCAACCCGCACAAGCGTTGCGCCTTCTTCAATCGCAATCTCAAAATCGTGGCTCATTCCCATCGAAAGCTCGCCCGGCTTATTTGCAAAAGCATTTTTCCGCAAAAGTTCATCACGGATTTCGCGCAGACGCTTGAAAAAGGGTCGCACTTTTTCGAACTCATCAAAAAAAGGTGGAATAATCATCAAACCGCTAAATTTTAAATAATTACAAGTTTGTAAAAAATCAACGAGTTTCGGCAAATCACTTACGGCAACTCCATTTTTTGTCGCCTCATTTGCCAAATCAATCTGCACGAGAACTTCTAAACTTTTTTCATTTTCTTCTTTACAAATACGTTCAAGGCGCATCGCAAGTTCGACGGAATCGAGCGTATGAATGACATCGAAAAGTTTAACCGCTTTTCTGGCTTTGTTAGACTGTAGATTGCCAATTAAGTGCCATTTCAAATTTTCTTTGCCAATCTCTTCAATTTTTTCTTCGGCTTCCTGAACCTTATTTTCGCCGAAAACGTCTGCGCCCGCGATAATCGCTTCGCGCAAAACGTTTACGGGATGAGTTTTACTGACTGCGATAAGCGTTATGTCATCAGCGTTGCGCCCGCTTCTGTGTGCAGCTCGCTGAATTCTTTTCCTTACTTGTACCAGATTTTCGCACAAATAATTTTGCATCACTCAAATATAACAAACTCGGACCGCGTTCTTGAACTTTAGAAATTAAATTCGTATCATTTGCTTTACCTTTTACTCGCGCGGACGTGGCGGAACTGGTAGACGCGCAGGTCTCAGAAGCCTGTGGGCGCAAGCTCGTGGAAGTTCGATTCTTCTCGTCCGCATTCTTTTCTCGTTTTCGAATCAATTTATGAAAATGCTTCTCGACTATTTCCGGGCAAGACTGGCGAGCATTTTAGATTCGATTCATCAGGTTGTTGAAATCGAATCGCCTTCGTATGAAGTTCAAGGAAGCAGGGCGGTTGTTGATTGGTTTGAAACGGAAACACGCAAAATTTCATGTGATTTCGAAGTCGAAAGAATTACTGCCGAGGATTTAGGCGAACATTTCTTGGTTCGCGCTTTTTCGTCAAACGAAAAACCGGTTCTTCTTCTCGGACACACCGACACGGTTCACCCGCTCGGCACAAAAGAAAAAAATCCGACGCGCATCGAGAGCGAAAAATTTTACGGTTGCGGAATTTTCGATATGAAAGCAAACTGCGTTTTGATATTGGAAGTCCTGAGAGCATTTGCCGAATTAAATCTTCAACCAAATCGCCCAATCTCGATTCTGCTTTCGTGCGATGAAGAAATCGGCTCACCGACAGGTCGCGCGTTGGTCGAAAACGAGGCGCGAAAATCGGAGTTCTGCCTTGTGTGCGAGCCTTCCGCGGGCGGCAAAATTAAAACCGGACGCAAAGGCACCGCAAATTATTCTTTACGAGCGCACGGTGTTCCCGCGCACGCCGGACTCGAACCGGAAAAAGGCGCGTCGGCGATTTTGGAAATCGCCCGACAAATCGAAGAACTTTACTCGCTCAACTATTTGGAAAAAGGCACAACCGTCAATGTGTGCTTGATAAATGGCGGAACGGCTTCAAACGTTATTCCTGAAACGGCTCAATGCTCGATTGACGTGCGCTTTACGTCAATGAGCGAAGCGACGCGAATCGAAAAAGAAATTAAACACTTAAAAAGTTTTGACGAAAGAGTTTCACTTGAAATTTTGGGCGCGATCAATCGTCCGCCGATGGAACGCACCGAAGCAGTTGTCAAACTTTACGAAAAAGCGCGGCAAGTTGCTTTGCAATTTGATTTTGAATTAGGTGAAACGCAGGTCGGCGGCGCGTCGGACGGAAATTTTGTCGGCGCGCTCGGCGTTCCCGTGCTCGACGGTTTAGGCATTGCGGGCGGCGGCGCGCACACGCTTGAAGAATTTATCTTTGTTGATGATATTCCAAAACGCGCTGCGTTGCTGGCTGCGATTCTACTTGCTGATTAAGATAGATATGTGTGCTTGCGCCTCACAACTGCTTCAACAAGAAATGATTGTTCAAAACGAAAAAGAACGCGCGCCGCGCAACCGAACGATAGAGTTATCCGAGCAGGAAATCGAGATTTATCGAAAACGCCTGATTTATTCAGAAAATGATGTGTCCGATTGCCGCAACAAAATTATTTGTGCTGATACTTTCGAAACGCTGAAATGCTTACCCGAAAAAAACTTTGATTTAATGATTGCCGACCCGCCCTATAATTTGACAAAAAACTTCGGAGAAAATTCTTTCCGGCAAATTTCTGTCGAAGATTATGAAACTTGGCTTGATTCGTGGCTCAAAGAAGCGGTTCGACTATTAAAACCAAAGGCTTCTGTCTATATTTGCGGTGATTGGCGTTCGTCTTCGGCAATTCAACGCATTGGCACAAAATATTTTACGCTTCGTAACCGAATTACATGGGAACGCGAAAAGGGGCGCGGCGCGCGTGCCAATTGGAAAAATGCTTCGGAGGACATCTGGTTTTTTACCATCTCTGATGATTATGTTTTTAACGCGGAAAATGTCCGGCTCAAGCGCAGAGTTCTCGCGCCCTACACGGAAAATGGTAAGGCGAAGGATTGGGAAAAATCTGATGCGGGAAATTTTCGCCTTACTTCAGCGTCAAATTTGTGGACGGATTTGACCGTGCCGTTTTGGTCAATGCCCGAAAATACTTCGCATCCGACACAAAAACCGGAAAAACTTCTGGCGAAAATAATTCTGGCAAGCTCAAACGAGAATGATTTGATTCTCGACCCGTTTGGCGGTTCTGGAACGACTGCCGTAGTTGCTAAAAAGTTAAATCGTAATTTTGTCGGTATCGAGCGAAATGAGACTTATTGTCTGCTGGCGGAAAAACGGCTGGCATTAACCGAAAAAGACAAAACGATTCAAGGCTTTTCTGACGGAATATTCTGGGAAAGAAATTCGCTAAAATCTATTTCCCGCAAGGGCGGAAAGAAAATCAAAAGAATTGGCTAAAAATTCTGTATTGTCTTCATCTTTCTTCGCGCTCTTCGCGCATTTGCGGGAAAATTCTTTAAGTATGAAAATCGCTACGTGGAACGTTAACTCAATCACCATTCGTCTCGATCAAGTTTTGAGTTGGCTTAAAACGACAAACACAGACGTTCTATGTTTGCAGGAAACAAAGTGCGTTGACGAAAAGTTTCCGCTCGAAGAGATCAACAACGCCGGTTTTTATGCTGCGTTTATGGGACAGAAATCCTATAACGGAGTGGCGATTTTGTCGCGATACGAGCTTAAAGACGTTCAGTATAATTTGGCGGGCGACAACGCGGACGCGCCGAAACGCTTGATTGCCGCGACCGTTGAAAATATTCGCATCGTCAACACATACATTCCAAACGGTACGGAACTTTGGACTGACAAATTTACATTTAAACTCGATTGGCTGCAGCGTTTGCGGAAATTTTTTGACGCAAATTGCGACGTGAATTCAGACGTTTTATTGTGCGGCGATTTTAACGTCGCGCCCGACGAACGCGATGTTTGGAACGCTGCTTTCTGGGAAGGAAAATTACATTTTTCAAAACCCGAACGCGCCGCGCTCGATTATGTCAAAAAATGGGGTTTTACGGATGTCTTTCGTCAAACAAACGGCGACGAGCGAGGTTTTTCCTGGTGGAATTACCGTGAAGGCGCATTTTATAAAAATCAAGGTTTGCGGATTGACCACATTTGGACATCCAAGAGTTTGGCGGATAGATGTGTTAGTTGCTGGATTGATAAAACTCCGCGCGCTTGGGAACGCCCCTCAGATCATACGCCGGTGGTTGCAGAATTTGAAGTTGATAGGTAGATGTTTTTGAGATGGAAGAAAATTTTTCAGAACAAAAATTTATTTCGCTCAGGTTTCAATTTGTCGAAAGCCAAGCCGAACAAATTAAACGTGCCGAAGAGTTTTACGTAAATTTAAACCAGCGGCGAACCGTGCGCGATTTTTCCGACGAGGAAGTTCCGTTTGAAATCGTTGAAAAAGCAATTTTAACCGCCGGAACTGCGCCTTCAGGCGCGAATATGCAGCCGTGGCGATTCGTTGTTGTTCGCGATAAAGAAATAAAAAGACAAATTCGCGAAGCCGCCGAAAAGGAGGAATTTGAAAGTTATCACGGGAGAATGTCGGAGAAATGGCTTCGACGGCTGGCACAACTTGGAACCGATGAACACAAGCCGTTTTTGGAAATTGCGCCTTATTTAATCGTCGTTTTTCGCATCAATTCCGTCACGGAAAACGGTGAAACCGAACCGACTTACTACTCGCAGGAATCGGTCGGTATTGCGGTTGGAATGCTGCTCGCGGCTTTGCACAACGCCGGTTTGGCTACTTTGACGCATACGCCTTCGCCGATGAAATTTTTGCAGGAAATTCTGCAGCGTCCGAAAACTGAAGTTCCGTTTGTGTTAATTCCCGTCGGATACCCGGCAAAAGGCGCAACAGTTCCCGACATAAAACGAAAAACGCTCGCGGAAATTATGCAAACTGTCTAGCCAAACTGGTTTGGAAAATTTTATTAAATTTATTTATTCCAAATGCAACAAATACAAAACTCGCGCGTGTATATAATTTGTGAATGTTAATTTATTAAAACAAGAGCTTCTGAGATATTTTACGCACTTATCATAACTTCAAAAGCCTTGCCTTAATTTCAGCTTCGATTGCACATCCTTCCGCAATCGAAGCTTTTTTTATTTTTTAAAGTTTTTTCAGACTGGGCTTTTTTTGAGTATATTCTTAATTTGCGAGAGGTGGCGCGCCTCATGTCCGCCGACCAGCGCCAGCCATTCGTGGGCGGTTAAATCGCCCATAAACGGATGCGGAAACTTAAAATCCGAACACTCAACCGATTCAAAAAGCGGTTGAAGTTCTTCCAGTGTGCGCTGCGTTTCGTCCATTTTCTTTAACGATTCCGCGATTGTTTGATTGCCCGTCGGACGCACGCGGTCGGGCGCTTCAAACTTTAGCTCACGCGCTTCGACAGCTTTTTGCCTAAAGTTTTTTGACAAAAGCGCCGCGCCGTCCGATGCTTTACCGGCACTCTGCGCTTCTTTCAAAAGTTTAGCGGAGATTTTTGACATTCCGTCCTGGACAATCACTACATGCTCGATGATGTGCGCGATTGTCCACTTTTCACCGTCGGGTAAAAAAGCGGTTTGCTCATCGCTTAAACCTTCGACAATTTGTTTTGTCTTTTCACGGATTTTCTCGTTGGTTGCGTAAATATCTTTTATTGTTTGTTGGCTCATATTTGATAATTTATAAATATTTAATTGTTAATATCGAATAAAAGGTTTTTTGCGCGCCGGTGACCACTCAGCATTATGCTTTAACCGTTAATTAACCATTCGCTTTTTAATTTGTCAATCGCGAGTTCTTTGTGTTTGGCTTCAACTTCAATCCAGGACGCGAGACGAAAAACGTCCGGCATCTCAAAAATCAAATCGTGGTGCGCCCGGTCTTGAAAATGTTCACGTCCGTTGGAAATGTGGACGAGTTGATTTTCCGGATTTTTCCACGTCGCGCGTGCCGCCCAAAATGCGTCTTCAACGCTTTTATCGTTGTAACCGTCTAACTTTTCGCGGCAAACGTGATGGTGCGCATCAAAGACCATCGGGACCCGGGAGCGCCGGCAAACCTCCAAAATTTGTGCGGAAGAATAAGAATATTCATCGTTTTCAAACGCGATGCGTGAGCGAATTTCCTCCGGCAGATTTTCAATCGAACTAACAAGTTTATCAATTCGGTCGCCTTTTCCGCCATGAATATTCATTGTCGCCCATTCGGAACGCGGCTGACCGAGCAAGTCTAAAGTTGCGGCGTGCATTTTGAGAACTTTGACGCTGTTTTTGATGACGTCTTCAGAATCCGAACTTAAAACAACAAATTGGTCGGGGTGCATTACAATTCGCAATTTATTTTTAAATGCTTTTTTTCCTATCTCGGCTAATTGGGCGGTAAATTCAGTTAAAACATTTGCCCCGATTTCTTCGTCCGAAAACGGAAAAAGCCCTGAAGTCAGACGATACAAATTAATCTCGTTCGCCGCGCAGAATTCGACCGCCTTTTCAACCCGCGCCACATTTTCCGCGTAGAGCGCGCGCAGCATTTCAACTTGTGTCGTTTCATCGAAGGAAAAAAGCCGTTTGCGCGTCACCGTTTTGTAGCGAACCGCATCGGATGTTGTGATGCAAACCAAACCGAGATTATTTTTTATACACTGTGTTTCTGCTTTCATAAAACTGTTTTGCTATGAACAAACACGAAAAAGCGCGAACAGGAAATCAATTTGCTTTTGAAATATAGCTATTTTTTATCGTAGTAATTTTTCTTTTTCGTGTTCGTTCGTGTTTGTTCGTGGCAAAAAAATCATCATTTTTCCAGCGCGTTAAAGATAAACGGAAACGTCGCAAAGGTTTGCCCGCGATGCTGCGGACGAAACGCAAAAAGAATGATTTTTCCCTGACCGTAATCGGTTTCGGCAATCGCCGTTTTGCCGTTCATATATTTTTCGCCTAAAACCCAGCCGGACAGCAAAACGTCTTTTTCCGCATACCTGGCAACTGATTTGACTTTATTCGTATCAGTAATTTCAAATGCCGAACTATTGATAAAATAAGCCGCTACGTTTTCTCCGAGATTTTTTGAAAGCGCGCTTCCGGCGTCAACTTTTAATTGCACGACTGAACCCGGATTATAAAATTCCGAACGCTTTAGATTGTTCAAGACATTTTTTACCGGCAAGTTAAAACGCTTGATAACGAGTTCGCAGGAATCATCAAAGCAAATAAGCTTTCCGCCTTTTTCAACAAAATTCTTTAGATTCTCGACGCCCTGCTCTGTAATTCCGCCGGAAAACTCCGCCGGGTAATTTTCTGCCTTCAAGCCTTCAACAATTTCTTTTTCGGATTGGGAGGGGAAAATTATTGCATCGTAATCAAGTTTTTTTCTGCGAAAATCTGCGTCCGTTACAGCCCTAAAGGGAATTCGGTGATTATCCAAAACAAGCCGCGTCCAACCTTCATCCATCGAGCTTGTGAAACCTCTGTAAAGTCCGATTTTCGGCTTTGATTTGAGCGGATTGGGCAGCGCCTGAAAACTGCCATTGGTTACTTTAAGATTTAAAATTTTTCTGGCTTGGTTGCTATTTTCTATTTTTCGTAAAGTGTTTCGATGCTGCGCTAAATCTTTTATCTGCCACGCCGCAACAGTTTCAACACCCATCTGAAGCGGCAGAGTCCAGCCGGCGACGTCGTATGGAACTTCGGCTTCACCGTTTGCATTCAGGCGCTGCGGGTAAACTTGTCGTTCAAATAAACTCAAAACATTATTTTTCTGCGGCTGGTTTGTAAAAACTAAAAAACTTCCCAGAGGAATTTCCCCGAAATCGTTTGGTTTATTCCGGTCTGGCACAATTTCCAGTTCGCGCGTCATTTGATGAACTTCCATTCCTTGCCACATTAAAATCTCAAGAAAACGCGCCACCGTTTCGGCATTCGGTTGCCCGGCAGTAACGATAAAAGCTTGTGGCTCATCTTTTTGTCGCTCTAAATTGGCTTTTCCGAGTTCGTAAAAATTTCTCAAGTAACGAGGGCGAAACTTTGCCGCCAACTGAAGTAGTGCACGGCTTGCTGTCATCTCAATCTGAGCAATATCTATCGGTCGCCAGGTTCCGCCTTCCCATATGTCAGGATGATTCGTGGCAGTTTCAAGCGGAGAGTTCAGACCGCGCGCGCGTCCGCTTTTGACAAGCTTGTCGCGCGTAATTACGACCGGCGACATTAAATTCGCGCTTGCCGCTTCCGATAAAATGCCGATTGAATTGTGGTAATACGGCGCGGAACGAAAACCGCCGTGCCACCAGGTGTCAAATGTAGTGTTGGTCGCAACACCGCCAATATTTGCGGCTTGTAAATCCGCTGCCATTTTGTAGCCGACGAGTCCGACTTCCCGCAGGATAAGCGGCGGAATACGCGGATTCGGCGGGTCGAAAAATGGAGGTATTACAAAACGTGCGCCATTCTGTCCCATCTGATGGACATCATAGACAACTTGCGGAAACCATTCCTGCCAAAAAAGTTTGGTAATATTCTGCGTTTCGCGCAGATTCAGCATAAACCAATCGCGGTTGTTGTCGTGCCCGGCGTAGTGATGATAAAGTTCGGGCGGCGATGTACCTTCTGATTTTGTTCCCAAATTTTTCCGGTACCAATTGGCGACAATATTGATGCCGTCCGGATTTGATGAAGGAATAAGCAGAAGAATTGTGTTGTCCAGGATTTCCTTCGTCTCATCATCATTTGCCGTGACAAGTTCATAGGCAAGGTTCATTGACATCTGCGAAGCGACAATTTCCGTCGAATGAATTGAACACGAAATCGAAACAATTGTTTTGCCGTTTTTGATTAAACTTTCGAGTTCAGCCTGACTTTTGACTTGTCGCGGGTCAGCCAGTTTTTGACTCATCTGCCGGTAACTTTCAAGATTTTTAAGGTTTTCCGGAGTGCTGATAAATGCCACAATCATTGGCTTGCCGAGCGTTGTTTTGCCGATTTCTTTGACTGAAATTCGGTCGCTTGCCGCATCTAATCGATTAAAGTAACCTGTGATTTGCTGCCAATCGGCAATGGTTCGGTCATCGGTCGGCTGAAAACCCAAAACGGATTTTGGACTCGGAACTTGCGCAACAATTAAAGCTGCCGTTAGGAAAAACAAACCGCAGAAGCACAGAAAGCTAAAAAAAAGTTTATTTGAAAAAACGTTTAAGTCGCGTGAAAATTTATGGTTAGACATAATTTACAAACAATCGAGAGCGCAATCGCCACCAACGAAAAGATAAAATTTGAAGACAATTTTAACACAAAAGGTCTACCGAAGTTTATCGGGCGCGGGTACTATTTTTTTTCGCTCCTGGTTCTCGCTGTTTTCTTTCTGGTGTTGATGCCGCCGATTATGCTTTACACAAAGTTGCGCGGCAATCGGGAACTGGCTTATCCGTTCGCGCATTGGGGAGCGGTAGCCTGGCTGCGTTTGAGCGGCGCGAAAATTGTC
>MWVV01000329.1_pt1 | contig 17495 bp, 10 predicted proteins | sample 1047281 | NCBI WGS metagenome assembly MWVV01 (sample SAMN06349986, study PRJNA376086) | soil metagenome | isolation source: PT-2 sample Antarctic (ecotone) soil | place: Antarctica | collected 2015-01-13 | reverse complement strand
GGCTTGCTCCAAACGTTTTGTAAAAGCATTTTTGCGGAGAATAAATGTTCTCTGTCTTTATAACCAAATATTTTTTGTTTCCAGCGGTCAATTCTGACCGCTATTTTATTTTTTGCACGCACTTTTTATGAATAATTTAAAAACAATCAAACGCGCGCTGCTCAGCGTTTCCGATAAAACAAACGTCGTCGAATTTGCCAAATCTTTAAGCGAACTCGGCGTTGAGATAATCTCGACTGGCGGAACGGCGCGAACCTTGCGCGATGCCGGAATAAATGTGCGGGAAGTTTCCGAAATTACGGAATTCCCTGAAATGATGGACGGGCGCGTTAAAACTCTGCATCCGAAAATTCACGGCGCGTTTCTCGCTTTAAGAGACAATGAAGAACACGTCGCGGCACTGAAAAAACATAATATTGAATTGATCGATTTGGTCGTCGTCAATCTTTATCCGTTCGAGCAAACTATTGACGATGAAGACGTTACGCTGGAAGAAGCGATTGAACAAATCGACATCGGCGGACCGGCAATGATTCGTTCGGCTTCAAAAAACTGGCGCGATGTTTTAGTGGTGACCGACCCGCGCCTTTATGAAAAAGTGTCTGAAGAATTAAAAGAAAACGGCGGGGCGACAACACTTTCAACCCGTCAGAGCTTTGCCGCGCTCGCTTTTACGCACACCGCGCACTACGACGCGATTATTTCGGATTATTTAATTGAACAATTAAGCGACGCGGAATTTGATTTTGTCGAAAATTTTCATCCCGCCGATGACTCTGAATTTCAGATGTTTAAGGAAACCGAACAGCTTTTCGGCGACGAATTCGATAATGAAGTTTTCGATGAAAACGGAAACGCCGCCGATGCCGAAGAACCGGGTTTTGAATATGATGAAGACATCGCTTTAACAAAGGTGAGCGATTTGCGCTACGGCGAAAATCCGCATCAGAAAGCCGCGCTGTATGAATTTTTAGACAAAGAAGAACACGGAATCGCCAATGCTGAACAGCTTTACGGCAAGGAAATGTCGTTTAATAATTACCTGGACGCCGACGCGGCGTGGCGTCTGGTTTGTGATTTTGACCAGCTTGCCTGCGCGATTATTAAACACACCAATCCTTCGGGCGTCGGCATTGGAAATAGCAATGAAGAAGCCTACCGCCGCGCTTTGGCAACCGATCCGGTTTCGGCTTTTGGGGGAATCGTGGCTTTTAATAAAACTGTCGATGCGAAGGTCGCAGCCTCCGTCAACGAAATTTTTACCGAAGTCGTTCTTGCTCCTGACTTTGCGGCGGAGGCAATTGAAATTTTCAGAAAGAAAAAAAATCTGCGCGTTTTGCGTGTCGAAAGAAGCATCGGCGGGCAGACGATTGAATACCGCTCAATCTCCGGCGGGATGCTCTTGCAGACCCGCGACGATCTTTTGATTACCCGCGATAATCTGCAAATTGTCACAAAAAAACAGCCGACACAAGCGGAAATTCGCGCTCTGCTTTTTGCCTGGAAAGTTTGCAAACACATTAAATCAAACGCGATTGTGTTCGCCAACGAATTTCAAACCGTCGGCGTCGGCGCGGGACAGATGAACCGCGTGGATTCGGTCAGAATAGCCGCGATGCGCGCCCAAAAAACCGATCTCGAATCAAAAAATACGGTTATTGCCTCGGACGCTTTTTTCCCGTTCCGCGACAACATCGACGAAGCCGCCCAATTCGGAATTTCGGCAATTATTCAGCCCGGCGGCTCGGTGCGCGACGAAGAAGTTATCGAAGCCGCCAATGAACTTGGGTTGGCGATGGTTTTAACCGGCGTCAGGCACTTTAAACACTAAAGTTTATGCCGTAAATTAGCTTAACAAATTACAATTTCATATTTGCGCTCGGCTTCGCCAACGTAAAAAATTTGACTTTTTGTTAAATTCGAGTAAACTAATTATTATTCTCAAACTCAAAAGGAACGCTCGAAAAGGTTTTATCAGGAAAAGCCTTTCGAGCTTTTCAGTTGTTTAAAACTTACTTAGGGCAGAAAAGTTTTTACTTCCAAATTCTCGCCGTCAGTTGAAATCGAGATTGTTCCGCGCGATCCAGTTCTCAAAATTCGCGCGCCTGAATTTTCCCAGCGCTCCATTACTTCCCTGTGCGGATGACCGAAGGGCGAATCGTTTCCAACCGAAATGACGGCGATTTCCGCTTTTGTCCGATTGATAAATTCCTGAGTCGATGAAGTTTTGCTTCCGTGGTGGGCAACCTTGACAATATCCGCCTGCAAAAATTCAGGCGTTGCGAGAAGCGCGGCTTCGGTTTCCTTTTCAATATCGCCCGTCAAAAGAAATTTTTTGTTTCCGTAAATCACGCGCAAAACGACGCTTTTATTATTTTCAGAGACTTTTTCAGCAGACTCACCTTTTTCCGGATACATAACTTCTATTCGCGCGCCTCCAACGTTAAAAAAGTCGCCGCGAGCGAAGTTTATTATTTCCGTTTCCTTTTTTTGCAAAATTGAATAAAGTTCGGCAAAATTTTCATTATCGAACGGCATTCTACCAAATATCGCCGCGTTAATCTGAAAATTTTTGGCGACATCGGAAAGTCCCTGAATATGATCAGCATCGGCGTGCGTCGCTAAAATATAATCTATCCGCGAATAACCTTTTTCCCAGAAAAAATTTGAAACCACCGCCTCGCCGATGTTCTGCGTGTCCGGTTCAAAAAGTTCGGGTTCAGATTTGAATTCGTTCCGCACGTAAATTTTGTTAAAACTTCGCTTGCCGCCGCCATCAACCAGCATCGTTTCGCCGTTCGGAAATGTCAGAAAAACCGAATCGCCTTGTCCGACATCCAAAAAATCAACGTGGAGTTTTCCGTCAGGCGCGGGGGAGCTGAACGGATGAAAAATGATTATTATGAAGCAGAGGAATACAAAAAGCAGAGAGCCGCAGCGCAAAAACGAAATTGAAAAAACTTTGAACATTAAACTTTGAATGGCGGACTTGGGATTTTGGACTTTAAACTTCGGACTCAAGGAAAACAGTTTCCAGTTATTTATCATCAGCGTTAAAACAACAACCGGCACAAAATATAACAAATAAATCCACTTTAGCGCGCCTGTATAATTCGGTAATCTTAGCGAAGCCCACCCGTTTTCCGTTAGAAAATTCGGCGCGGAAATTAGAAGCCAATTTAGAAATTCGGTTAATTTGATCAGCGGAAAGGCAAGTGATTTATTAATTTGAGCCAGCAAAACGGCGAAAGTTGCCGCGAAACTTTCCAGAGCGATAATGGCGCCAGCCCACAAATTCAAAAAAATTCCAAAAATGGAAAACCGATGAAAATAAACGACCATCAACGGAAGAAGCCAAATTTGCGCGATTACCGATATTAGCAGCCCTTCAAAAAGATAGCGCAGAGGTTTTTGTAGTGTTTTGTAAACGCCGATGCTCAAAAAAGACGTCTTGAAGAGTTTTGCCGACCAGATGTTTTGATGAAGTTCCCGCTCCCAGACATTTTCGCGCCAGTAGAGAGTTTCGCAAAAGCGTTTCAGCCACCAGGAAACATTCGGCGGAAAAGGCGTCTCGGCGGACGGCGACCAATTTCCGATTGATCTTAATTTTTCAATCAGCGGAAAAGCCATGGTGATAAGCGCCGCCACGCTGATAAAAGTTAACTGCAAGGACGAAGTAAATAAATCATTTGGCTGCCAGACGAGTAAAATCAAGGCGCACGCGCCGAAAGCGTTAAGCAGTGTTCCTTTGCGAAAAATGACTTGTGAAAATAAAAGAACGGTAAACATTATCGTCGCGCGCACAACCGGCACATCCGCGCCGACTGCCAGAGAATATGCCCACAAAAATGTGACGGAAATGATAAATTGCCAGAGTCTTTTCCTTGTGAACCAGCGGACCAACAAACTTATTAAGCCCCCGATAAAAGTGATGTGCAAGCCGGAGATGACGAGAATATGAAATGTGCCACCTTCCCGAAAAACGTCTGCGGTCTGTTTGGTCAGAAAATATTTATTGCCCAGCAGAGACGCGACCAGAACCCCGGCGGTCGAGACATTAAATTTCTCTCTAAATTCAAATATTAATTCCTGGCGGCGTTCATAAAGCCACGCAATCGGAGACGACGCTCCAGATTCTCCAATTTTTTCGATTAGCAGAGGACTTTTGATCAGGCAGATCGCGTCAATTTCTCTCCGGTCTAATAATTCCTTCGACGAAACGCCGCCCGGATTAAGAAAATTTTCTTCCCGGCGCACTCGACAGGCGAGACGAATTCGCAAACCGTAGTTAAGATTCAAACGGTCATATTCATTTCTAATGTGTTCGTCGGAAGCGGCGAAAAGTCTGATTTTCCCCGTTACCTTTGTTTCCGCGCTTTTATAAATTGCTTTTTCTGTTTGCAGAACAAGAAAAAACCCGCCTGCCGCAAGTTCCGGCTTACCCTGCAAAATGCCCTCAACTTCCACCGGATCGCCTGACGTTATTTGTTTTTCGTCGTATATTCTTTTGAGACGATGCGGCGGCAACGCTTCATTTTTGATTTGGTAAGTTACCCCGCCCCCGGCAAAAAACGCGACGAACAGAAAAGTTAAGGAGATTTTGGGGCTTTTCAAATAACCGCAGGCAACCGCGGAAATAACGCAGATAACCGAATATACCTGCCAATTGAGCGAAAAAAACTTTCCCGCTAGAGTACCAAAACTAAAAACAAACGCCAGCCAAAAAAGCGGATAGAGTGAAAAATTGACGGAAGTTTTTTGCGGATTAAAACTCAAGATTTAATCATCGAAATAAAACGGCTCTGTTAGATTGCGCGGAAAAATTCGGATTGGCAATAATTTATTCAACCTTAACCATATTTTTTATTTCCCGGTAATGTTTGTCGCTGATCCCATCAATTAATAAAAGATGTTCAGTCTTGCGAAAGCTGCCGAATTTGGCTCGATGTTCAACAATATCCCGCGCTAATTTCTCGCCGACACCAGGAAGTTTTTCAAATTCTTCTACCGTTGCCTGATTGATATTGATGGCTTTTTCAGAAACGGCAAGCGTATTTCCTGTTGAAAAAATTTGCGGTGGTTGATTGCCTGCGCCGCAGCCATTGAGAAGATAGCAAATAAACAAAGGCAGAAGTTTAATATGTGATTTGTAAATGTTGGCAATAGACGGCTTAACAAATTTCATTTTTTGTTGCAACTTAAATGTGCAAAATGCTAAAAGTTGTTTGAAAATAATGATTTAAGAATGCGAAATAGGAGTTTTCCACAGACTTTTTCCACAGCCTCTGTGGAAAACTTTTTCCAGCTGAAAAGCACACTTCGTTTCTTTTTTATTTTACAATTCTCTGCCTTCTTCAGCTTCTTGTAAATCATCGTACGCCTTCTGCAAAATTGGACGCGCCCGCGTGCTGCCGTCCATCTCGCCGATATAGCCTTCGCGCACCATCGCGTCTAAAATCGCCGCCGCGCGTCCGTAACCGATGCGCAGGTGGCGCTGCAGAAGCGAAGTCGAAGCGCGTTTTGAACTGACGACGGTTCGGAGAGCGTCGGCGAAAAGGATGTCTTTTTTGCCCGGCAAATCGTCCGAATCAACCAGTTCGTCTTCTGTTTTGGTAATTGTTGTATCGTATTCGGGTCTGCCTTGCTCTTTAACGTGTTCGACGATTTTGTGAATTTCCTTTTCGTCAACAAATGCGCCGTGCACGCGAATGATTTGTGATGTCGCCGGCGGCAGAAAAAGCATATCACCGCGACCTAAAAGGCTCTCCGCGCCGTTGCCGTCAATAATTGTTCGCGAATCAACTTTTGAGGAAACGCGGAAGGAGATTCGCGCCGGAAAGTTGGCTTTAATTAATCCGGTGATTACATCAACCGATGGTCTTTGCGTCGCCAAAACCAAATGAATGCCGACGGCACGCGCCATCTGCGCCAGACGGGTGATAGATTCTTCAACTTCTTTACCGGAAACCATCATCAAATCAGCGAGCTCATCAATGATAATGACGATATACGGCAGGGTTTTCCACGGCTCTCCCGCGTCGTCGAAATGCTCATCGCTGTTGCGTTTTTTGACTGCCCCGTTAAAACCGTCAATGTTGCGGACGCCCCAGCCGGCAAGGTCTTTGTAGCGTTTTTCCATTTCCGACACTGCCCATTTCAGCGAAATCGCAGCACGTTTCGGGTCGGTGATAATCGGCGTGGCGAGATGCGGAATGTCAGCGTAAAGTCCGAGTTCCAAGCGTTTCGGATCAACCATGATGAATTTCACCTCATCCGGTTTCGCTTTATAAAGAATCGATACAACGAGCGTGTTGACTCCCACCGATTTACCCGCGCCGGTTGCGCCCGCAATTAAAAGATGTGGCATTTTGGCGAGATCGGCAACATAATTTAAGCCGTCGATCGTTTTGCCGAGAGCGATTGTTAAAAGCGAATTTGATTCTTTAAATTTTTTCGATTCGACGACTTCGCGCAGAAAAATCGTGTCGCGATCGCGGTTTGGTACTTCGATCCCAACAAAGGCTTTTCCCGGGATGCGGTCAATTCGAATTGATTCGGCTTTTAGCGCGAGACATAAATCGTCGGACAAACCCGTGATGCGCGAATATTTGACGCCCGGGTCGGGTTTGTATTCATAGGTTGTGACGACCGGACCCGGACAGATATTGACGACGCGTCCGGTAGCGTTAAATTCTTTGGTTTTTTCTTCGAGTTCACGGGCGACGGCGCGAGCTTCTTCTTCTTTGACCAGAACGCGCGGCGGTGGTGAGTTTAGAAATTCCGAGTTCGGCAAAACGTATTTGTCGAAGTTTTGCGGCTTGCCTGGTGGGGCAAGCAGTTTTTCATTTGTTTCTGGTTCAGCGAGATCTTCGGCTTCTTCCGTAGCATTCCCGTTTAATTCACCAGTTTCACGAATTTGTGTGAACGGAATTTTCTTGGGTTCGACATTTTTAACAAATGAACTGAGGCATTCATTTTCCGTAGATTTTGCCGGTTCCTGGTAAACGGAAATTGTCGGCATCGCCTGTTCTTCGGCTTCCGGCAATGACGCTTCGATTTTTTCGCGTGATTCTTCCGATTTTGCAGGATTGTTGAAGTGTTTGAAAATAGTCGGGACTTTTTCGGCGTTCGATTCTGGTTTTTCTCCTTGCGGAACGGCGGCAGGTTTGTCCGTTAAAACACCCGAAGTTTTTTGATTTGCCTTTTTTTCTTCGGCAACTCGGCGTTTTTCTGCCTGCGCCTGTGTCGCCTTATCCTTTGATTCACGCCTCCTGATACTGTAACTGCTCAACCATTCGCCAAGTCGTGTTGTCTGGAAATTTTGCCAAGCCGTCGGGATATCTTTAAAAAAAGCGTTAAAAGGTAAATTGGTGAGCAGTAGAATAGAAACTGCAAGTAAAGCAATCAATAAAATTCCCGCGCCGACGCTACCGAAAATTCCGATTAAAAGTTCAGCAAAAGAAACACCAAGTAAACCGCCGGCTCTGAAACTTCTGTCAAAAGAAGCCGCGATGCCGAAAACCTCCAGAAGACTTGCCATCGAAACCACAAAGATCACAAATCCGATGATGTGACTAAGCAACGGATAAAAAATTTCCGCCCGGTAGCAGCGCCATGCGAAAAGTCCGATCAGAAAAGGCGACAGAAGCGCGGTTAAACCGACAGTTTGAAATAAAATACCCGCGACGCTCGCACCTACAACTCCAATCCAATTTTTTGATTCATTTGAATTAGGACTGATAAAAGGAACGTAATCGTTCGGATTGTAAGTGGCAAGGCATAGAAAAACCAGAATCGCCAATGCTGCCAGCGCGACGGCGACAATTTCGTTGCTTCTTGAATCAGAGATTGGCTTTGTTTGTTTTTTATTTACTTCGGCTGCCATTGGTTCAATTAAAATTAAAAATTAAAAATGCAAAATTAAAAATTTAAAAATTAGCTTTTTTATTTTAATTTTCCGTCTGTCCCATTTTTTTGAGTAATAAAAACTCCTTGATAAAATCATTAATGTCTCCGTCTAAAACGGTTTCGACATCTGTTTGTTCAAACTTTGTGCGCGTGTCTTTAACCAGGCGATAAGGATGCAGAACGTAATTGCGAATTTGCGAGCCGAAGGAAATATCCTGTTTAGTCGCTTCGAGTTCAGCGGTTCCTGCTTTGCGTTTTTCAATTTCCAGCTCATATAGTTTTGAACGCAGAACCTGCATTGCAACCGCCCGATTTTGAATTTGCGAGCGCTGGTTTTGACACGTCACGACGATATTTGTCGGCAGATGCGTAATTCTGACGGCGGAATCGGTCACGTTGACGTGCTGCCCGCCAGCGCCGGATGAACGATATGTGTCAACGCGCAAATCTTTGTCGTTGATTTCGACTTCGATATTTTCGTCGATTTCCGGCGAAACAAACATTGAGGCAAACGAAGTTTCGCGACTTCCGCCCGAATTAAACGGCGATATTCGCACTAATCGATGAACACCCGCTTCGGTGGACATTAAGCCATAAGCGTATTCGCCTTCAACGCGAAAAGTCGCGCTTTTTAGACCGGCTTCGCTTCCCGATTGCTCATCGATAATCTCAACCTTAAAATTTTTCCGTTCCGCCCAGCGCAGATACATCCGCAGAAGCATCCGCGCCCAATCCTGCGCGTCGGTTCCGCCTGCGCCCGACTGGATCGAACAAATCGCGTTGTTCACGTCGGTTTCTCCCGATAATAAAACTTCGGTCTGTGCTTCATCGACTTCTTTTTCCAGTTTAGAGATTAAATCGCTCAATTCTTGAACGGAATTTTCGTCCGTCTTAGCAAATTCAAACAACACTTCGGCATCGGAAACAGCGGTTTCGAACTGCTCCTGCGCGCCGATTAATTTCTCGATACGACTTCTCTGCTGAACGATTGTCTGCGCTTTGCCGGAATCGCTCCAAAAATCCGGGTTGGAAATCTGTGCTTCCAATTTTTCAAGCTCGACGCGTTTGGCAGGCGCGTCAAAGAAACCTCGCAAGCTGGACGACTTTTTCTTTCGTTTTTTCGTATCTGGTTTCTAAATCTCGTATTTCTACTGTTTCAGTCATTTTCCTCAGTAATCTTGCGTTAATCTGTAATAATCGGCGACAAAATTTTCTTTTTTACAAAACAGATTGATAATAACGCCAAACTGACCAGCGAACAAAGCCACGCGAATAGGTCGCCGTATTTGACATAAAATGTTTGCCCGCCGTCCGACTGATTAATTGTCCACGCGCGCGTGCCTTCGGTGTAGACTTTTGCCGCGTCTAAAACTTCACCGCGTTCGTTAATATAAGCTGTTACGCCGACATTTGTGACGCGCAGGACCGGGCGATTTGATTCAACGGCACGAAAAATCGCGTTTGCAAGATGCTGCCGCAAAATTGGCGTTTCACCTAAATAGCCGTCGTTCGTCATTTCAATTAAAACGTCCGCGCCATTACGCACGAATTCGCGGGAAAGCGACGGAAAATGCGATTCAAAACAAATCATCACGCCGCCTTTCGCCTCGCCAAACGGAAATAAATCATATTCGTTTCCATATTGATAATTTCCGACCATCGACGGCACAAACTGCGCGACCGGTTCCGGCAAAGGCACGTATTCGCCAAACGGCACGAGGTGAATTTTATCATACTGCGCGATCTTCTCGCCGCGCTCATTGATCATCACCGCCGAGTTATAAAAACTTTCCGCCTGCGAATTTGGCTCTGCTGAATTGAAAAGAACGCTGACCTTGTTTCTTATCGCAAAGCCTCTGATAAACTCCTGAAACTCGCGGTCGTTTTCAAATTGAAAATTCATCGGCGATTCAGGAAAGATAACGGTGGTTGGTGGTCGGTTATCAGCGGTCAGCTGTTCATTTATTTTTTGTAAAGCATTTTCGGCAAGCGCAACGTGTCGCTCGCGCAAGTTAATCCATTGTTCGTATTTTAAGCCGCTCATCGGAACATTTGGTTGAACCGCAATTACATAAGCCGTTTCGTAATTAGATGGTAAAATAACTGTTTGTGATAAAATCGGAAGTAATAGAATTGAAATACCAACCGCAAATGCTAAAAATATTTTTAGCAAATGTCGCTTCTCATTGTTAATTATTTCAATTATGGAGACGGTCATCGCTGAATTTAATAAAACTACAAAAAATCCTACAAAATAAACACCGCCAACACTTGCATATTCAATAAAAACTGGATGAAATGCCTGTGAATAGCCAATGGAGTTCCAGTTATTTCCCGTCAGACTAAATCGTAGAAATTCCGTTGCCGTCCAGATAAAATGCGCGGAGAAAATTGCGCTAATCCCAAATTGCTTCAGAATGATAGAAAAAATCGCGCTGAAAATTGCCGGGAACAATCCGGCGATCAGCGCGACGCCGAAAAGCAGTGGGTAAGCAATAATCGCGGGAACGCCGCCGTATGTGGTCGGGGCGAAGGTCAGCCACCAGCACGTTCCAAAGAAAAAAAGGGTTCCGAAAATCCAGCCTAAAACAAACGATTTTACGACTGATTCTTTTTCACGTTCAACGGCGAAAAATAAAGGGACGAGCGCGAACCACGCCAGAAACCATAAATCAAAATCAGGAAACGAGAGCGTGAGCAGTGCGGCTGAAATCGTCGCCAAAAGTGAATTTATAATCGATGGCAGTTTAACTTTGGCGAGCGAAAACCTCATAGCTGACAGTTTAACAAAAAACTGTTTGGGTGATGAGCTGAGTTTCGAAAATTTAAAAAAAATAGTCCAAATTGATGTATAAATCTTCATATTGGAAAACATAACTCTAACAAAACAAATGATTTTTTATAGAAATATCCATAAAGTTGGATTAAAAAAAGAAAAGCCCGGTCTTTTATGACCGGGCTGATATCGGAGGGAAAACTTGAAGGAACGCTCGGAAGGTAATCAAGAACAGCAGCACGCTGCCCTTTTAGAATTGGTGGCGGTAGGTCTTATTCAAAACTAAAATAAGCTTGCCGTTTTATGTTATTGCATACGGCGTGCCAAAAGTTGATTTAAGACTTTGAATTCTGGATTTTGGATTGGATATTCAGCAAACAATGGCGTTGAGCAAAACAAAAGGCTCAATACTCGAAGTCAAAATGATTTAACTTTTAGTATTGAGCCTTTTGTTTTATACCAGAAACTACACCATTTGCTACATAAAAATTACAGTGAATGCTTTGTTAAAAAGTCAAAATTTATTTACTGCACCGCTCAACCTGCCGCTGCAAACCGGTGGCTTCCTGATTTTCTGCGTCAACCGCCAGCGCTGAGGCGGAAAAGGTTTTTGCCTGCAGACAATCACCTTTTTGATAATAGATTTTTCCGAGCGCGATGTGCGCGTTGATCAACCGGTTATCCCAGAAAAGAGCCGTCTTAAAATAATTAACCGATTGCTCTAAATCACCTCGCCGCAGATATATATTTCCAAATAAAAGATGCGCTTCGGCAGTCATCGGTTCTCTGACCAGAATCTTGCTCAAAACCGCCAGCGCTTCATCATCGCTTCCGGCTTTATAGAGTGCCCGCGCCTGCGCAAGCATTGTTTCGGTTTCGTTGAGAGACGGTTGAACGTTGGATGGCTTTTTGATTAGAATAACGCTGACAAAATCTTTGCGCGGCGGCTGCTGAACGCGCAGGTTTATTTGATTAACTGTTTGCGAACTCTGCCACTCTTTTTCCAGAACGGCGTATTTGTTATTTGCCGTCAGAAAACGCCGGGCTTGATTGTCGATGTCGGCGGCAGTCGGGTCCTTAATTGTTTCCAGAGCTTTCGCCAGCAAAAAGTAAGTTTCGCCGTCACGCGGATTACCTATCAAAACGGGTCTTAATTGTTCAATCGCCTGCGCGTAATTTGTGCTGAGAAATAAAGCGACAGCGTAATTAAAACGGGCGTTTAACTCGTCGGGCGTTGATTCGGACGCTCTTTTCAAAAGCTCCAGCCCTTCGTTGAGAAGCTTCGCGGAATTGCCTTTATTTTTCTTTTCGTTGCGCGCGGCTTCGACGGCAATCGCGCCAATGGTGTTGTAAACGCTGGTCAATTTTAAATCGTCTGCCAAAGGACGCAAAACCGCCAGCGCCTGTTCGTAATTTCCCTGCTGCCACTGGATTAAGCCGGTATAAAACGCGGCTTCGGGAAACTGTTGGCTCTCGACCGGAACGCGCGAAAAATAATCGACGGCTTCCTGATTCTTTCGTTGATTCAAATAAAAGTGACCGAGTTCAAGTGCCGCGTTCGGGTAAGCCGCGCCCGATTTTTCATCGCCAAAGATACGCATTGAGTTCTTGAAATATATTTCGCGCGTCGCCGCATCTGATGCGGGCGTCAGCAAGCCTTTGATGTAAGCTTCGAAAGCTCGCGCCGGAACTTTGTTTGCCGATTCGATAAACTGATTCTGCGAAAACGGCAGAGCTTTGTCGCGCTGATAAAGAACTTGATAAGCCATCTGACCTTCGACGGTCTGCAGATTCGCCAGCGCGTCGTTGAGAACAATTTCGCGCAGTTTTCTGGAGCCGTCGGAAAACTCCTCGCTCATAAATCTTCCTTCATTGACGCGGATGATTTTCGCTGACACGGTAATCTTCGCCGCAATATCATCTTTGGCGGATTCGATATTATACCGTCCGGCAATCAGAAGTGACGCGTTTCCTTCACGCGCAAGTTTCAGAGAAGTTGCCAGGGATGGCAGAATCGTCAGCGGCACATTCAGACGCTGCTGGATAATTTTGCGCTCCTGACTGGAAACAACATTCAGCGTCGGAACTTTCAGCAGATCCGAAAGTGAGTCAGAGATACTTTCCCCAACCCAGTTAAATTCAGCTTTATTAGAAGTATTTTCAAAAGGCAGAATCATTACCGTGTCCGCATTATTCTGAACAACTTGCGCACTCGCCGAAAAAAAAGCTAGTGAAATAAAGACAATCGTATAAATGATTTTATTAAACATATTTTTGAATAGAAAAAATCCGCTTCCTTTTTTAAGCGGAGTATTTTAACAGATAGATGCCGATTAGCGCAGAAAGGATGGTAGCTTGTAAGGCATTTTGAAACCGCGCCGCCGCCTGAATATTCAATGAATAACTAACCATTTTATACTTAAACACTAGAAGAGCGCTGGTTTGATTCATTTCAGCGCTCTTCTAGGTTGTGTTGACATAACTATCTGAGCCAAACAAGTGTGCTGGCAAACTGCACGAAACTTAAATAGTTCTTTGCCAATTTATCAAACCTGGAAATCAGCTTGCGTCAAGTCGTTTCTTTGCCCGCCAGTCAAAATAAAGCGAATCGCAGAACCAACCGTCTCGGATATTACACTTTTACGGAGTTAGCAGTCGGAGAAACTTATATCTTCAATGTCTTTTCAAAGCGTTATCAGTTTAATACTCAGGTTGTTAGTTTGACAGAAGATTTAAGTGAACTGGACTTCAGTGCTCAATAACTGAATTGAGTAAAAAATTAGAAAAAGAAAAGCCGTGAGCGTTAAAACTTGCGGCTTTTTGCTTTATGATATAGCAAGGTGAAACTGTATTCTTATTGACTTTCAGATTTATTTTAGTGTTAAGTTAAGTTGAATTGAATCCCTAATTCTCTTAGTATAGTTGCGTCAATTAACAGTTTATTTAATTTTTTCACTTTGACAATCAGGAGAAATTCGATGAATCAGGAAGTTTCTAAACTCTATAATCTTGAATTCGATGAAAGAACCGATTATCTCTATGCATACGTCTCGGGAGACAAAGATAATGTCGAAATTTGCACACAATACTGGCATGAAATAGCCGACGAATGCCGACGCACAAAATACAGCAAAGTTTTAATTGTCGAAGATATTAAGCAAAGTGTTACGACATCTGAGATGTTTCAAATTGCTTCCAGGATTCCGGGTTTTGGCTTTTCCGGTATTAAGATAGCTTTCGTTGACCAATATACCGAGCATCAGGCAGTTAACGAATTCGGAGGGCTCGTGGCAACAAACAGAGGACTTTACGCAAAACTTTTCAACACTATCGAAGAAGCCGAGAAGTGGCTTTTATCAAAATGAAAATGCAGCCGTAAGTATAAACTTGCGGCTGCATTTATTTTTAAGACGTAGCAAAAAACTTCTGCTCAATTACCTACAGCAGTTACCACTTCACACAATAAATCCGTAGGCAAACTAAAACGAGAGGCATAAATTTGCCCAAATATTTCCAAGCCTCTAAAAGCCTCTTTCGCAACGGTTGTTAATTATGGGACACAAAGACAACCCTAAATTGAGCAATTGCTTGATTGATTGTAGGAACTTGTTCCTGTTTTTTTAGTGGAAAAAAAGGGAACAAGCTCCTGAAAAGAGGGAAATTTATCCGATGCGCGTCTTCTTTAATAAATATAATCTCTTCGTATAGCTTGATTCAAAGGCTTGCTTGTTCATTGCATTGGCAAATTAACATTTGCCCTGCTTGCACTAAATTTTACTTTGATTCACATAAAATATAATAAGAGGTAAATAATTATGAACTCTAAAACTTTTTCTAATTTTTTTGTCAACACATTTTTTTTCGGTATCGTTTTGTTATGTTTGGTTGGAATCTCATCCACCGACGTAAATGCACAGAAATTCACAATTAAAAAAGATTTTTGTGATAGTATCAATATGCAAAACGCTTGTAATGGTAACCTTAAATTCGATCCGAGCAAAGATGGATCTGCTGGAACTGTGAACTTCACCTTTACCGAAGTGACGGTGATAACAAATTCAGATGGTACGATCGCGGGAGTCACCCCTGTAGAGGGAACTACCCAAACAGTTGATGTCGTAATCGATGATGAAGTTAATAGTAGTGGAACAACACCTGGCATAACGCTTGCGGCTAACACTGACTTCATCGTGTTTGAAGTGACACCAAGTGGCTTCACGTCCCTTCCGCGCCCCAATCAATCGACCGGCGGTAGTAACCAGTCAACTCCACCCGGAAGGTCCAACTGCATCCTATTTAATAGCGGCAGTAGTCAAAATAATGTCGATCTAAAATTCCTTAATACAAAAACACAACAGGCTCCGACGGCGGCAACAGCCACGATTAGCGGAAGAATTCGTGACGCTAACGGAAAAGTGGCATCGCGTGTCAGCGTCACCATTACAAATGTTGCCACCAGCGAAGTATTTGGAACTCGCACAGATTTATTTGGTCGTTATTCATTTACCGATCTTCCAACCGGACAGGATTATCTTTTGAGAGTATTTTCCGGACGACGAGTTTTCAAGGAAAATGAAAGATTCATCAACTTGCTTGAAGATTTAACCGATGTTGACTTTTCGACAAATAGCGGCGGAAGATAACACCAATCTAAGGTTTTAGTTTTTAGGATTCAAAAGGAAAAAAGGGCGGATGAAGAGTTTATCTTTTCAGTCCGCCCTTTTTTAGCGTAAATCATAAAATTCGTTATTTGGTTTGTTAAGTAGTAGCTGATCACTTTTGCATCTGATTTAAACTTACAGATGATTTTTTTATTGGGTGCTTTTCCAGTTTTTGTACCCGCAAATGTAACTCGACAAAACCACTTACCATTCTCATCTTTAATATATCCTTTGCGTTCGCTCATTTGTCTTTTTTCTCAGCGAAAATGACAGGTTGAACAGTAAAGCACTATTGTTTAACTGTAATTAATTGATAAAGTGGCGTGTAAATTTGGTGTGTTTATTTGAGATTATTTCGCAGAATATACAGCAAACAGCTGAAAATATGATGCTGAATAATGCAGAAAAAATGGTAGTCTGTACGGGATTTGAACCCGTGTCGCCGCCGTGAAAGGGCGGTGTCCTAGACCCCTAGACGAACAGACCGTAAAAGCTTTGTTATTTAGAATCCTTTGGGGAGAATCTTTAGTTTCTAAAATAAAATTAAAATAGCGCGTTTTCCTTACGAAAACGAATGGTTAGATTATCTCAAACGATTTTTGCTGTCAAATTCATTAAAGAAATTCTTCACGAATTTTATTGGCTCGATAAAATTATAAGCCTTTGTTTACCAAATTATAAACAAGTAAAGCTGCGGATTAAATTTTAATCCGCAGCTTTACTATATTAAACACTAAACAATTTTTAAGCGTTCGCGTGATTTGATTTCATAAAACTCTGTTTTTCAGCCGCCATCTGTTTGCCTAATTCCTGCAAGGTTGCGGCGTCGAAAACTTTTTTTACTTTCGGAAACATCTCGCCTTCTTCTTCCATCACGTGATGAGTGATATCTTCCATTAAAACTTTTAATTTCGGTTCAAATTTCTCGCTTTCTTCAGTCAAATTTGCTAGCTCACGCAAAAACATTTTAGCCTGACGGTGTTCCTCGATTCCTTCGAGAACGATGTCTTTTAATTCTTCTTCTTCTTTTAATTTCGGATAAAAAATTGTTTCTTCGATATGCGTGTGCGCGTCAAGTTCTGCTTTTATTTTTTTGAAAAGCTCAAGGTGTTCGCCTTCTTCGGTTGCTTTCACTTTTTGAAAAAGTCGGTCAACTTTATCGTGGTCGTCCTTTAATAATTCGATTGCGTCCATATTTTCTCCCTGTTCGTCAGATTTAATCTTTCTCGGTAAAAAATTAAGAGATTGTTTTTAATACAGCAAAATTTAATTTTTCTTTTACACGAGCAATCAGTATGCCACCTTAAACACATTGCAAAAGTAATAACCGCCAATATAAATGTCTAACAACCTTCAGGCGAAAAGCGCGGTTAAATCCGAGAAGAATTTACAAATTGTAGTGAACCGTTTACGCGGTCTGTGGTAAAATCTTTTAAAAATTATGATTCAGGAAAATCCGAAACGAGTATTTTTAATTGATACGATGTCGCACATTTTTCGTGCGTTTTTTGCTCCGATGGGTTCTCGCACCGAACCGCTTCGAAATTCCCGAGGGCAGGTGACGCAAGCGGTTTTTGTTTTTACAAATATGCTGCGCAAACTTCTCGCGGATGAAAAACCCGATTATATCGCCGCCGTTTTCGATTCTTCAACAAAAACTTTTCGCCACGAATCCTTCGCCGCATACAAAGCCAATCGCGCCGATATGCCTGACGATTTATCTTCGCAGATGCCGTATATCAAACGAGTTTGCGAAGCGTTCGACATTCCGATTTTGAAGTTAAACGGTTTTGAAGCCGACGATTTAATCGGAACGCTCGCGCTAAAAGTTGCGGAAAAGGGGATGCAAGCCGTGATTGTGTCGAACGATAAGGATTTGTGTCAGATTGTGCGGGACCCGCTGATTGTGTGTATGCGGCAGAATTCGCAAAATGTAAAACGTAAAGTTCCCGTACCGCCTGTCGAATGGTGCGACGAAGCGTGGGTCGAAGCGAAATTCGGCGTGCCGCCGACGCGTATTGTTGATCTTCTGGGTTTAATGGGCGATGCGATTGACAATATTCCGGGCGCGCCGGGAATCGGCGAAAAAGGCGCGATGAAACTCGTCCAGCAATTCGGCTCCGTCGAAGATATATTGAAGAACGCCGAAC
>MWVV01000328.1_pt1 | contig 17508 bp, 8 predicted proteins | sample 1047281 | NCBI WGS metagenome assembly MWVV01 (sample SAMN06349986, study PRJNA376086) | soil metagenome | isolation source: PT-2 sample Antarctic (ecotone) soil | place: Antarctica | collected 2015-01-13 | reverse complement strand
GACGGCTCTACGGGTACGTGGGTTGAATATCAGGTCCATTGGGCCTGATTTTGACCTGCTCGACGGCTCTACGGGTACGTGGGTTGAATGTTCGGCGCGCCGAACTTTTGAGTTTTTCGAGCGACGGCTCTACGGGTACGTGGGTTGAATATCAGGTCCATTGGGCCTGATTTTGACCTGCTCGACGGCTCTACGGGTACGTGGGTTGAATGTTCGGCGCGCCGAACTTTTGAGTTTTTCGAGCGACGGCTCTACGGGTACGTGGGTTGAATATCAGGTCCATTGGGCCTGATTTTGACCTGCTCGACGGCTCTACGGGTACGTGGGTTGAATGTTCGGCGCGCCGAACTTTTGAGTTTTTCGAGCGACGGCTCTACGGGTACGTGGGTTGAATATCAGGTCCATTGGGCCTGATTTTGACCTGCTCGACGGCTCTACGGGTACGTGGGTTGAATGTTCGGCGCGCCGAACTTTTGAGTTTTTCGAGCGACGGCTCTACGGGTACGTGGGTTGAATATCAGGTCCATTGGGCCTGATTTTGACCTGCTCGACGGCTCTACGGGTACGTGGGTTGAATGTTCGGCGCGCCGAACTTTTGAGTTTTTCGAGCGACGGCTCTACGGGTACGTGGGTTGAATTGTGCCAATTGGCACGTTTTCTAATCCGTTACCGACGGCTCTACGGGTACGTGGGTTGAATTAACCAAACGCCTTTTGTGAATTCACAAAAGGCGACGGCTCTACGGGTACGTGGGTTGAATGTTAAAAAATTGCACCAAGCGCAATTTTTCACCGACGGCTCTACGGGTACGTGGGTTGAATTGTGCCAATTGGCACGTTTTCTAATCCGTTACGTCGCGCCTACGTGCACGCGGGCGGCTTGTCTGATAGCCGGACTTCATCGTTTAGAAGATGGTCGCGCCTACGTGCACGCGGGCGGCTTGGTGGCGAGGGTTCGACGGCAAACACCGGAACCGTCGCGCCTACGTGCACGCGGGCGGCTTACGTTTTAGCTTGAGATATTCAAAGTATGTAAAACTGTTGACCTGGTCAACAGTTTTTATCTGTTCCGCATAGTCTATATAAAACCAAGCTGTTGTTAGTGTGTCTTATAAACTATACAAAATAAGAATTTCAATAGCGTGTCTTTTTTAATGTCTCAATAGGAAATTCTCACAACGTCTTAGATGTTTTTAGACACGCTAACGAAAGAATCAGAACGCGGATTCCGCATTCTAATTTTGTAATATTCGGTATAAGTCAAATTTATGTCATCTGACATAAATTTGACTCTCTCAGCGTAACCCATATAAAGAGCCGCCGTTTGCCGCAAGGTTTGACGCTCGCGGCTTCGTGATATGTTTTTTGTGAATAATTGTAGATTGTGAAACCTACACGCGGTTTAACAATGTTAGTTTATCGGGCAATTTTTTGCCCGATAGCCCCTAACCTACGCGCAGAGTTTTAGAAATCTCTTTCGATGCGACAGACAACGCCGATATGTTTCACATTCTTGGCAGGGAAACGCATCAATTTTCCGTTTTGATTGTGAATAGCCGTATCGTCAAAATTTTCATACCCGAATCCGAGTATTACGCCGGCAGGCGTTTGAAATGCCGACAAAACATCTTCTTTGAATTTGGCATCAGTGTTGACGATCAGGAAATCATTTTTGAGAATGCCTTGATGTTTAAGCGTGTTCGTCAGCATCTGCAAAATCAGATATTCCTTACCAAGATTTGATTGCCTGATATTGCTAATTTCTCGTGTGTTATCTGGCATTTCCAATTTGTCTAGTGGTATGTTTTTCATTGTGATATTCTCCATTTGCTAGTAATCAAATCATTCCTGGTTTGAAAAGAGAGGCTTAGGAAGTCCGCCAAGATTTTCCTAAGCCTTTCGTGCCTATGTCGAAGTTTGCTGTCTGGCAAGTCCGATGTGCAAACTCAAAGCCGCTACGCTGTGATAGCAAACCAAGCCTTGCTCGCCTGCTTTACAAGCGCATCCGACTGCTTTGATACCTCTGTCATCCTTGCGGCATATCACGGTATAAAATCCGCCTTTGCTGCCACTCACGCGATACTTTCCGAAGCGGTCAAACTCGACACGCGGGCGAATCTTTTTAGCCTTTGCAATCGCTCTTTCAAGTTGTGCTTTGTCTTTCAGTATAAACATTTTGTTTCTCCGTAATTTAGATTTGATTGAAACATTCAATCTGTAATTATTCTACACCTAGACGCAGTTAATAGTCAAGCTAAGATTTCATCTTGACGAAGTTTGTTTTATGATTTATTATTATGGTGATGAATAAACTAATCGGCACAAATGAAGCGGCGGAAAAGTTGGGTGTAAGTTTGCGGCGCGTCCAGCAACTAATCGAATTAGGCACGCTCCCGGCGCAAAAAATCGGACGTGATTATTTAATCCAATTAAAAGATTTGAGCAAGGTTACGATTTACGGCAAGCGCGGGCGACCTAAGAAAATATCGTCTTGAAACGATAAATAATCGTGAGCAAAAGAAAAACGGCTTGATGTCACTCAAGCCGTCAGATTTTTAGCTATTTGAAAACCAAAAACTCTACCTGAAAATAAGTCTAGCAAAGCCCGGATGTTTTTTCAAAAAATAAAGAAAGAAAAATTTCTTGCAATTTATACATTTTTTTGAGAAAATGAGTTTGTCATCAGTAGTTGTCCAAGTATTCAATGCGGCCGGACTGCGAGTGATTGACAAAAAGGCGGGCAAAATTGCCCATCTTTGTTGAAAATTAAAAAATAGAGAAAGTTTACCGAAAGGTGAAAAAGCTCGCAAAAATGAAGGAAGAGTCTGGATTTTTGCGAGTTTTTTTTGTTTTTGAAATTAAATTATGAAACCTGAAAAAAATAAAAAGCAAGCCTTACTTGAAGCGTTTGACAAATCAGAAACGAAGAAACCGCCAGAGGCTTGCCGCATTGCGGGCGTGGCTTTGAGCACGTTTTATTTTCACACATACAGAGACCCTGAGTTTCGTCAGGAAGTTTTGAAAATACAAGCGGAGCACACATTGCGCAGCCTTGCGGCTGTTTAATCAAAGATTGCGGCACAAAAAGAAAAGGCATCGCGCTAAACGATGCCAAAACATTAAATTAACGAACAAAACAATTCAAATAGGAGATTCAAACTGTATGAAAAGTATATCACACAATCACGAAATAAAGCAAGAAAATTCGGCAAAACCGCTCGAATTCGCAACAAAATATCATCGGCGCGGATGGCAACCAATCCCGATACCGCATCGCTCGAAAAATCCGAACTTTCCCGGCTGGCAGAAATTTCAAACTACCGAATCGGATTTACCCAAACACTTCAACGGCAGCCCGCAGAACATTGGCGTTTTGCTCCACAACGGCTTGACGGATGTTGATTTGGATTCGCCCGAAGCCGTTAGAATCGCAGACTTCTTTTTACCGCCGACCGACGCTGTTTTCGGACGCGCAAGCAAAATGCGTTCGCATCGAATTTTCAAATGCAAGGGCGCGGCGTTCGAGAAATTCAATAACCCGTTTCTTGTAAATTCAAAGGACGCGGCGGAACGAAAAAACGCTTGTATTATCGAACTGCGGACCGGCGACGGATTACAAACGATTTTTCCCGGCTCGATGCACGAAAGCGGCGAAGCTGTCGAATGGCACACGGGCGGCGAACCACTCGAAGCAGACGCTCAAACCTTGCGGCGAGCGGTTGCGCTGACGGCTTCAGCCAGTCTTATTGCAACCTTTTGGCGCGATGGTGTGCGGAATGAAATTAATCTTGCTCTATGCGGCGGAATGCTTCGAAATGGCTTTGATGTGCTGGAAGTAAAAAACTTTATCAAGGCGATTTGCGCGGCGGCGCACGATGAAGAATCCGACGACCGATTTAAAGCGATTGACGCGACGGCGGAAAAGTTAAGACACAAAGAAAAAGTTCGCGGCTTTCCGAAACTTGCCGAATTGACCGACAAGAAACTTGTCGAAACCGTCTGCAAGTGGCTTCAAATCGAATCCAAAAACGCGGCGCAAGTTGAATTTACAGATGAACCGATACCGCTTCCCGAAGATGTTTCACCCGCTCCCGAACTCGACGAAAATCTCATTCCCGCCGAGTGGCGGGAATGGTTGACCGATATTTCCGAGCGGATGCAATGTCCGCTTGATTATCCGGTAGTTGCCGCGATTGTTGCGGCTTCGGCACTGGTTGGGAATAAAATCCGCATCCGTCCTAAGCAACACGATATTTGGCAAGTCACGCCGAATCTCTGGGGCGCGGTTGTCGGACTGCCAAGCCTGTTAAAATCACCGGCGGTAAATGAAGGGATGTTTTTCTTCCGTGAAATTGAAAAAGCCGAGCGTGAAAAATACGAAAAGAGTTTGCTGGACGCGGAATTTAATAAAGAGTTTGCCGACGCTAAACAATCCGAACTCAAAAAACAAATGCGCGGAAAAGAGGCAGACCGGGAGACACTCAAAACTCAATTTCAGCAGCTTGCGGTTGACGAACCGAAAGAAAAAAGACTTTCGACAACGGACGCAACGGTTGAAAAACTTGGCGAGCTACTCAACGAAAACGAAAACGGTATTCTGCAAATCCGCGACGAATTAACGGGCTGGTTTCGTAGTCTTGACCGACCGGGACGCGAATCAGACCGAGCGTTTTATCTGGAGTGTTGGGATGGCGCGGGCGAGTCTAAAGTTGACCGCATCGGACGCGGTTCAATTCCTGTTAAGAATTTAACGTTGTCAATTTTTGGAACTATCCAACCCGCGATGATAAAACCATTTTTACGCGGCTCGATAGACGGCGACACCGACGACGGTTTGATACAGCGTTTCCAGCTTCTTGTTTATCCGAATAAACCAAAAAACTACACCTATATTGACCGCTTGCCGAAAGGACGCGACAATGCGCGAAACAGCTTCAAAAGTCTGTATGAACTCGACCCGCAAAAAATCGAAGCAAAACAACTTGCCGATGAATTTGGCGGCGGGTATTTTGTGCAATTCGATGACGAAGCGCAGGAATTTTTTCAAAACTGGCTGACAGAACTCGAAACCGCTTTACGTTTTGATACTTTTGATACTCCGGCTCTTGAGTCTCACGTCGCAAAATATCGAAGTTTAATGCCAAGCCTGGCTTTAATTTTTCACCTTCTCGACTGCGTTTCAAATCGACAAACAAGCAACGTAAGTCTAGCCAACGCTAGCCTTGCGGCGGCGTGGTGTAGCTATCTGCAAACCCACGCCACGCGGATTTATCAAATCGCGGTTTTATCGGAGTTTGATATCGCCCGCGAGATTCTCAAAAAAATCCAATCGAAGGATTTACAGCCGGAATTTACGGCGCGAGAGATTTACGGGAAGCACTGGTCAAAGTTATCCAAGCCCCAAGACGTTCAAAATGGTTTGGATATTCTTTGCGAATACGGATATTTATCCGCCGTAACAATTAACGAAGGACATAGACCGAAAACCGTCTATTTTATTCACGGGAGTTTGAAATGAAAGACTACTACACTGATTTTCTACAAACAAAAATTTCTGTAAATACCCTACCTAAGGCAGTATCAAAAGTATCAAAAGGTCAGGAATTTGATACAAAAAAGGCTTTTGATACTTTTGATACTGCCTTGCCTAGCATAAATCAGAAAATTTATGTCCAAAAAACCAACGATGCGCTTGCAGACTTCAAAGCCGAAAAACTTCACGAAGTCCTAAATAAATTCATTTTCGCCGGAGTTACGTTTGACGTTGCAACAGATGATTTTCAAATCGTTGATAACGCGGGAATCCTAAAGACATCAGACAGAGAATTTCTCGAACTAAATTATCCTATTGTGCTCTGCCAACTTCAACAATCGCTTTTGATAAAACACTTGTTTTCACATTCGCCCGAACAGCTTGAAGATTTCGCGTTTGAGATTGAGGAACGTGAAGCAGTAATTTCAGAAGAATCTCTAGAAACACAAGTGACAAAAGGTGACAAAACCAGATTCGAGATTTACTTTGATGCCGTGAAATTCACCACGCGCAAGTGGTTTGCGGGTTTGCTTGGTGAAGAGTTAGACCCGGTATCGGATTTTATAAACTAAAAGGTATCACGACAAGCCTTTGACAATAAAAACGCGCCACAGGCGATGCAGTAAAACGAAAAATATATGACTAACTCACAAAAAACAAACGGTGAACAAACGGCAACGGGCAAATTTGCGCCCGGTAATAAAATCGGCAATCGTTTCCCAAAAGGCGAAACGGGCAATCCGAACGGGCGACCGCGACTCACGCGCCTTACTGAAGCCTTGCGCGAACAATTAGCCGAAGCGATGCCGGGCGCGTCAGAAAGCACAATTGCCGAAGAGATTGCTAAAACACTGATAAGACTAGCGCTTTCCGGCGATATAGCGGCAATTAAAGAGTGTTTTGACCGCGCTGAAGGCAAAGCTCCGATTAATCTTGATGTCGGAGGCAAAGACGGCGAACCGATGCTTATCACTTTTTCTTTTAATAATAATACGAGGTTAATCACCGATGGAGAATAAACAAACAAAACAAATTCATTATCAGCGACCGCTGCTTGCGAACTATCAAATTGACGCGCTTTTCAACGATTCGCGTTACGCACTGATTGAGAGTTCCACCAAAGCAGGCAAAACTTCGGCGTGTTTGGTTTGGTTAATTGAGCAGTGTCTGTTAGGCAAAATCGGTGAAAATTATTGGTGGGTTGCTCCCGTTTATTCACAAGCAAGAATTGCCTTTCGCCGATTGAAAGCAGGCTTGCCGCGAGAATCCTATACGGCGAACGAATCCGAATTAAGTTTGACGTTGGTAAACGGCTCAAAAATCGTCTGTAAATCAGCCGAGTCAGCCGACCATCTCTTCGGCGAAGATTGCTTCGCGGTTGTGGTTGATGAGGCAAGCCGCGTCCGTGAAGATTCGTGGCACGCGGTCCGCACGACGTTGACGGCGACACGCGGCAAGGCGCGTCTAATCGGCAATGTTCGAGGCAGACGGAATTGGTTTTATAAATTAGCGCGAAAAGCCGAAGCGGGCGAAACCGATATGAGTTTCACAAAAATAACGGCTTATGACGCGATTGACGCTGGCATTTTACGCGAAGATGAAATCGAAGATGCACGCCGACAATTGCCCGACAATGTCTTTCGTGAGCTTTATCTTGCCGAACCAAGCGACGATGAAGGCAACCCGTTTGGACTGGCTGCAATTCGTGATTGCATTGCCCCGATGTCAAATCAAAGACCCCTTGTCTTTGGCTTGGACCTGGCAAAATCGGTTGATTTTACTTGTTTGGTTGGACTTGACCGGGAAAGAAAAGTTTGCGTATTTGAACGCTTTCAAAAGTCTTGGCTTGATACGACCGAAACCATTCGGCGGATTGTCGGCAATGTCGCTTGTCTGACTGATTCGACGGGAATCGGCGATAGCATTTTAGAATCTTTGCAAGCAGGCAGACGGCAAAACTTTGAAGGCTTCAAATTTACATCGCCGTCAAAACAGCAATTAATGGAAGCCCTTGCCCTTGCGATACAAAAGCAGGAAATCGGCTTTCCCGAAGGCGTAATCACAAACGAATTAGAGTCCTTTGAATACGAATACACGCGGACGGGAGTTAAATACTCTGCTCCGTCCGGTATGCACGATGACGCGGTTTGCGCTTTGGCTCTGGCTAATTTTCACAAGCCAAAGCCAGTTGCGCGATTTTACAGTCAATAAAAAAAAGGCAAAAAGCCACAGGAGATAAATAAAATGACAGAAAAAACAATAATTGAACAAATACAAGACACTCAAACACTCTTAGAAACACTATCGGCGGAACAATCTGACTTGGGCGCAAAAATGGCAATTTCGGCTAATGATGCCGACAGCGCGAGTTTAATCACGCTGGCACATAGGCGCAACGATTTGCCGATTGAAATTTTATCGGAACAAATTCGGCTCGAAAGGCTTTTATTGCAGCGCGATGAAGAGCGGTTGCCGCAGCTTCAATCCGAAGTTGCCAAACTCGCCGAACCAATCGAACCAATGCGAAAGAAAATCAGCGACTTGCAGCGGGAATTCGACATCGCAAGCGGAGCGGTCACTAACGCCAATGAAGATGTCCGCCAGACTAGATTAGAAATCGCCGAACGCCGACGTGCTATCGAAGCGCTTTTGGCACAGGCGAGAAACATCAAAATCGCTCCGGCGAGCTTGCAGATGTACGGCGGGCGATAAGGGAGAAAATAATGACTATATTCAAAAGTGAAAAAGACAAAGAAGAATTTGTGCGCGCCTTTCGCAAAATGACGATGTCCGGCGCGATTAACAAAGACGTAGCGATTGAAAAATTAATTCGTAACAATCCAAATTATTTTCATCAGCCGACCGAAGACGAACTCAAGAAAATCTCTCATTCGGCGATGAATGACGAAATGCGGGCGCGGCAATCAAACAAAATTTCTATTGATATCTTCCGAAGACCTACCGACCAAAAACCTAGCTAAAACCGCCAAAAATCACCCCTCGACTAAAGCCGTGAGCGTAAAAAACTCGCGGCTTTTTCCTTCCAAGCCATAGTAGCCTACGTCTTCACAGACAAAACGTGCTCACAGGCAATCACAAGGCGGACATACGCGGCAAAATAGCGACAAACTTCAGTGTTTATCAAGTGACGGCTCTACGGGTACGTGGGTTGAATATCAGGTCCATTGGGCCTGATTTTGACCTGCTCGACGGCTCTACGGGTACGTGGGTTGAATGTTCGGCGCGCCGAACTTTTGAGTTTTTCGAGCGACGGCTCTACGGGTACGTGGGTTGAATATCAGGTCCATTGGGCCTGATTTTGACCTGCTCGACGGCTCTACGGGTACGTGGGTTGAATGTTCGGCGCGCCGAACTTTTGAGTTTTTCGAGCGACGGCTCTACGGGTACGTGGGTTGAATATCAGGTCCATTGGGCCTGATTTTGACCTGCTCGACGGCTCTACGGGTACGTGGGTTGAATGTTCGGCGCGCCGAACTTTTGAGTTTTTCGAGCGACGGCTCTACGGGTACGTGGGTTGAATTGTGCCAATTGGCACGTTTTCTAATCCGTTACCGACGGCTCTACGGGTACGTGGGTTGAATTAACCAAACGCCTTTTGTGAATTCACAAAAGGCGACGGCTCTACGGGTACGTGGGTTGAATGTTAAAAAATTGCACCAAGCGCAATTTTTCACCGACGGCTCTACGGGTACGTGGGTTGAATTGTGCCAATTGGCACGTTTTCTAATCCGTTACGTCGCGCCTACGTGCACGCGGGCGGCTTGTCTGATAGCCGGACTTCATCGTTTAGAAGATGGTCGCGCCTACGTGCACGCGGGCGGCTTGGTGGCGAGGGTTCGACGGCAAACACCGGAACCGTCGCGCCTACGTGCACGCGGGCGGCTTACGTTTTAGCTTGAGATATTCAAAGTATGTAAAACTGTTGACCTGGTCAACAGTTTTTATCTGTTCCGCATAGTCTATATAAAACCAAGCTGTTGTTAGTGTGTCTTATAAACTATACAAAATAAGAATTTCAATAGCGTGTCTTTTTTAATGTCTCAATAGGAAATTCTCACAACGTCTTAGATGTTTTTAGACACGCTAACGAAAGAATCAGAACGCGGATTCCGCATTCTAATTTTGTAATATTCGGTATAAGTCAAATTTATGTCATCTGACATAAATTTGACTCTCTCAGCGTAACCCATATAAAGAGCCGCCGTTTGCCGCAAGGTTTGACGCTCGCGGCTTCGTGATATGTTTTTTGTGAATAATTGTAGATTGTGAAACCTACACGCGGTTTAACAATGTTAGTTTATCGGGCAATTTTTTGCCCGATAGCCCCTAACCTACGCGCAGAGTTTTAGAAATCTCTTTCGATGCGACAGACAACGCCGATATGTTTCACATTCTTGGCAGGGAAACGCATCAATTTTCCGTTTTGATTGTGAATAGCCGTATCGTCAAAATTTTCATACCCGAATCCGAGTATTACGCCGGCAGGCGTTTGAAATGCCGACAAAACATCTTCTTTGAATTTGGCATCAGTGTTGACGATCAGGAAATCATTTTTGAGAATGCCTTGATGTTTAAGCGTGTTCGTCAGCATCTGCAAAATCAGATATTCCTTACCAAGATTTGATTGCCTGATATTGCTAATTTCTCGTGTGTTATCTGGCATTTCCAATTTGTCTAGTGGTATGTTTTTCATTGTGATATTCTCCATTTGCTAGTAATCAAATCATTCCTGGTTTGAAAAGAGAGGCTTAGGAAGTCCGCCAAGATTTTCCTAAGCCTTTCGTGCCTATGTCGAAGTTTGCTGTCTGGCAAGTCCGATGTGCAAACTCAAAGCCGCTACGCTGTGATAGCAAACCAAGCCTTGCTCGCCTGCTTTACAAGCGCATCCGACTGCTTTGATACCTCTGTCATCCTTGCGGCATATCACGGTATAAAATCCGCCTTTGCTGCCACTCACGCGATACTTTCCGAAGCGGTCAAACTCGACACGCGGGCGAATCTTTTTAGCCTTTGCAATCGCTCTTTCAAGTTGTGCTTTGTCTTTCAGTATAAACATTTTGTTTCTCCGTAATTTAGATTTGATTGAAACATTCAATCTGTAATTATTCTACACCTAGACGCAGTTAATAGTCAAGCTAAGATTTCATCTTGACGAAGTTTGTTTTATGATTTATTATTATGGTGATGAATAAACTAATCGGCACAAATGAAGCGGCGGAAAAGTTGGGTGTAAGTTTGCGGCGCGTCCAGCAACTAATCGAATTAGGCACGCTCCCGGCGCAAAAAATCGGACGTGATTATTTAATCCAATTAAAAGATTTGAGCAAGGTTACGATTTACGGCAAGCGCGGGCGACCTAAGAAAATATCGTCTTGAAACGATAAATAATCGTGAGCAAAAGAAAAACGGCTTGATGTCACTCAAGCCGTCAGATTTTTAGCTATTTGAAAACCAAAAACTCTACCTGAAAATAAGTCTAGCAAAGCCCGGATGTTTTTTCAAAAAATAAAGAAAGAAAAATTTCTTGCAATTTATACATTTTTTTGAGAAAATGAGTTTGTCATCAGTAGTTGTCCAAGTATTCAATGCGGCCGGACTGCGAGTGATTGACAAAAAGGCGGGCAAAATTGCCCATCTTTGTTGAAAATTAAAAAATAGAGAAAGTTTACCGAAAGGTGAAAAAGCTCGCAAAAATGAAGGAAGAGTCTGGATTTTTGCGAGTTTTTTTTGTTTTTGAAATTAAATTATGAAACCTGAAAAAAATAAAAAGCAAGCCTTACTTGAAGCGTTTGACAAATCAGAAACGAAGAAACCGCCAGAGGCTTGCCGCATTGCGGGCGTGGCTTTGAGCACGTTTTATTTTCACACATACAGAGACCCTGAGTTTCGTCAGGAAGTTTTGAAAATACAAGCGGAGCACACATTGCGCAGCCTTGCGGCTGTTTAATCAAAGATTGCGGCACAAAAAGAAAAGGCATCGCGCTAAACGATGCCAAAACATTAAATTAACGAACAAAACAATTCAAATAGGAGATTCAAACTGTATGAAAAGTATATCACACAATCACGAAATAAAGCAAGAAAATTCGGCAAAACCGCTCGAATTCGCAACAAAATATCATCGGCGCGGATGGCAACCAATCCCGATACCGCATCGCTCGAAAAATCCGAACTTTCCCGGCTGGCAGAAATTTCAAACTACCGAATCGGATTTACCCAAACACTTCAACGGCAGCCCGCAGAACATTGGCGTTTTGCTCCACAACGGCTTGACGGATGTTGATTTGGATTCGCCCGAAGCCGTTAGAATCGCAGACTTCTTTTTACCGCCGACCGACGCTGTTTTCGGACGCGCAAGCAAAATGCGTTCGCATCGAATTTTCAAATGCAAGGGCGCGGCGTTCGAGAAATTCAATAACCCGTTTCTTGTAAATTCAAAGGACGCGGCGGAACGAAAAAACGCTTGTATTATCGAACTGCGGACCGGCGACGGATTACAAACGATTTTTCCCGGCTCGATGCACGAAAGCGGCGAAGCTGTCGAATGGCACACGGGCGGCGAACCACTCGAAGCAGACGCTCAAACCTTGCGGCGAGCGGTTGCGCTGACGGCTTCAGCCAGTCTTATTGCAACCTTTTGGCGCGATGGTGTGCGGAATGAAATTAATCTTGCTCTATGCGGCGGAATGCTTCGAAATGGCTTTGATGTGCTGGAAGTAAAAAACTTTATCAAGGCGATTTGCGCGGCGGCGCACGATGAAGAATCCGACGACCGATTTAAAGCGATTGACGCGACGGCGGAAAAGTTAAGACACAAAGAAAAAGTTCGCGGCTTTCCGAAACTTGCCGAATTGACCGACAAGAAACTTGTCGAAACCGTCTGCAAGTGGCTTCAAATCGAATCCAAAAACGCGGCGCAAGTTGAATTTACAGATGAACCGATACCGCTTCCCGAAGATGTTTCACCCGCTCCCGAACTCGACGAAAATCTCATTCCCGCCGAGTGGCGGGAATGGTTGACCGATATTTCCGAGCGGATGCAATGTCCGCTTGATTATCCGGTAGTTGCCGCGATTGTTGCGGCTTCGGCACTGGTTGGGAATAAAATCCGCATCCGTCCTAAGCAACACGATATTTGGCAAGTCACGCCGAATCTCTGGGGCGCGGTTGTCGGACTGCCAAGCCTGTTAAAATCACCGGCGGTAAATGAAGGGATGTTTTTCTTCCGTGAAATTGAAAAAGCCGAGCGTGAAAAATACGAAAAGAGTTTGCTGGACGCGGAATTTAATAAAGAGTTTGCCGACGCTAAACAATCCGAACTCAAAAAACAAATGCGCGGAAAAGAGGCAGACCGGGAGACACTCAAAACTCAATTTCAGCAGCTTGCGGTTGACGAACCGAAAGAAAAAAGACTTTCGACAACGGACGCAACGGTTGAAAAACTTGGCGAGCTACTCAACGAAAACGAAAACGGTATTCTGCAAATCCGCGACGAATTAACGGGCTGGTTTCGTAGTCTTGACCGACCGGGACGCGAATCAGACCGAGCGTTTTATCTGGAGTGTTGGGATGGCGCGGGCGAGTCTAAAGTTGACCGCATCGGACGCGGTTCAATTCCTGTTAAGAATTTAACGTTGTCAATTTTTGGAACTATCCAACCCGCGATGATAAAACCATTTTTACGCGGCTCGATAGACGGCGACACCGACGACGGTTTGATACAGCGTTTCCAGCTTCTTGTTTATCCGAATAAACCAAAAAACTACACCTATATTGACCGCTTGCCGAAAGGACGCGACAATGCGCGAAACAGCTTCAAAAGTCTGTATGAACTCGACCCGCAAAAAATCGAAGCAAAACAACTTGCCGATGAATTTGGCGGCGGGTATTTTGTGCAATTCGATGACGAAGCGCAGGAATTTTTTCAAAACTGGCTGACAGAACTCGAAACCGCTTTACGTTTTGATACTTTTGATACTCCGGCTCTTGAGTCTCACGTCGCAAAATATCGAAGTTTAATGCCAAGCCTGGCTTTAATTTTTCACCTTCTCGACTGCGTTTCAAATCGACAAACAAGCAACGTAAGTCTAGCCAACGCTAGCCTTGCGGCGGCGTGGTGTAGCTATCTGCAAACCCACGCCACGCGGATTTATCAAATCGCGGTTTTATCGGAGTTTGATATCGCCCGCGAGATTCTCAAAAAAATCCAATCGAAGGATTTACAGCCGGAATTTACGGCGCGAGAGATTTACGGGAAGCACTGGTCAAAGTTATCCAAGCCCCAAGACGTTCAAAATGGTTTGGATATTCTTTGCGAATACGGATATTTATCCGCCGTAACAATTAACGAAGGACATAGACCGAAAACCGTCTATTTTATTCACGGGAGTTTGAAATGAAAGACTACTACACTGATTTTCTACAAACAAAAATTTCTGTAAATACCCTACCTAAGGCAGTATCAAAAGTATCAAAAGGTCAGGAATTTGATACAAAAAAGGCTTTTGATACTTTTGATACTGCCTTGCCTAGCATAAATCAGAAAATTTATGTCCAAAAAACCAACGATGCGCTTGCAGACTTCAAAGCCGAAAAACTTCACGAAGTCCTAAATAAATTCATTTTCGCCGGAGTTACGTTTGACGTTGCAACAGATGATTTTCAAATCGTTGATAACGCGGGAATCCTAAAGACATCAGACAGAGAATTTCTCGAACTAAATTATCCTATTGTGCTCTGCCAACTTCAACAATCGCTTTTGATAAAACACTTGTTTTCACATTCGCCCGAACAGCTTGAAGATTTCGCGTTTGAGATTGAGGAACGTGAAGCAGTAATTTCAGAAGAATCTCTAGAAACACAAGTGACAAAAGGTGACAAAACCAGATTCGAGATTTACTTTGATGCCGTGAAATTCACCACGCGCAAGTGGTTTGCGGGTTTGCTTGGTGAAGAGTTAGACCCGGTATCGGATTTTATAAACTAAAAGGTATCACGACAAGCCTTTGACAATAAAAACGCGCCACAGGCGATGCAGTAAAACGAAAAATATATGACTAACTCACAAAAAACAAACGGTGAACAAACGGCAACGGGCAAATTTGCGCCCGGTAATAAAATCGGCAATCGTTTCCCAAAAGGCGAAACGGGCAATCCGAACGGGCGACCGCGACTCACGCGCCTTACTGAAGCCTTGCGCGAACAATTAGCCGAAGCGATGCCGGGCGCGTCAGAAAGCACAATTGCCGAAGAGATTGCTAAAACACTGATAAGACTAGCGCTTTCCGGCGATATAGCGGCAATTAAAGAGTGTTTTGACCGCGCTGAAGGCAAAGCTCCGATTAATCTTGATGTCGGAGGCAAAGACGGCGAACCGATGCTTATCACTTTTTCTTTTAATAATAATACGAGGTTAATCACCGATGGAGAATAAACAAACAAAACAAATTCATTATCAGCGACCGCTGCTTGCGAACTATCAAATTGACGCGCTTTTCAACGATTCGCGTTACGCACTGATTGAGAGTTCCACCAAAGCAGGCAAAACTTCGGCGTGTTTGGTTTGGTTAATTGAGCAGTGTCTGTTAGGCAAAATCGGTGAAAATTATTGGTGGGTTGCTCCCGTTTATTCACAAGCAAGAATTGCCTTTCGCCGATTGAAAGCAGGCTTGCCGCGAGAATCCTATACGGCGAACGAATCCGAATTAAGTTTGACGTTGGTAAACGGCTCAAAAATCGTCTGTAAATCAGCCGAGTCAGCCGACCATCTCTTCGGCGAAGATTGCTTCGCGGTTGTGGTTGATGAGGCAAGCCGCGTCCGTGAAGATTCGTGGCACGCGGTCCGCACGACGTTGACGGCGACACGCGGCAAGGCGCGTCTAATCGGCAATGTTCGAGGCAGACGGAATTGGTTTTATAAATTAGCGCGAAAAGCCGAAGCGGGCGAAACCGATATGAGTTTCACAAAAATAACGGCTTATGACGCGATTGACGCTGGCATTTTACGCGAAGATGAAATCGAAGATGCACGCCGACAATTGCCCGACAATGTCTTTCGTGAGCTTTATCTTGCCGAACCAAGCGACGATGAAGGCAACCCGTTTGGACTGGCTGCAATTCGTGATTGCATTGCCCCGATGTCAAATCAAAGACCCCTTGTCTTTGGCTTGGACCTGGCAAAATCGGTTGATTTTACTTGTTTGGTTGGACTTGACCGGGAAAGAAAAGTTTGCGTATTTGAACGCTTTCAAAAGTCTTGGCTTGATACGACCGAAACCATTCGGCGGATTGTCGGCAATGTCGCTTGTCTGACTGATTCGACGGGAATCGGCGATAGCATTTTAGAATCTTTGCAAGCAGGCAGACGGCAAAACTTTGAAGGCTTCAAATTTACATCGCCGTCAAAACAGCAATTAATGGAAGCCCTTGCCCTTGCGATACAAAAGCAGGAAATCGGCTTTCCCGAAGGCGTAATCACAAACGAATTAGAGTCCTTTGAATACGAATACACGCGGACGGGAGTTAAATACTCTGCTCCGTCCGGTATGCACGATGACGCGGTTTGCGCTTTGGCTCTGGCTAATTTTCACAAGCCAAAGCCAGTTGCGCGATTTTACAGTCAATAAAAAAAAGGCAAAAAGCCACAGGAGATAAATAAAATGACAGAAAAAACAATAATTGAACAAATACAAGACACTCAAACACTCTTAGAAACACTATCGGCGGAACAATCTGACTTGGGCGCAAAAATGGCAATTTCGGCTAATGATGCCGACAGCGCGAGTTTAATCACGCTGGCACATAGGCGCAACGATTTGCCGATTGAAATTTTATCGGAACAAATTCGGCTCGAAAGGCTTTTATTGCAGCGCGATGAAGAGCGGTTGCCGCAGCTTCAATCCGAAGTTGCCAAACTCGCCGAACCAATCGAACCAATGCGAAAGAAAATCAGCGACTTGCAGCGGGAATTCGACATCGCAAGCGGAGCGGTCACTAACGCCAATGAAGATGTCCGCCAGACTAGATTAGAAATCGCCGAACGCCGACGTGCTATCGAAGCGCTTTTGGCACAGGCGAGAAACATCAAAATCGCTCCGGCGAGCTTGCAGATGTACGGCGGGCGATAAGGGAGAAAATAATGACTATATTCAAAAGTGAAAAAGACAAAGAAGAATTTGTGCGCGCCTTTCGCAAAATGACGATGTCCGGCGCGATTAACAAAGACGTAGCGATTGAAAAATTAATTCGTAACAATCCAAATTATTTTCATCAGCCGACCGAAGACGAACTCAAGAAAATCTCTCATTCGGCGATGAATGACGAAATGCGGGCGCGGCAATCAAACAAAATTTCTATTGATATCTTCCGAAGACCTACCGACCAAAAACCTAGCTAAAACCGCCAAAAATCACCCCTCGACTAAAGCCGTGAGCGTAAAAAACTCGCGGCTTTTTCCTTCCAAGCCATAGTAGCCTACGTCTTCACAGACAAAACGTGCTCACAGGCAATCACAAGGCGGACATACGCGGCAAAATAGCGACAAACTTCAGTGTTTATCAAGTGACGGCTCTACGGGTACGTGGGTTGAATATCAGGTCCATTGGGCCTGATTTTGACCTGCTCGACGGCTCTACGGGTACGTGGGTTGAATGTTCGGCGCGCCGAACTTTTGAGTTTTTCGAGCGACGGCTCTACGGGTACGTGGGTTGAATATCAGGTCCATTGGGCCTGATTTTGACCTGCTCGACGGCTCTACGGGTACGTGGGTTGAATGTTCGGCGCGCCGAACTTTTGAGTTTTTCGAGCGACGGCTCTACGGGTACGTGGGTTGAATATCAGGTCCATTGGGCCTGATTTTGACCTGCTCGACGGCTCTACGGGTACGTGGGTTGAATGTTCGGCGCGCCGAACTTTTGAGTTTTTCGAGCGACGGCTCTACGGGTACGTGGGTTGAAT
>MWVV01000327.1_pt1 | contig 17523 bp, 15 predicted proteins | sample 1047281 | NCBI WGS metagenome assembly MWVV01 (sample SAMN06349986, study PRJNA376086) | soil metagenome | isolation source: PT-2 sample Antarctic (ecotone) soil | place: Antarctica | collected 2015-01-13 | reverse complement strand
TTGGTCATTCTCAGCGATGTTGCGAATCGCATCCTGCGCCAGCATCTTCGAAATAGGTAGCCCACGCAACGAAGCAATGGCGACGAGACGCACCAGCGAGCCTTCGAGTTCCCGGATGTTGCTCTTAACCTTTCCAGCGATGAAGAAAGCCACATCGTCGGGCAGGGTCACGCCGTCGAGGTCGGCCTTGCGTTTCAGAATAGCTACTTTCGTTTCGAGATCGGGCGGCTCCATATCGGCGATCAATCCCCACTCGAAGCGCGAGTGTAATCTCTCTTCGAGCGTCGGTATTTCGCGCGGTGGACAATCTGAAGTGATAACGATCTGCTTCTGCCCGTCGTAGAGCGCATTGAAGGTGTGGAAAAACTCTTCCTGCGTCCGTTCTTTGCCCGCCATGAACTGAATGTCGTCCATTAGAAGAACATCAATCGAACGATACTTCTCGCGAAAGGTCTGAGTTTTGTCATAACGAATCGCGTTAATCAGTTCGTTCATAAACTTTTCGGCGGAGATATAAGACAGCCGCAGATATTTGTTGCGCTGTTTGATGGAATGCCCGACTGCGTGCATCAAGTGAGTTTTGCCAAGACCTACACCGCCATATATATATAGAGGATTGTAGGTTTTCCCCGGCGCTTCCGCGACCGCCAGCGAGGCGGCATGTGCAAACTGATTACATGAACCGACGACGAAAGTTTGAAAAGAGCATTTCGGATTGAGCGATAGTTCTAGAGGCTCAATGTCGACGAAATTTGTCGCACTCGGAGCTAATCCATCCGATTCTGCCGCTTCCAACAGCGAAAAGAGGCTGGACGTTTTATTGCCGCTATTCTCACTCCCAGCTGAAGGAGCACTGAAAGCAGCATCCGCATCATTATCTTGGCTTACTTCTAAACCAGTTGCTGCGGACGGAGCATCGTCCACCGCCCAATCAACATGGTAAGTCCCAAGATTCAACTCTTGCAACGAGGCATCAATTACCTCGGAATAGTTAGAACTAACCCAGTCTTTTACTACCTGATTAGGAGCACGGAGGTGCAGAACGTGCCCCCTCTCGTCGCAACCATCAAACTGAATCGAACGAAACCATGTTTCGAAACTTTGATGGTTAAGCCGTTTTTCAACGGCCTGTAAAAGGTTGTTCCAAACTCTATTTTCTACAACTGTGCTCATCGCTTTGCCCGTTCCACTTTAGAAATTAATTTGCCGAGCGTGTTTCGACTGAATTGTTGCAGTACAATCTCAGCCTTTTCATTACTTAAGAGCCGCTTTGGACTGAGCAACAGAAAATGTTGCAATAGCACTGTTTTCACCTTCTTTTCTGACTCATTACTTGAAGGTTTTCCACAGGTTTTCCACAGGTTGTGGAAAACCTTTTGAAACTTAAAGTGATGCTTTAAGTATTTATTTATCAAGTATTTACAGGTGCTAGTCCATTGCGAAACGGGCGCGAGACTAGCATAGTGAAATTTTAAAAGCAAGAGAAATCCACAGCTCAAAAAAATAAATTATATCAGTGCTGAAAACACCTAAAAACACTCAAAATCTGGCAGGACTATAATTACGGTAATTCAGAAATTGGATTGTTTCAGAACACTAAATACAAAGTCTCATTATATTGATTTTTTCTTATTGGTTGGAGATAAAATTACTTCAGTATTGCCATTTGAGGATGAAAACATCTGCGCTTTTCTTGACATAAAGAACGCCTGAAGATAATCTTACTGTTTTCGCAAGAGGAGGAAATTATACACTATGCCAAAGCGCACATTCCAACCGAACAACCGCCGCCGTGCTAAAACCCATGGTTTTCGCGCACGAATGGCGACCAAGAACGGTCGTCTGGTCTTGAAAAGACGACGTGCAAAAGGTAGAAAGAGGCTGACTCCGTCGCATTACTAAATCGTAACGGTCTGCTGTCCGGTCGTCCAAAATTGCGTAAGTCCTCAGAGTTTCGCTCGGTTTACGAAGGAGGAAAGCGTCTTGACGGACGTTTTATGACGGCTTTCGTGCGGCGTAATGATTCAGGCCATCACCGGCTGGGTATCACTGCTTCCAAACGTGTTGCCCGCCTTGCTGTTGACCGCAACCGCATGAAAAGGGTGATGCGTGAAATGTTTCGGTTGAGTGAGACGACGCTTCAGTCCTTAGAGCCACACTATGATTGGGTGCTCAACGCTAAACGTTCGCTGTTGAAGGTCAAACTTGCCGATTTGCTGGAGGATTTTCAAAAGATCGCTGCTACCATCGCTCGTGATGGGCGCGACAGGCGCAGTTTGAACGAGTAGAGAAATTTGTGAAGCACGTTCTGTTGTGGCCGTTGAAATTTTACAAGACAGTGGTTTCACCACTGCTTCCGCCAGCTTGCCGTTTTGTTCCAACCTGTTCAGAATATGCTTATCAATCTGTAGATCGTTACGGCGTGTTACGCGGTGGGTGGATGAGCATTCGTCGCCTTGCGCGTTGTCATCCTTTTCATCCGGGTGGTTATGATCCGGTCAAGTAATTTTAGCGAACGCCGGGTCTGACTAATTTTAGACGCCGGGCATTTATTCTGTCAGTAAACACAAATGGAACAAAAGCGTCTACTCATAGCTTTCGCCCTGTCTGCGGCGATCCTTTTTGGATGGACTTATTTCATCGACCGTACGACTCCGAAACCAAACACAGCTATTCCTCAAAGCGATAATTCTAATAGTCTCTCTCCCTCCGCTTCTCCTGCGTCCCAAGCTACGACACCAGTTCCGTCGCCCCCCTCAGCTACCGCTACTGCTGCTGTTGCAGTCTCAGTGCCGGATAACGTCCCGCAACGAAGTGTAACTATTGTGACACCTCTGTACGAGGTGAAACTTGACACCAAGGGTGTAGTCGCGACGAGTTGGATCATTAAACAAAATAGAGCGACGGGACGCCCGCTCTACTCAGTGTCGGGCGATAAAAATAATCGTCAACCGCTTGAACTGATCCCGTCGGAAAGTCTCCGGCAGAAGTCGCCCGGATCACCACTGATGCTGGCGACGGGCGATGCTGTCGTGGATAACCTTCTCGCCTCGAAAAATTTTAAGATCGGAGGCGTTGATAACGAGAGTGGTGAGGCTCGTGTTGAAGTCAGGAGCGGCGAAACGAAGCAACTTGATTTCACGATGCGCGACGGCGCGACCGGACTTGACGCGGTGAAAACTCTTCGTTTCGATGCGAATAGCTATAGCGTTGATCTCGGCGTCAAACTGGCGCGCGGCGGTCAAGCGATACCAAACGCCAAACTCGCTATCGGGCCGAGCATCGGCGATCAAGGCGTTCCTGCTTACACATTTTATTCGGTTGCACCGGAAGGTGTGGCGGTTGTCGGTGGGAGTGTTCAATTATTTTACGGCTCGTCAATTCACGAGAACGAAGGAAGTCAGGATCGTCAGGTTGTCGGCGGGGCGATTGACTGGGCCGGGGTTGGCGATACTTACTTTGCGATGGTCGCCATTCCTCCCAAGCCGACCGACGGTTTGGAGTTTCGCACTGCCAAGTATCAACACGAAGCAAACGGCAGTAAGGAAGACCGTTTCCTTATCACGACATTCGTAAATGTCCCTGTAGACGGATCGCTCACACGTCTTTATGTAGGCCCCAAGGATCACGACCTGCTCGATCAGGCAAGCGCTGAAATTGGTAAAACAGTAAATCGCGAGATAGACCTCGGAGGTTTAATTAACTACGGCTGGTTGGGCAGATTTACGCGCCCGCTTTCCTATCCCATTCTTAAGGCAATTTCATATCTTCACAAACTCACGGGCAGCTATGGCGTCGCCATCATACTCTTCACAATTATCATTTATTCCCTATTTTTCCCGCTAAAATGGCGTTCTTCCAAGTCCATGAAGAAGGCGCAAAAGCTCGCACCGCGCATGAAAGAGGTGCAGGAAAAGATCAAATCGCTCAAGCCGAACGACCCGCGTTTGAAAGAACTGCAAATGGAGCAACTGCGTTTGATGAAAGAGGGTAACATCCTCGGCGGTTGCCTTCCCTTACTCATTCAAATGCCATTTCTCATCGCGCTTTACAGTGCGATCACCATCTCGATAGACTTCCGTCAAGCATCGTTTTTATGGATACCCGACCTATCGTCAGCCGAGCCATATACGATCCATCTCTTACCGATCTTGATGGCGAGTTCGATGGTCGTGTTGCAGTTCATCACCCCCGCGCCGTCAGCCGATCCTTTGCAACGCAAGATGATGGCTATCGTCATGCCGGCCATGATGCTCTACGTTCTCTGGAGTGCGCCCGCAGGTTTGCTTGTCTACTGGATCGTCGGAAACATCGTCGGTTTCACGCAACAGATGGTGATCAATCGTCTCATCAAATCACCTGATGACGAAGAACCGCCGGAGAAAAAAAAAGCGGAGTCAAGTCAGACTAAAAAACTACGAGAAGCTAGAGCCTCTTGAAGTTTTAGCTTGCGCAGATAGTCTTCATTCACTTTAGAGATTAGATTTTTGTGAGTGCAAATTATGAACGAAACTTGCCAGCAGGCACAAACATTTCTGAATGAAGTTTTCGGCGGGTGCAAACTTGACCTTAGTGCGAAAGCTACAGACTCTGCTGAAGGATGTTTATTAGAATTGGATGGCGAGGATGCCTCTCTTCTGCGCAGCGAAGGAGGCGAGTTATTAAGTGCGTTTGAGCATTTGATCAATCAAGCGTTTGGGCGCTCTCTCCCGCAAGGCGAACGCTTCATCTGCGATGTTCAGAACTTTCGCGCGACCAGAGAGGCCGAACTTCGCGCGATGGCGCGCCACGCCGCCGAACGTGTTCGCACGACGCGTTCCGCCTTCACCTTCGGGCCGATGAATTCCAACGAACGTCGCATCATTCATACTTCGCTGGCTGAGGAGCCTGACCTTCATACCGAATCTATCGGCGAAGGCAACGCCCGCCGGCTCAAGGTAAGTTTGAAAACTACAGTATAAGATACGCCTCTTGCATCAAAGACCGTGTCGCGTGCGCGCACGCGACACGGTCTTTTCCTTGTTATAGTGACAAAGACAGATACCATCGTCGCCCTCTCTACACCGCCGGGACAAAGCGGGATCGGCGTGATACGCATTAGCGGTGAAGAGTCTCTCGACTACGTTCGCTCACTTATCCTTGAAGAATTTTTCTCTCCCGAACCGCATCGGGTAACGCTCAAAAAAATTTTTGATCCACAGAACCACGAACTTCTTGATCGTGCTCTTATCACTTATTTCAAAGCCCCTCATTCATTCACCGGCGAAGACATTGCAGAACTGAGTTGTCACGGTTCACCAATCCTGTTGTTGCACATTATGGACGCGCTCCTGGCTCTCGGCGCACGCGCCGCAGATGCAGGCGAATTCACCCTCCGTGCCCTCACCAACGGGCGTCTGAATCTCAGCCAAGCCGAAGCCGTGCGCGATCTAATTGACGCGCAGACGCAGTCCGCAGTGCGACAAGCCGCACGCCAACTCGGCGGCGAACTCTCAGCACGGCTCCAACCGACCAAAGATGCATTGCTTGAAATCATTGTCCCACTTGAATCCTCAATTGAATTTGTCGAAGATGATTTGCCTCAAATAACGCTCGAAAGAATCAGCCTTCAACTCGCAAATCTCATCCAGTCACTCGACTCATTAGCCGATACTTTTCAGGCCGGACGCCTTCTCAAAGACGGCTTGAAAGTATCTTTGATAGGGCGGCCCAATGTTGGTAAGTCTAGTATTTTCAACATGTTACTTGCATCTGACAGGGCTATTGTGACAGACATTCCGGGGACCACGCGCGATAGCTTAAGCGAGATGTTAAACATTGATGGCATCCCTGTTTTGCTCACTGACACTGCCGGGATGCGTGAATCAGGCGATCCTATTGAATCGCTGGGAATTGTACGCACACACCGCGCCATTGCCGATGCTGACTTGATTCTCTTCGTGCTCGATGGCTCGCAACCTCTGACGGCTGAAGATAAAACAATATTTGTGGTTATAGCTGAAGATAGGTACGTGATAGCATTGAATAAGTGCGACTTGGATGGCTTTGAAAATTTGCCTTCTACCATGATTGGTGATAATTCAAGAAGTGTTGCTATCTCTGCGAAAACGGGTGAAGGACTAGATGCGCTCCGCGTTGCTATAATGGAGCCGTTTCAGGATGGAAGCGTGACTGATGCGGATTTTCTTATCACTAATGCGCGCCATTTTGACTTGTTGCGTCGTTCAGCAGATGCGCTTCGTTCCTCAAAGTTGCTTGTTGGGCAGGCGGGGAAAGAAGATTTGGTACTCCTCGGGCTTTATGAGTCACTCCGCTATCTCGGAGAAATTACAGGTGAAACAACGCCGGAAGATATTCTTTCGCAAATATTTGCCACCTTCTGCATAGGAAAGTAGTTATGAGTTTCGATGAAAAGTTTGACGTGATCGTAATCGGTGCCGGTCATGCGGGGTGTGAGGCTGCTTCTGCATCTGCTCGCTTGGGTGCGCAGACAGCCCTAGTCACTCTTAATCTCGATTTAATCGGTCAGATGTCTTGTAATCCAGCTATTGGTGGTATTGCTAAAGGCCATATTGTACGTGAGATTGATGCGCTCGGTGGCCTCATGGGGCGTGTGATCGATCGCACCGGTATACAATTTCGTCTCTTAAATCGCTCGCGTGGCCCTGCAGTTCAGGCCCCACGCGCTCAGGCAGACCGTGCGCTTTATCGTACCGAGATGCGCCAAGTTTTGGAGGAAACGCCTAATTTGCATCTTCGGCAGGGACTCGTTATTGAGCTTTTTGTAGAAGACGGGCAGATTCAGGGTGTCGAAATGCAGGATACAAGGCGTCTTCGTGCTGATGCCGTCATTGTTGCTACAGGGACATTTCTAAACGGTTTAGTCCATACTGGTCGCCGCACTTATACCGCCGGGCGTGCGGGCGAACCTGCTTCAATCGAGTTGGCCGAGTGTCTCAAACGCCTGGGTTTTCCTGTCGGGCGTTTGAAAACAGGGACGCCTCCACGTCTTGATGGCCGCACTATAGACTGGGACAACTTTGAGCCACAACTCGCGGACGAGCATCCTATACCCTTCTCTTTTTCAACCGAAACTATTGAACAGCCACAACTTACATGCTTTATCGGTTACACCAACGAAGAAGTTCACAATTCCATCCGGGCGAACATTCATGAGTCTCCTCTCTATTCCGGACAAATTAAGAGCGTTGGCCCGCGTTACTGCCCTTCAATTGAAGATAAAGTTGTTAAGTTTCCCGATAAAACCCGCCACCAGCTTTTTCTTGAACCTGAAGGACACAATACTTCTGAAGTTTATCTGAATGGCTTCTCAACTTCCATGCCCGCAGAGTTTCAACAAGAACTCGTGCATAAAATTCCGGGCCTTGATGAAGCACGCATCATCCGTCCGGGTTATGCCATCGAGTATGATTTTATTGACCCTCGCGAACTTACGCCTTATCTGCAAACCTCGCGTATTGGCGGTCTGTTTTTAGCTGGTCAGATTAATGGTACAACCGGTTACGAAGAAGCTGCGTGTCAGGGATTACTCGCTGGTATCAACGCAGCCCTTTTTATCCAGAAACGTGAAGGTTTTCGACTTACCCGTGAAAATTCTTACATTGGCGTTTTAATAGATGATTTGATCACACATGGGGTAGATGAGCCATATCGTATGTTCACTTCCCGCGCAGAACACCGTCTCGCCCTGCGTTATGACACTGCGGATGCCCGCCTCACTCCTTACGGAAAGAGGATTGGTCTTGTGGGTGATAGTGTTTGGGATGCTTTTAACGCACGCCGTGAGCGTCTTGCTCATCTCCGCAATATCCTTGAAATAACGCGTTTTAAACGAACTGATAATATTTATCGAGAACTTTCTCAGCTTCTGGGTGATTTGGGTGATTCAATATCTTTGGCGCATTTGTCACAACGACAGAATGTTTCACCTACTCTGATCCGCAATTTATTGCCTATTCCAGTTCAGCAACAGACTTCGTCCGCGGACCTTGAAACATCTCTGGCTGATGTTTTGTATGCCGGTTATCTGGAATCTCAGCATAATAGCTTTGAGCGGTTGTTTCATAATGACGGACTTCAGCTACCGCTTAATTTTGATTTTCGCTCAATTAGCGGATTGTCACATGAAATGGTCGAACGTCTTGAACGTGCTAAACCTCAAAATTTCGGGCAAGCTCGTCGCATTTCTGGAATGACCCCTGCTGCTTTATCCACACTCCTTGTCCGGCTCAAAGTACGACAAGCAGCTTGAATATGATGTTTCACGTGTCACATATATCTTGTGCAATGTTACATGTGAAACATCAAGCAGAGTTTAAATCTGGATATTAAGAATGACAAAAAAGTAGCACGTGGAATAACTTTGTGTTAGTTTAAGCGAAATTTCTCGTTGTTCCTGCGCTGAGTAGATAAAATGGCTAAAATTATTGCGGTCGCGAATCAAAAAGGCGGTGTGGGGAAGACTACTACGGCCGTAAATTTGGCTGCCGCACTTGCGGCCTCAGAAATGCGTGTCCTGCTTGTTGATACAGACCCTCAAGCAAATGCAACTTCCGGGGTGGGTGTTCAACGTGGCAGCTTTCGCCGCAGTCTCTATCATGCTCTAATTCTAGACGAGCCTTTGGCGAACATCCTCCAAAGCACAGAGTTAACACTTTTGAAAGTGTTACCGGCAGACAAAAACCTGAGCGGCGCAGAAGTCGAGTTAGTGGATTTAGAGAAGAGAGAATACAAGTTACAAGGAGTATTACGCGGTATTCAAGATGAATATGATTTTATTATTATTGACTGTCCACCTTCACTTGGATTATTGACTCTCAACGCTTTGACCAGCGCAGATTCACTACTCGTCCCCATACAATGCGAGTATTATGCGCTCGAAGGTGTCACTGAGCTATTCGATACACTAGCTAGAATAAGGCGCTCCCTCAATCCGAATTTAACCATCGAAGGCTTGCTCCTGACAATGTTCGATGATCGCACAAATCTCTCTTCAGCAGTTGCAGCAGATCTTCGTGATTTTTACGGGCACCAAGTTTTGGAGACGGTTATCCCTCGAAATGTACGTCTGGCAGAAGCTCCTAGTTATGGTAAGCCTATTATTCTGTATGACATACGTTCGCGAGGGGCAGAAAGCTATCTTCAATTAGCGAAGGAAATAATAACTCATGACAAGAAAAGTTCTAGGCCGGGGCTTGAGCGCTCTGCTGTCGGAAACACCAACCACGGCAGCTAATGAAGAACTTAGAGAAGTAGATATAGACCTCATCGAACCGAATAATGTGCAACCTCGAACACGTTTTGATGAAACGCAATTAGAAGAATTGGCGCAATCTATCAAGACAAACGGTGTTGTACAGCCCATTTTGGTGAGAAAAACGAACGGAGGACGTTATCAAATAGTTGCGGGCGAGCGTAGATGGCGTGCTGCACAACGCGCAGGACTTCAGCGAATTCCTTCTGTCATACGGGATGTTCCAGACGATAAAATGTTGGAACTTGCTTTAATTGAAAATATCCAGCGACAAGAACTGAATGCCATTGAAGAAGCGTATGCTTACAAACGCCTCATTGAAACATTTCATTTAACGCAAGAGACAGTTGCTCAGCGCGTTGGGCGCGACCGCACTTTTGTCACTAACTACCTGAGACTATTACGTTTACCAGAAGATATACAGCTTCTTGTAGAAGAAAGTAAATTGTCGATGGGTCATGCTAGAGCTTTGCTCGGGCTTGATAACGCTGATAAACAGAGGCAACTCGCGCGCAGCATTGTTGAGCGTAACTTATCCGTCAGAGACACAGAGAGAGCTGTAAAACGGGTCGTGGCCGGTGAGGATTCAGACCAAACCGTGACTACCACTTCTTCGGAAAAAGTTAGTGATGCTAATACGCGTACCGCTGAATCAAAGCTACGCCGTCGCTTGGGAACTCAAGTACATATATCGCCAAATCAATCTGGCGAAGGTGGGAAAATCGAAGTGCAATATTACAATGACGTTGATCTAAACAGGCTCTATGAGATAATAATGGGTGCTCAAAACAGTTCAGAGAATTTGTAAATTGTTAATCTTTGTTGGTATTTAAGAAGTTGTACAAGTTAAAATTTAGTATCGTGAAAGGTGGAGATAATTTCCTCAATACCTCACCTCCATAAATATCTGTAGTAGTGGTTCAATCAGGGGATGCCAGAGCGAGGTTGTAGCGATGTAGAAACAATCGCAGACAAATCTCGGGCATCTCCTCCGACTTGAAAAACGATAAGGTCTTTCGGACAAAGCACCCAAGTCGCTGTCGCCGCGTATTGTTCCATCGCTCGACGTATGCGGTGAAGCCGGTCGCTTTATGATTTGTATTTTAACCATCAGATCAGGAGGAGTGTCCTAAATACCTCTCACGCTTGAACCACTACCAAATCTATATCACTTGAATTGAGATTGAAAGAGGGATGAGATGAAGATTGAGGATAATCGCTTGGCATTGTCTTGACCATCATTAAATTCGCATGCTAAACTCCCAACCTTTTGATACAAACAGTTTTACTATCATAGTTGGTGGGTCTTAAGACCTGTTCGCTAGAACTGCGTAGGGGCATATGATTATTCTGGGTTTTGCCGAGAATTCGATCCAACTGGTGCCGGATGGTACGCTTTTTCTCCATATCGCGATCATCGTCTTGATGATTTATCTCTTAAATAAGACACTCTTTAGCCCGATCAATAAAATATTAGCGGAACGGGAACGACGCACACGCGGTGGCACAGGGGAAGCACATGATATTTTGCAGCGTGTGGCTGATAATGTGAATCGTTATGAGCGTTCGTTGCGCGATGCCCGCGCCGAAGGGTATCGTCTGATGGAGCAGGAACGCGCTGCAGCCTTACTCGAACGGCAGAATTTACTAAATTCTTTGCGCGTTGAAATTGAGTCTTCAACCGAAAAGCAGAAAAATCTTCTGCGGACACAGACTGAACAAGCGCGAACCTCGCTCGAAATGGACGCTCAAAAGATTGCAGCAGACATTAGTAGTCAGATATTACATCGCCCTTCTAGTGATTTCATCACGACCGGCGTGCGTTGAGCTCTTATGACTTTTTACTTGAGCCATATATTTCCACTTTTCGCTCTGGCCGGTGGCGAGACCGCCTGGTACAACTATCCGGGGTGGGAAGTCTGGAAATTTTTCAATCTATTATTGTTTATCGGCGCGCTGGTTTTTCTGTTGCGCCGTCCGATTGGAGCGTCGCTAGTGTCGCGGCGCGATTCGATCAGGCAAGAGTTGATGCGTGCGCAGGAAGAGCGCAAAGCGGCGTTGCTTAAGCTGGAGGAAGTTGAGGCGAGGCTGGCGCGACTCGATGCGGAGGTTGAAACTGTTCGTGCACAGGCTACAAGGGAAGCCGCCGCAGAGCGCGAAAACATTGCGCGGGCGACAGCCGAGGAGACGCGCCGGCTGCGTGAACAAGCGCAACGAGAGATCGAGAGCGCAGGCAAAGTGGCGCGACAGGATTTACGCCGCTACGCCGCCGAGCAGAGCGTCAGTCTGGCTGAAAGTTTAATCCGTCGAGATATAGGTTTGGACGACGATGCGCGCTTGATGAAGGATTACATCGGAGACTTGGGAGGGATCAAAGGTTGAGCGTGCAAACGATGGCGCGACGTTACGCGGCAGCACTCGCCGATGTCGTGATCACGCAGGGCGAAGCGCGTGAAGTGCAAGACGAATTAAATATTTGGGGGCAGATGATGGAGAACAATTCCGGTCTGCTCGAAGTCTTTCGCAACCCGACAATTCCCTACGAACAAAAACGCAATGTTCTCAATACGCTGATTGCGCGGACGCGTGTGCGCCCAACAACGGCAAACTTCCTGCGAGTCCTCCTGCAAAATCATCGCCTCTCGGAGCTGAATGAAATCAACCGTAAGATTGCGCTCGCACTCGATGAGCGTTCGGGCGTCGTCTCCGCGCAGGTGACGACGGCGCGCGCTGTGCCGGAGGCGACGAAGGAAACTCTCAGCGCTCAACTTGGGACATTGACCGGCAAAAAAGTTCGGCTGCAATTCTCGGTGGATGAAGAGTTAATCGGCGGCATCGTGACGCGCATCGGCTCGACCGTTTATGACGGTTCCGTGCGAACGCAGTTGCAGCAGATCAAGCAGAAGATGGCGGGAGAGCAATAATTTTGATTTGCGATTTTTGCTGCGAAATTCAAATCGCAAACCAGCAATTGAAAGAGTCGAATTGGATCAAACTATATGGAACCGATCAGAGCTAACGAAATAAGCGATATTATTCGCCAACAAATCACAAATTTCGATACGGGCGTTACTGTCACGGAAGTCGGCACGGTGATCAAAGTCGGTGACGGCATTGCCGAAATTCATGGACTGGAAAAAGTCATGGCGGGTGAACTGCTCGACTTTCCACATGAAGTGCGCGGGCTGGCCTTGAACTTAGAAGAAGACAAAGTTGGTGCGGTGCTTTTCGGCGAGTTTCAGGCTATCAAGGAAGGCGACACGGTGAAGCGCACCGGGCGCATCATGGACGTGCCGGTCGGCGACGCGATCATCGGACGCGTCGTCAACGCGCTCGGCCAGCCGCTCGATGATCGCGGCCCGATTCTCACCGACAGGTTCAACCCTATCGAAGTCATCGCGCCCGGCGTGGTTGATCGCCAGCCGGTGAAAGAGCCTTTGCAGACGGGTCTGAAAGCGATTGACGCGATGGTTCCCATCGGGCGCGGCCAGCGCGAGTTGATCATCGGCGACCGCCAGACGGGCAAGACCGCCGTCGCGCTCGACACGATCCTCAATCAAAAAGGTAAGGACGTGATCTGCATCTACGTCGCCATCGGCCAGAAGGCTTCGACGGTGGCGCAGGTGATCAAGACTTTGCAGACTTACGACGCGATGGATTACTCGATTGTCGTCAATGCGTCCGCTTCCGACCCGGCGGCGATGCAATACCTCGCGCCTTACGCGGGCGCGGCCATCGGCGAATACTTCCGCGACAACGGAAAGCACGTCCTGACGATTTACGACGATCTCTCGAAGCACGCGGCGGCCTATCGCGAAATCTCTCTGTTGCTGCGTCGTCCGCCGGGACGCGAGGCTTATCCGGGCGACGTGTTCTATCTCCACTCGCGCCTGCTCGAACGCGCCTCGAAGCTGTCGGACTTGAAGGGCGGCGGCTCGCTCACTTCGCTCCCGATCATCGAAACACAGGCGGGCGACATCTCGGCCTACATCCCGACGAACGTCATCTCCATCACTGACGGGCAAATTTTCCTCGAAGCCGATTTATTCAACTCCGGTATTCGTCCCGCGATCAACGTCGGCAACTCCGTGTCGCGCGTCGGCGGTTCGGCGCAGATCAAGGCGATGAAGGCTGTGGCCGGAACTCTTCGTCTCGACCTCGCGCAGTATCGCGAACTCGCGGCCTTCTCGCAGTTCGGTTCAGACCTCGACAAGGCGACGCAGGCGCAACTCGCGCGCGGTCAGCGTCTGACGGAAATTTTGAAGCAGCCGCAGTATCAACCGATTGATATTGAGAAGCAGGTGCTCATCATCTGGGCAGCCTCAAACGGTTTCCTCGACGACGTGCCGGTTGATCAGGCGCGTCGCTTCGAGAGCGAATTGGTGCGCTTTATGGAGAATGCTCAATCCGGATTGCTCCAACGCATTCGCGAGAAGAAGGCGCTCACCGACGACATCAAGGCCGATCTCAAACAGGCGCTCACAGATTTTAAAGATAACTGGAACGTGAACGAGACGGCAGCGGTGGCAAAGACCGGCACGCAGACACCAGCGGCAACGTCGCCGACAGCGACCACCCCTGCTGCCGCCACCGAGCAGACTACCGCTGTCGCCGGAGCATAAAAATTTAGTCAGTTGTTATTTGTCAGTTGTTAATCTCATATTTTGTGGATCGCTTGTGAGAATCAAACAACTGACAACTGACAACTGACAACTGACAACTGACAGTCATGGCAAACCTTCTAGACCTCCGCCGCCGCATCAAGTCGGTGAAGAATACGCAGCAGATTACGAAAGCGATGAAGATGCTTTCGGCGGTGAATCTGCGGCGGGCGCAGGAGCGCGTCACGAACGCGCGCCCCTTCGCCCGCAAGATGACGGAAGTGCTCGCCGATCTCTCAGCCCACACGGATGAAAATTATCATCACCCGCTCTTAGACCGGCGCGGCGACGAGCGTTATTTACTGGTTCTCATCACCGCCGACAAGGGTTTGGCCGGGGCGTTCAACGCCAACTTGATCAAGGCCGCGCAAGCCTTCATCCGCGAGCACGCGGAGCATACTATCGAACTCATCGCCATCGGGCGCAAAGGGCGCGACTTCTTTCGTCGCCGCGAGATGAGTATCGTGCAGGAGTACGTCGGGCTGACTGGCAAAGGGCGCGTGAGCTACGAGGAAGCAGTTGAGGTGGCGAGCGACATCACACGTCGTTTCACCGAAGACGAAGGCATAGACAAAGTCTTTATCATCTACAACGAATTTCGTTCCGTCCTGCAACAGCGCGTTGTCGTTGACCAACTCTTGCCCGTCTCGCGCGTCGAGGAAGGGGAGAGCGGGGGAACGGAGGATGCGAATCCCGACGAGACGCAAAATTTTATCGAATACGTTTACGAGCAGCCGCCCGAAGAAATCTTTAGTCGCTTGCTGCCACGCCTCATCGAGACGCAAGTCTTCCGCGCGATCCTCGAATCAATCGCCTCGGAACAGGGCGCACGCATGACGGCGATGGACGCCGCCTCGAAAAACGCGGCTGATCTCATCGGCTCGCTCACGCTCAACATGAACCGCATCCGTCAGGCGGCCATCACGACAGAGATCATCGAAGTCGTCTCCGGCGCGGCGGCGGCACAATCCTAGTCGCGACGCGGGAGAGTAAATTTCAAAGTTGAACGGGAAGGGAAGCGATGGCAGCGTCGTCTTCCTTTTTTTTTCAGGCTGAAAAGAGTTGACGCGCTGATGATTAGGCGAGGAGAGACACAGCAAACTGCGAGCGGTGAACTCGCCGCGTCGTTGTGGCGCAACCATTTGTGTCGTTACGTCCCGCTCGTCGGCTGGATCGGTTTCATCTTCTTCGCTTCGACGGGCGCGATGTCTGCCTCGAACACGTCGCGCATCATCGCGCCGCTCTTCAAGTGGCTCTTACCCCGGATCACCGAAGCGCAACTGCTCTTCGTTCATTTCACCGTGCGTAAGTCAGCGCATTTTGCGGAGTATGCGGTGCTCGCGGTGCTCGCCGCACGCGCCTTTATTCCTTCGACGCATGGGCACTCTCGGCGCGGGAGGCGGGGATGGTTTACCGCCGCGCTCTCGCTCGTCGCCGTGGTCGCGCTGCTCGACGAGTATCATCAATCCTTCCTCGCCGCGCGCACGGGCACGATCTGGGACAGCCTGATTGATATTTCGGGCGGCGCGACCGCGCTCGTCGCTTTCAGTTTATGGCGCGCTCGCAAGGCCGCGAGGACTGTTAAAATTTCCAGCCTCGCAAGTTGAGTTGTGAAATTTTCGGCGGGCGTTTGCTCTGACAATCGGCGTATAATTGCCGCCACATTTCAAATCAGGGAAAGAGGTTTAGATGGAAGAGAGCACGCCCGAAACTGAAAAAGAGTTGAGCGAGCAAGACGCGCGTTGGCATGTTATCTATGCGTCCGTCATCGTGTTCGCCGTGCTGGTCATCACGACGTTGTATTTCTTCTCGCGTCATTTTTCATCTTGAACCCGTTTTCAAACTAAAAGAACATGCGCCTTCTCGATTGGGCTGTCGTCGTCGCTTATCTCGTCTACATTATCTGGGACGGTGTCCGCATGACGAAACACAGCGCGAGCACCGAAGGATATTTTCTCGCGAACCGCAGCTTGCCGTGGTGGGCTGTCGGCCTCTCCGTGATGGCGACGCAGCTATCGGCCATCACGCTTGTCGGCACGACGGGTCAGGGCTACAACGACGGGATGCGCTTCATCCAGTTCTACTACGGCCTGCCGCTCGCGATGGTCATCCTCTGTATCACCGCCGTCCCTTTCTTCTACCGCGCGAAAGTTTTTACCGCTTACGAATATCTCGAAAGACGCTTCGACGCGAAGACGCGCTCGCTCACGAGTTTTTTCTTTCTTATCTCGCGCGGCTTGGGCGTCGGCGTGGTCATCGCCGCGCCTTCGGTCATCCTTTCCATCGTGCTCGGCTGGAGCGAGACGGTGACCGTCTTCGCAATGGGGCTTTCGACCACGATTTACACAATGATCGGCGGCGTGCAGGCTGTGACGTGGACGGACGTGAAGCAGATGATCATTATCTTCTTCGGACTCTTCGTCTGTCTCTTCATCATCCTCTCGAAGTTCCCGCCTGAAGTCTCGCTCACTGATGCCCTTCATCTCGCGGGCGCGACCGGTCGGCTCACGACCGTTGACACGACCTTCGATCTCAAACAGACCTACACGCTCTGGTCTGGACTCATCGGCGGGCTGTTTCTGATGCTCGCTTATTTCGGCTGCGACCAAAGTCAGGTGCAGCGATTTTTGACTGCGAAGTCCGTCGGCGAAGGCCGCACGTCTCTGTTGATGAGCGCGTTCGTTAAAATCCCGATGCAGTTTTTGATTCTGCTCGTCGGCGTGCTGGTCTTCGTCTTCTATCAATTTCAACCGCCGCCGATGATCTTCAACCGGGTCGAACAGACGAAGGCGGAGGGGGGCGTGCGCGCGGCGGATTACAACTCGCTCAACACCGAATACGAGAGAGCGTTTGCCGAGAGGCAACGCGCGGCGGTTGATTTCGTCAGAAACGAAGACAGTCTTGATCCTGCGGCGCGGGCGGCGGCGCGCGAGGCTTATCTCGCCGCGCACAAAAATTTCAACGAGGCGCGCGGGCGCGGCGTCGCACTCGTCAAAGAGACGAGCGGCAACAAGACCTTCACCGATGTCAACTACATCTTCCCCACGTTCGTCGTGCAGAACATGCCCGCCGGAGTCATCGGGTTGATCATCGCCGCGATCTTCGCCGCCGCGATGTCGAGCATCTCCGCCGAGTTGAACGCGCTCGCGACCGCCACGACGATTGATTTCTACCGCCGCCACTACAAGCCGGAGGCCGACGACCGCCACTACGTGAAGATCGGGCGCATTGCGACGGGGCTGTGGGGCGTCTTCGCCTGTTTCGTCGCGCTCTATGCCACGTCGCTCGGCTCGCTCATCGAAGTCGTCAATCGCTTCGGCTCATTCTTCTACGGCTCGCTTCTCGGCGTCTTCGTCCTCGCCGTCGCCGTTCCGCGTGCGCGTTCGCGGGGCGCGTTCTGGGGCTTGCTCTTCGGCATCACGTCCGTCTGGATCGCAAGTCGTTTCACGGACATCGCTTTCCTCTGGTTCAACGTCATCGGCTGCCTCGTCGTCGTCATCGTCGGCTATCTACTGAGTCTGACCGTTCGCGACCCGCAAACAGCTTAACCACTCATTGCATCATTTCATTGAATCGAAACTTATGAAA
>MWVV01000326.1_pt1 | contig 17524 bp, 12 predicted proteins | sample 1047281 | NCBI WGS metagenome assembly MWVV01 (sample SAMN06349986, study PRJNA376086) | soil metagenome | isolation source: PT-2 sample Antarctic (ecotone) soil | place: Antarctica | collected 2015-01-13 | reverse complement strand
CGGCTCTATCAAATGTGATTGCGGTTTGCAGCTTCAAAAAGCGATGGAGCTAATTGAAGCGGAAGGATTCGGCGCGATTGTTTATCAGCAGCAGGAAGGACGCGGCATCGGCATTATCAATAAAATCCGCGCTTACGCTCTGCAAGATAAAGGCGCCGACACGGTCGAAGCCAACGAACAGCTCGGCTTTGCGGTCGATGGGCGAACGTATCAGCAATGCGCAGAGATTCTTTTTGACTTGGGACTTTGCAAGGTTCGCGTGATGTCTAATAATCCAGATAAACTCGAAGCGTTAGAAAAAGCCGGGTTACAAGTCGTCGAGCGTGTGTCAATCGAGGTTGAATCACTGGAACCCGCCGCACATTATATGCGAACAAAGAAGGAAAAATTAGGTCATTTACTCAAATTTGAGCGATAAGCCTAAAACAATATCCTGCGGTAATTTTAAGGAAAGGTAGGTATTATCATTTATGAAACTACAAAAATCACTAATAAGTTTCGCAACAGGTATATCGATTGGTTTGAACTCTCTTTTAGTAATTTCTTTGCCTATTAATGTGTTCACATTCGGTAATTATTATCAAGTTGGAAATAGAATAGACGGAATAGTCTTTGGTTTACAACGACAGCCCGTTAGCGATGTTAATGTCGAACTTCTTGATGAATTCTCCCGTTATGTCGGTCGTACTAAGACAAGTGCGGCAGGACGATACAGCTTTAGTGGAATTCCTGCAGGAAGGTTTAGAGTCAGAATATTACCTTTTGGATCAAATTATGAAGAGCAAACCCAAGAAATTGAAATAGTAAATTTTACTCTTTCAACGTCATCCGGTGTTAGAACATCCGGTTATGAAAACGTGCATTTGGATATATATTTACGTCAGCGCAAGCAATATCAAACTCTTGGTGGAAATGGCGTGATTTTTGTTCAAGATGTTCCTGAAACCGCTAGAAAAATATATGAAAAGTCTGTTTCCGCACTTGAAGCTAATAAAAAAGAAGATGGACTTAACGGGCTTAAATCTGCTCTTGATATTTTTCCTACCTACTATCTTGCTCTTGAGAGATTAGGACGTGAATACATTCGACTTCAAAAATATGAAAATGCGCAATCGGTTTTGAGTAAAGCTGTTGAAGTCAATCCACAAGGCTTCACTGCTTTGTATGAACTGGGTTATACACTATATCTACTGAGAAAGTCCGAAGAAGCAATTACGATAGCGCAAAAGGCGTTAAACTTAAATCAAACTTCGATTGATGCGCTGGTTTTATTAGGAACAATTTTGCGACAAGCAAAACAATATGAAGAAGCTGAAAGTGAATTAAAAAAGGCTAATAAGATAGCTAAAGGTAAGATATCAGAAATTCATTGGCAACTTGCTTTACTCTATGCTTATAATCTCAAACGTTATGATGCAGCAGCAGTTGAACTGGAGACTTTTCTTAAATTACAACCGGAAAGTAAAGATTCAGAGCAAATTAAAATTTTAATTAAAGATTTCCGTCGTAAATCTAAAAAATAAATAAGACATTAAAAAAAGGCTGCCTTGATTTTAGGCAGCCTTTTAAGTATTAACGAAATCTCTTTCTAGAAGAGAAAACGGAAGCCAAAGCGGATGTTACGTCCTGCTTGAAAAGCATTCGGAAGATTAAATCTTGCATCTTGTGTTATATCTGCAAGGATTTCATTTCTAAATGATCGAGTTTGAAATGCCCGGATAAAATCCTGAGTAGTTGCAAAACCAAAATCACCCTCTGAGAATGAAATACCCGGATCGATACTTTCGAAGCGATTTAATTCAGAGTCAGAATCAAACAAATTAAGAACATCCAATTCACCAACCAAGGTAAACCGATTATCTCTACCGAAACGATAGCGATGTCTTATACCAAGATCCGTTTGTTTGAACATATCAGTTCGACCTAAATCACCACGTCCGTTAAGCGGTATAGTTGTAATTCCGAGTATATCTACACGAGAAGTAACCGGACTACCGCTTTGAAGAGTCGTGAAAGCCGAAATTTCAGTGGTATTCGATTGACTAAAATCAAAGTTATAACCACCATATGCTTTGAAAGAATGTGGACGGTCAGTTGCCAATCTACCCAAATCTTGCTCGCCAGTAGCAGTGAAGCCAAAGGCAAGCGAGTCAAATGCGCGTCCAACGTTCGGCGATGCGCGTCCAAATTCGTCAGAGGTAGCAAGACCTGCATAATTACCAAACAATCGGCTAAAGGTATAGCTTGCATTGAAAAAATAATTGTTTGAGAAGCGCTTGTCTAATCGCACTTCAAGTGCATCATAATCACGAACTGCTTCAACGCTGGTTAACCTAGAGCCATTCGCAATAGTTGAAGAAAGACCTAAACCGGGGTTACCGATAATAAATACTTCGCTTCCGTTTGAATTGATCAAACCAACGTCTTCAACAGCACGGTCAACTGTTTTGTGGGTGTAACGCCCGCCAATAATAAGATTTTTGGTTAGCTGATGTTCTACGCCACCGGTAAGTTCAGTTTGTTGAAACGGTTTGATATCAGGATCAATGCCGCCAACTTCGGTAATATCTCCCGGAACATTAGAAGATGGACGGAAGTCACGTTGGCAGCGGGAAAGACCGGTGCTGCCGACAATTCCTGCCGGAGACGGACAATTTCCGCCAACAGCGGGATCCGGATTAGTGCCGCGAATTCTTGCCGGCGTAAACGATGTAAAACTTCCGCCATTCGGAAAGATTTCAAAATAATCACGTCGGAAAAATTCTCCGCCGAACGAACCGCGCGGCAATTCATATTTGAATCGGTCAAAGAATCTACCATAACTGAAAAACACCTTAGTCTTACCATTTCCGGTTAAATCATAAGCAACGCCAAAGCGTGGTGTAATTTTATCACCATAGTCGAAACCAAAACCGCTGAAAGTGTTAAAACTCGGAATATCTTCTTTCTCAATTCGAACTCCGAAATTAAAGGTCAAACGATTAATAGGTTGAAATTTATCTTGGATGAAGAAGGCTTGGTTGTTACTGCCAACACTTCCCTGAGCTGCAAATCTTTGCAGAAAACCTGCTCCAATCGCACCTGTTGTCGAAGTAAGTGGACGTCCCGAAACTTGGGCTATAGTTCTGCCAAACTGCAGAACTACTTGATCTGTCGAAACCAACGAGCGATTATTAGTTAAAGCATTGCGCTGATAACCACCTTTAACCTCGTTTTTTCCAAACATACTAAAAAGAACGGTTCCGTCAACATCAAATGTTTTTCTGGTAGAAATATCAAACAAAAGATTTTGGGTAAAAACAGTTGATTGCTGTCCAACAGTACAGCCGAATTGTGCCGGGATAGTTCCCACACTGGCTGTACTGCACAAAAAGCGAACCGGTCCTACGGGCGGAACGCCGGTCGAATTGAGTTTCTCGTTTAAGAAGCTATAACCATATCTGGCGTGCAAAACTATATTTGATGTCGGGGTATAAAATCCCTGAACATTACTATTGTTTGAGTTTTGACGTCCACCTCGTTGGTCTTGGAATGCCGAGCCGCGCAACGTTTCTAAATTACCGCCGCCACGGTCAAATGTGGCGCTCGGTACACCGCCAAAAGCATCTTGACGAAGAGGAAGAATTCCATTTTGAATGATGGGATTATATGTATACGAAGCATTTAACCGCAGTCTGCTGGTAATGTTTGCATCCAAACGTCCGAACGCATACTCATTGGTTACTCGTGATCGGAACGTATCGGAGCTGGTAATTGTTCTTGTAGCAGGATCTGACGTTGAAAAGTCAATGTTTCGGGTCTCTTCTCTATACTGCGGGGTATAGCTGCCAAAGAACCATAAACGGTTTTTTAGAATTGGACCGCCAAGCGTCGCAGTTGGGAAAAAGCCCAAACCGGAACCCTTGTCCGTATTGAAATTTTCGACCATATTTACCCCACCGCGACTAAAAACACGCTGGATTGGGCGAAAACTGCCTTGAAATTGTGATGGCTCGAAAGATATGCCAAATTCGCCGCGGAAGTCATTTGTTCCACCTTTTGTAGTAAGGTTAATCACGCCGCCTGTGGCGCCGCCGAATTCGGCTTCAAAACCTGAAGATTTAACTTGCACTTCTTGAACTAACTGGAATGGAAGATTATTGTTTCCATTCAATTGACCGGTACGAAAGTTAGTTACTTCCTGTCCGTCAACAATAAAAGTATTTTCCGCACCTGAAGCGCCATCAATTTGAAATCCACCTGCGGCAGGCTCTTCACGAACAGCGGGTGCAATCTTCAGCAATGAAGTGAAGTTTGTACCTTTCGGCAATGATTCAATTTCCTGTGTTTTAATATTAGTTTGTAATTTGTTATCAGTTGGGTCAATCTGCGGCGTGTCAGCTGCTTGAATGTCCACTGTGGCAGCTACTCCACCTGCATTAACGCTAATATTAACAGGAGTTGTTTTACCCAACTCAACACGAACGTTTTCAATCGTTGAGCTGCCAAATCCGCCTGTCGCGGCAGCCGTAACCGTAAAATTGCCCGGAGGTACCTGCAATACACGGAAGAAGCCTTCTTCATTAGTGCTAACAGTTCTGGTAAAACCGGTTGAATCACTTCCTAAACTTTGGACTGTTATGCTTACACTCGGCACAACACCACCGTTGGGATCCTTTACGGTTCCTTCGATATCACCTGTCGTTTCCTGTCCGAATGCTACAGCACTCAAACAAAAAACGAGTGATAACATCAATGTAATAAATTTAATATTTTTTCTCATTTATCGCTCCTAGATAATTATTTTTTGCGAATATATAATAGTCCAGTATGGACGATTGCATAACTATTGTGCAATTTGAAAGCCAAACATTGTAAGCCCCCCCTGAAGTTTAACTAACTCTTTTGTTTATAATAAATACAACCGTCTTTGCCATTCATTTTTCGACGGTTTTGAATATAATAATTAGTCAATTTCCAATATTTTGTATTTTTTTTCATTTAATTGAATATCCATTTGTTATTTGCGACTCAAAAACTCTATTTATTAGACGAAAAAAAAGAGCCGGGAAATTTATTTCCTGACTCCTTTTCTATTATTTAAACGTAAATATAAAAATCTAGCTCTTTGTTTGCTCCTGCACAGTCTTTGTAACTTCTCCGGCGACTTCCTGAACTTTTGAAAAAGCGTCGCGGGCGACTCCTTCGACGGATTGGACAAGATCTTCTTTTTTATCTCCCATCCATTGGTTCTCATAGTCCGTCGCGGGAATTGATAATCCGACCGCCGCGCCCATTGCGAGCGCGACTGCGCCGACAATTAGAGGGCTGTCCTGAAGCGTCTGTTCATATTGACTCAGACCCCGACTGGCAACATTTTGAACATGACCGCCAAGATTTGATGCCTGTTCACCGGTTTTACTTGCCAAACTGCTCACACCGCTGTATGCGGAGCTGGCAACGCTGCCGACTGTTTCCTGCGCGTTTTCAAGAATTCCGCCTGTGTTCGAATCAGACCTTTGCCGGGTTACTGTTTCGTCGTCCATTTGATTGTAATCTCCGGCGACGTAATTTCTTCGGTAGTCGTTTAGTTTGTAATCGTACTCATTTGAACGACGCTTGTTGCGCTGCATAAACAGCATTCCAGCTCCAATTCCGATTAAAGCTAACGGAAGTGGATTGCCTTTTGCCGATTTTACGACATACGAACCGGCATCGCCAAAATTATCAGAAAATCCTTTGCTTACACTTTGCATAATATTCTCAGCCTTCCCTATAGTCGCATCATAGACCGCATCTTTTGCCGTATCCATTGCGTTGGTTATTTGTTCGGAAACTCCTTCTTTAACTTGTTCGGAAATTTTGGAAAAGTTAAATTTCTCTTCAATAGCGTTAATTGTTTCACTCATCTGACTGCGAGTTTCTTCAATCTGCGCTTTTATTTCTTCCGGTTCATCCGTTGAACTTGTCAAATCAGCATCTGTATCACGCTTCTCAAAATCAGTATTGTCCAATGAGGTTGAATAAGCGGTATCTGTATCGCTTGTAATAACAGCATCGTTTTTGATCGTATCAGCTGTATAGTCGTCTAAATTATCTAACTTACTTGATTTTTGATCCATTGTGCGTCCTCCTTCAAAGATTCAATTGTTTGCTGCGGCGTTAAATCGGTTTTTTTCAGTGTAGCTAACGCGCTTGTAATTAGAGAGAAAGCGACACCGCCGACTACTAAGCCAATTATCGCCGCCGCGACCCAGGCAGAGGTCATTGTTGTCCATCCAAAGATTGAAGAAATAAGTTGCGTAAAGGCAATCACTAATGCGACTAACAGAATTAAAACAGCCGCGTAACCGACCGCTCCCCCAACGACTAAAGAACCCACCTGCTTGCCGACAATCGTCGCCTTCTGTGTTAGTTCAACCTGCGCCAGAGTAACTTCCTGCCGCATTAATGTGCTTGTTTCTTTTGATAATTCAGAAAACAAATCACCCAACGACCGTTCTTCTTTTGCTTTTTGTATTTGTTCCATATTGCGCCTCCATTTGTCTGGTTATACTTAAAGCGTTCGGGTGTTTTGATTTGAACCTTCGGTTTTGTTGTCAGTTCCGCCGCCACCTGCTTTTTGATCTGTTTTTCGCAGCGAGTCAGCCGCGATATCTGAAGTTTTATTCGCTTCAGGAACTCCGCTGAGGCTTGTCTTTTGCGGCGCAGTGGTCGTTCTTACCGAATTTTCCTGTGAGCTTCCAAAATCCGAATTATACATATTACGTCTGTTCGAACTCGGAATTAACGCCTGATTCGGACTAGAACTTTTTAAAAATCTCGCTCCAAGCAATCCTAGAGCGAAAGCTCCGCCGATAAATAATGCCGGATTGCGCCGCGCAAAAGTTTCGACATCACGAACAAGTTCACCTACTTCCTTACGATCGAGATAACTTGAAAGCTGTTCAACTTGGTTAGCCAGCGAATTGCCGTATTGTGCCGTAAATTTTCCGACCCCAGTCTGTTCGCCTGAATTTTTTAAGCCATCGCCCATCTGACGGATGCTTTCGGCAACGCTTCCCAAGCCCTGCGCGAGATTCGTTTTCTGCTTATCAATTTGTGAAGTCGCTTTTTCCTGCACTTGTCCCAAAGCGTGGCTGGCAACCTTGCCGGTAGTGTCTTTGGCTTGCGAGAGAACATCCATCGCCGCGTCTTTTGCCGCGCCGGTGTTTCCGCGCAGAACTTCACCGACCTGAGAAGCCGCTTTGTCAACCGATTCATTTGAAGCGTTGGTGGTCGGCGGTTTATTCGCCTGTGTGCCTTGAGCTGTACTTGAAAAAGAATCGCCCGCAGCGCTTTTTTGCCCGGTGCTTGCGATATTATTCGGAGCGCCGGTACTTGTGCCCGGTGTATTGCTCATTCCGCCTGAGGTTTTAGCTGTGTCTTTATTTGGTGTATTTGGTGTATTTGGTTCGTTTGCCATAAAATTAATTCCCCTCCTGATTCGTACTCGTAGTTTCAAGTTTTTGCTTTCCGAAAATTAAACGTGTGTTTAGCTGTATAAAAACATACATCTGATTTCGACAAATGCGCATTTCTTTCATACATATTTAATGAAAATTTCTGCGTTTTTTATATGACTGCAAAAAACATACCAAATAAAACAGAACGCGCTCCGACCAGTTATTTGTTTTTACAAAACTGTTCAAAACATGCTGTGCGGATAATTGCAAACTTTAGCTTTGATCACAAAACAGGAACAAAATTTTCGTTGACTTTTGTCCACAGAATCTGCGCCAGTTCTTTTCGATTGTGATTTTGTACGGGTTCATCACCAAAATTAATGATTGCCGTAAATTCAGGAATTTGAAAAAGATACCAGAGGTGTTGAGCGAAAGTTTTTTCGTCCCACCAACAAATTGTTTCACTCGCCTTCGGCGCATCATCCGGCGTCTGATACGTGATTGAAGCATATGACACGGGACAATCCATCTGCGCGGCGAATTGTAAAAATGAAGAGTTAAACGGCAGAATAGTTTCGCCTTTGGTGCTTGTGCCTTCGGGAAAAACAATCACGCCTTCGCCTTCGTCGAGCCTTTTAATAATTTCAGAACCGGCGCGCGGGATGTCACGGCGGTTCTGCCGATTGATAAAAATTGTTCCCATATCGCGCACGATTCTTCCTGCCAGAAACCAACTTTCCATTTCGCCTTTGGCAACGAAAACACCTTTTGTCGCTACGCACAAGAGCGGAACATCCGTGTAGCTCAAATGATTTGAGACAAGAAAAAAAGGCGGTTCCGGCGCGGTTCCGACAACTTCAATTTTCATATGCGAGATTGTGACGAATGCCTGTCCCCACCGCCGAAAAATTATCTGCCGCCAATACTGTTTGTTGGGAATGAAAATGTTGCCGATTAACCAAGCTGTGTATAAACCGAACGTTGAGATGATAAATAGGGTAAATCTAAAAACCGCGCGAATATAAATCATATTTATTGATCAATAATTTTTTTGTGCATTTCGAGAAAAATACACAAAGTGCTTCTCGTAAAATTTTTAATGAGTTTAGCAAAATTCGGCGCTCGAAAGGAAATAAAAAAGCCGAAGCCACAAAAATTTATGGACTCCGACTTTTTTGATTAAAAAACAAAACCGAGGTTTAGATTAACGATTGCGGCAAACGTCGAAATTTATAAAAATTATCGATTAACTACTGCTGTATAAAAACATTAGGAATTGGTTTGTCCGTCGCTTCACCAAACTGCTCACCTTTAAACCCGCCGGTGCTTTGCAGCTGATACCAGATACCGTTTCTGAAAACCGCGACATCAGCTTTGCCATCACCGTCATAATCGGCGGGAACCGGTAAATCCGTGCCGAACCCAAACGCTACTCCTCTGAGTCCCGCGGCGCTCTGCAGAAGATACCAGGTTCCGTTCGATGGTGATGGTCTGAAGACGGCGATATCAGTTTTGCCGTCGCCGTCGTAATCGGCGGGAACCAGCTTATCACCGGAGGCGCCAAACTGTCGGACAAGAAATCCGTCTTTACTTCTCTGAACATACCAATTACCTTCCGCGGGGCGAAAGACAGCGTAGTCGGCTTTACAATCACCGTCATAATCTCCGACGACCGGTTTATCCGTCGGAGCCCCGAATTGTATGGAGCTGACTTGATCATTCGCCAGATTATAGACATACCATCCGCCATTTGAAGGACGAAAAACGGCTAAATCAGCTTTGCCGTCGCCGTCAAAATCGGCAGGCTGCGGAATGTCCGTCGCCGCGCCGAAGGAAGGCACGCCGATAAAGCCTGCCGTGCTTCTCTGTATAAACCATGTGCCGTCTCGATAAACGGCGATGTCGGCTTTTCCGTCGCCGTCATAATCCGCCGGAACTAACTTGTCCGAACTCAGCCCGAAAGGAACGCCGGTAAATCCGCCATCACCTTTTCGTAGATACCAGGTGTTGTTCGAAGGTCTGAATACCGACAAATCAGATTTACGATCGCGATCGCCGTCAAAATCATAGCGCGACTTTGTTTGACTCGCCTGACAAACGGTTCCGGGGACACACGCGGCGCATTTTCTTTCACCAAAATATTGCACGTCGTCAATCCGAACGCCAGCGCCTTCTGCTTCGCTACTATCAGAAGCCATTACCCATCTGAATCGAACGGATTGACCCTTAAGCGATGCTGGAAGATTGACAACCGTATTGATAAACCCATTTGAATTACCCGTCCAGGCATTTCGACCACGGATAGGACTATCAAAACCCCTGCTTATGACACCGTTATAACCGCCGCTGACAAATGATCCGCCGCCTCTGATAATGTCAACATAATTTGTGCCGTCGTCGGTCGAGTATTCCAAGACCATCCCGTCATAATCATCTTCCGTCTCAAAAAAGTTTTTGAATGAAAACTGAGCGTCAGCAATTTCAATTAGAATAGGAGGAGTCACCAACGCGGCAGAGCTAACAACAGCGGCGTTGTTGGCGAATGCGGTGTTCGGCGGCGAACTCGGAGATACGGTCGATGTTACCCAGTTGATACCGGTGCCGACAATCTGAACATTTGTCCAACCTGCCGGTAAAGCCGGTGCGGTAACTGAATCAAAGTTTTGAGCCCGCGTTGGCTGCAGAACTCCGGTGACGAATGTTTTGGTAATCGTTCCGAATGGGGTTGAGCCGTTAGTGATCTTAAATGTTAGCGTGATGGTTGAACCGCAAGCGATATTTGGAGCTACTGTAAAAGTGAAATTCTTACTCGCAACTGCGCTGCCCGGAGCAAGCGCGCCATAATTTTGCGGGGTGCTCGGATTGGTTACACCGCCCATGGCTTGGAGCTCTGCCGTCAAATTTGTGGTGCTGGCAGCACCGGTGTTTTGCAGCGGTAAACTCACGGTGACCTGTTCACTCGGATCTGGGACGCCGTTTGGCAAGCTACAACTCTCGGAGACAATTCGCGGTTCTACATTGGTTGCAATTACTGCTACCCCGTTTAAACAAAAATTAGCAAACGCTGTCTCTCCGGGACCTACATTAATATCTTTTGCACCACTAGCAGACACTAATCCGCCGGCTCTACCTGCTGTTACCGCATAAGTTCCCGGCGAAACTTTTATCTCATATTCTCCGGTTACTCCGGTAATCCGGTTAAATCCACCGGTCGCATTAACCGAAGCTTTATCGACCGGTTGATTGTTATCACAAAATGTCACCGTTCCTTTAATTGTTGCCGTCGGCGGGGGCGTACACTGCGGAAACTTAAATTTGCCGACGCGCGTTGACCAGCCAGTTGAACTGGTTGTTTCATAATATTCCTGTGTATACCAGAACGTACAATCATCCACCGGATCAACATTCATCGAACTGTAATCGCCCCATCGATTGCTTCCCGTTTGTGAGCCCCTCGCATCAAAGAACAGCGCTTCGCCTTCGTTGAGTCCGCCGCTTTTTGGAATGGTTCGCCCGGCAATTTTTATATCGGCATTTTGAGTTGTACTTGCCTGGCTGTAACCCAAAGCAATATTGCCTATATTATCCTGAGCGATAGCACCCATCCAGTTGTTCAATCCGTTGACACCGTCGGTCGAACCAGACTGATGGGTTCCCTGGTCAAAAACTGAAAAAGTGTCGTTTGTTCGGCGTACTTCAAACCAGCGAATAGCCGATTGATAAGTTTCCGCCGAGACAGGGTTGACACCACTGACGTTGACCGCAAAGTTACCGACATACGAGTTTTTAGGCTCTTTGGCGGTTCCTAAATTTCGATAGGCGAAACGGTGCATCGAACGGTCGGAGACAGAATCGAGCTTGCTGCCGCCTGCTTGTTCAATATCTTCCAAACCTGGTGGCTGTCGAGCGTCAAATTCTGCTAACGCAAGATCGGGAAGGACGGTAAAAGTTGAAATACCCGGATTTAGAAAATCCGGAGCCCATCTGTATAAACGTAGTCCATCAACCGGATCACCGAAATCATTGGCGCGAAATTCTCCGATCACCTGCGCGAGTCCTTCCGGCGGAGCGACAAAGCCATCGATGTCACCGGGAAGCGCGCCGCCAGAATCCGGGTCACGTTCTCCGACATTTTTATAGACAGCAATAGTAGCCGGATCGCCAGCCAAAGCTTTTTTTCTGTCCTGGGTCAGAATTCCCAATCCGACAAAACTCGCGTTCGGCTCTAAACTGCTGAATTGGTTGAAGGTCATATGATAACCGTCTGTCCAGACACCGACCTTCGGAAAGTCATTGCCTAAACTACCCGGATAGGCGTAGCTCCAGACATAATAAGCGCCGGTTGGATCACCCGTCACTGATAAAGCGACGCATTGATAACTGGTGGTTCCGCTCGGTATCCCAAATTGACTAAAATGCCAGCGGTCAGCCAGTGAATCATAAAGGATGATCGGATCGCCGTCATTAGTTATGCGGCACGGATCGCCTGCCGGTAAATTTTGAAATAATGAATTGTTTTTAACCGGACCGGCGAGAACCTTACCGGCTTTGTCAAATACTTTAAATACAAGATTGACCGCGCTGACATAATGGTCTGGTCCGACATCACCGTTGGCATCCGGCGGAGCAATGGGTCCGATACCCTGCGCGGCATTATCGATTTGCGAAGCGCCTTTAAAATCTAAGCTAGGGGTCGGCATTGTCTGGAGTTCAAAACTTTTCTGACCTTCATCAACCAGCGGATCTTTGAATTTGCCTTCAGCTAAACCGGCTCCGGGAACGATTTTTTTAATTGTTCTGGCATTTCGGATATTTATCTGATCTATTTCAATCTCTTCTTCAGACAAGCCTTGCGCGCGTAGCTTCTCTAACCTGGCGGCTCTTTTTTGTTCTTTTGTCCGAACAAAAAGCGCTCTGCTTCTGAGCGCGTCAGGGTCTTGCGCCAACATTTCTTTGACAGGTTTGGAGATAGCAAAGCCGTGGGGCGCGATGCCGATAATTCCGTTTGCATATTCGGTAAATTCTCCGTTGACAATCGGAGCCGCGACAGTATTTGTTGCGGATTCAACATTTTTACCCGCCTGCGACGGTAACTTGACGAATATTACGACGGCTGTCACTAATATTGTAAAAATCAGCAATTTATACTTCCAGTTCATTCTCTGATGCCTCCAAAAAAATGCTTGCGCGTCTAAAACAGATTTTCACCGCGCATCAAAACTTATAAAATCCAGTGTCGGCGCGGCTAAATTTTTTGATACAAAATTATCGGGGGAGATAAAACTTATATTATAATTTTTATGACAAATTTATATTGGTTGATTAACAAATTTCTCTCTTAACAAAAATGTGAGTCGCAGCGTTCATTGTAATAAACAGTTTCCATTTATACAATGAAAAACATTCCGATAGACTTAAATCCCGCTCAAACAAAAGTGTTTCACTGCATAAAATATCAAGATCAAAATCAGTTTTATATATTTGTCTGTCTGCGCGAAATATCTTTACAGATGCGCCGCCGAGAGAAAACTTTGCTGTTTATTTTATAAAATCTGTAAAAATAACTAAAAAGGCTTTACTTTATTCCGCAAATTGCAATTGTTCAATAATTTCAAGCATAATTTTTTTACCCGTCTTTAATTCGTCCGGAGGCAAAGAAATCGCGCCAACCACCGCGTGACCGCCGCCGCCGTAGCGTTCGCAAATTTCCGCGATGTTGTGAAGTCTCGGGCGCGGCGACCAGGGGTTTGAACCGACCGAAATTTTTGTTCGAAAAGAACTTTTTGAAAGAGAGACGGTGTAGGTTGTTTGCGGATAAAAATAATAGGGAATAAATTTGTTATAACCGTCAATTTGGCTTTCAATCAAATCAAAACTCACCACACCGCGCGCATAGACGGATTTTTCTTTAATAATTTCCACATTTTGCCAATGCATTTGAACAATCGGTTCGAGCTTTCTCTGAATTTCCTCGCTTGCCACAATTTCGTCGAGACTCTGGAAAGTTAAATCACGAATAATTTTTTCAACAAATTTTTCATCCTTTTCACCTTCGATGATCTGCATTAATTTTAGCGCCGGAGACCGAAGTTCAACGCACTGTTCGGGCGAATCATATAGCGCGCCGTCAATAATCCGCGCCCATCGTACAAGTTCGGCGAGCGATTCATCTTCAAAATCAAATTTCTCTTTTGCAACCCGGGCGATAAATTCGGCGCACGATTTGCTATCAATATCCAGAAACTTTTTCCCCGAATTGTCGGCACGAAAATGAGCTTCGTCGGCAGGCGTGAGAAACGCGGATTGATGATGGTCAAACCACCAGGTTAAGCGTTTGTCGGGCGAATATTTGAAATCAACAATCGCGTTTTCGTCACCGTCGAATTGTGCTTCGTCAAATGCGTTGCCCGCGCGGTGCATCGTCGGAGTGTAGGAAATCTCAGCATTCTGATTAATTTTTGCCAGGTAAAATTTTGAAAATATAGCGGCGGAAGATACGCCGTCAAAGCAGTTTCCGTGATAAAGTATGCGAAGTTTCATAAAGTGTCGGATGTCGTTTGTAAAATAAACAAAACATTGTAGATTAGTCGTCCGGACAGTGACTCGTCAAGGAAAAAAGTTATGAACATTCATATTGCGGAGTTTGAAGACGCAAACTCTATTGTCGAATTTAATCAGGCGATGGCGCTTGAAACAGAAGGTAAAGAGCTTGCCGCGGATGTTTTGCGGAGCGGTGTGGAGGCGGTTTTCAACGACGACAAAAAGGGTTTTTATGTTGTTGCCCGCAACGTCGATAAGCAAATTGTCGGATGCTTGATGGTAACTTTTGAGTGGAGCGACTGGCGCGGTAAATGGTTTTGGTGGATTCAGAGTGTTTATATTCTGCCGGAGTTTCGGGGGCGGGGAATTTATCGCTTGCTTTACGCATTTGTTAAAGAAAAAGCGATTGAGCGGCGGAATGTATGCGGTTTTCGGCTTTATGTTGAGAAGGAAAATAGAAATGCTCAGAACGTCTATCAGAAGTTGGGAATGGAATCTTCGTATTATTTAATGTATGAGGAGAAATTATCAACTGAGCCGATCTTCTAAAAGTTTAAGAAAAACGGCTCAAAATTGAATGTGCTAAAAAACATGAAACAAAATGCCGGAAATTCTTTAGGGCGCAATAATCGAAAAATTAAATTGCCGGCTAAAGAATTATCTCTGAACTTCGTTTGAGAGGTAATAATAACCACCGAAAGTAGCAAATTTTTGATTGTCAAATTGTCTTACCGCTCCGCAATTTGTACATCTCCGGTAAGTTAAATCTTTATGTGAAAAAGGTTTCGTTAGGTGTTTGTGCCAGCAACCAAAAAATTTTACGAACAACCCGACCTTTTTTCCAAAGGACTTTTTATCAGCTTTAACTTTAGATTTCGTAATTAAACTTTGAAACATATATTTTTCTGTCAAAACGTCTGGTGATTTTACCGGTTTTAACCTGCCCCCTTGAACTTTATCAATCTTCTTCTCGTCATGTTTTATAGCAAACTCTATGCCATCGTTACGAAATTTTTATAATAAATTAGGGGCGTCTTGTGCAAATAACATTTTTATTTTTATTTTTTTTGAAAACATTTTCAGCAGAGCCTTTTCTGCAAATATTTTTGCTAAACGGCACCTGATGTTTGATTTCAATTCATTAGGAAGCGGCTGCGCAAATGTGTTTTAATACTGAAAAATGGTCAGAATCACAGAAAAGGAATTTGCTCGAATTTGTGGCGGAATTTTTGAAGAAAAAGCGATAATTTGCAAGCATAATCCAATCGGTACGCCCGAAGAAATCCTTTTGTGGATGCTTTTAAATTGTTTAATCGTTTATCTGAGTTTATCTGAAATAGAAACGCCTTGTTTTAAAGGAATGCCTTCGAAGCAAATTTATCGCGAAGCAATTCATTTTGTATTAAAAGATCGAATGGACAAAGATTTCAACATTGAAAATTACTTGCGCGAATTAGTTAAAAAATGATTGTTAAAACATTTATCCAAAGTCCGTTTCAGCAAAACACGCGGGTTGTTGTCTGCGAAGAAACAGGGAAGGCGATTTGCATCGATCCGGGAGAGGAATCAGCTGAAATGGTGGAGTTTATCAACCATTTCGCGCATGATTTGCAGGCTATCGCCTTAACTCACGCGCATCTTGATCACATCGGCGGCGTAACGTCACTGCACAAACATTTTCCGAATGCGGAAATCGTTCTGCACAGAGACGATGAAGATTTATATTACGGTTTGCCCGAACAACCGCTGTTTATGGGAATTCCGCAGAGTCAACTGAAGGCGCTCGGTCTGGAATACGAAATTCCGCCAAAACTGACTCGTCATTGGCAGGACGGCGAAATATATAAACTCGGAAATTTAAGTTTTAAGATTATTCATTGTCCGGGACACGCGCCCGGTCACGTTATTTTAGCTGAGGAAACAGAGCGGACGGTTTTTGTCGGTGATTGTTTGTTTGCCGGTTCGATTGGGAGAACAGATTTACCCGGCGGAAGTTTTGAGCAGTTGATGGATTCAATAAATACAAAAATTCTGCCGCTCGGCGATGATTTTGCAGTTCTCAACGGGCACGGAAGCGACACGACAATTGGGCGCGAAAAAGCAACCAATCCTTTTTTGACGGGCGCTGATTAAATATTTATACAAATCTCGTTTACACAAATCTCGTTTAAAAGAAAGAAGCGCGTTTACCTCAGCAAACGCGCTTAAATACTTAGGGTCAAATCCATTTAAGGAAAACAAATTGAATCTGCATTTAGTTTGGCATTAAAACTTTATCAATAACGTGAATAACGCCGTTTGATTGCCTGACATTAGCAGTCGTAACTGTTGCCATACCGCCTTTTTCGTCCATCAAAACAACATTTTTACCACTCATCGAAGCAGTCAAAGTGTTGCCCGCAACGGTGGTAAAAGTCGCTTTGCCTTTACCTTTCTTGATGGCTTTCATAATTTTTTTAGCGTCCATATTACCCGCGACAACGTGATAAGTTAAAACTTTCGTTAACATCGCTTTGTTTTCCGGCTTCAGAACGGTTTCGACCGTTCCGGCAGGAAGCATGTCAAACGCCGCGTTGGTTGGAGCAAAAACCGTAAACGGTCCTTTTCCTTTGAGTGTTGCAACCAGATCGGCGGCTTTAACAGCAGCAACTAGAGTTGTGTGATCTTTCGAATTGACGGCGTTGTCAATGATGTCTTTGTTTTTATACATCGCCGCGCCGCCGACCATCGGATTACCGTCACCGCTCATCGATTGTGCCGAAACATTGCTGGCGTTAAAGCCAAAAACTACCGCTATCGCAAATACTGCTAACATTAATTTTTTCATAATTTATTCCTACTTGAATTTAATTTTAAAGATTAAAAACTATCCTTATAAATTTGTTTTCGCTAAAATAAAGAAAACGGTTTCAAATAAAATAAAAAACCACACAATTTTAGAATTTGTGTAGTTTTCCTGTAAATTGATAATCGCCACGCTTCCTAACGCTAGTTTTTAATTTGCTGACATTCTCCGATTAAGCTAATTGAATAGTTTAGGCGATTGTAATTTCGTCTGAAAGATATACGTCCTGAATCGCATTAAGCAGTTTTACCCCTTCGTCGAGAGGACGTTGAAAGGCTTTGCGACCGGAGATCAAACCCATACCGCCGCCGCGTTTGTTGATCACCGCCGTGCGCACCGCGTCTGTTAAGTCCGATTCGCCTTTCGATTCCCCGCCCGAATTTATTAAACCGCAGCGTCCCATATAACAATTCGCCACTTGGTAACGCACAAGATCAACCGGATTATCAGTTGTCAGTTTTTCATAAACTAGCTTGTTTGTTTTACCGTAGGTCGAATTTTTCGCTAAATTCAAAGAATTGTAACCACCGTTTCTTTCGGGCAGTTTTTGTTTGATAATGTCGGCTTGAATCGTCACGCCCAGATGATTTGCCCGGCGCGGATTTTGTTGACCGCGTGTGGGTGCAGTCTGATCGCAATCCGGCAGTTTTGCGCTCGCTGCAGACGCTTTTTGACAATGGACGACTTGCGAAAACCGGTTATCTTTCAATTCTGC
>MWVV01000325.1_pt1 | contig 17591 bp, 15 predicted proteins | sample 1047281 | NCBI WGS metagenome assembly MWVV01 (sample SAMN06349986, study PRJNA376086) | soil metagenome | isolation source: PT-2 sample Antarctic (ecotone) soil | place: Antarctica | collected 2015-01-13 | reverse complement strand
GTAAAAACCTTCGCGCCCTTCCTTCTGCCCGGCGAAGTCACGTCCGAGGCGATCAAAAAAAGGAAGGGCATCGGCATAGCGGCGTTCCTGGTAAAAGGTGCGACCCATGCCGAAGTGCGCGGCAGGCACGTTGGCGTCCGACGGGTTGCGCGCGATGAGCGTCTGCCAGTGCTCGCGCGCTTCGGCGAAGGCTCGGTTGGCCTGGTAGGCGGCGGCGCGGCGCATGTGTTCGACTGGGGCGAGTTGCGCGAGTTGACCGTCTGCGGAGCGACCCGTGCGATCCAGGCGACGTGTGTTCACAAGCGCATCGTCGCCTTGCGCGACTTCGGGAGCGGATTCAACAAAGACCGTGCCCGTGACATTAGCCGCGACATGGTCTGCGACATTTGAGACAGACGCGTGCGGAGTGTTGGTTGGCGCGCAGGAGGCCGGGGCAAGCGCAGCAATTGCGAAAATGCCGGCAAAGATGAACTGAATCAAAGAAACAAACATAGATTTGATAACGGCAAAATTAGGGGATCCGGATCAACGCCCCTCCGCAGAAAGCGGGGAGACCGGGCGCGTGGTTCGTTCGATGCTGGAGTTGCAGAACGCGTGCGCCGCGTGTAATGGCGGGGGATAAAGTGTGCGACCGGCTGAAGCGCAAACTTCCACTGGAAGATGGCAGGGGCCTCAGCCGGTCGGAAATTAGTTAGATGTTGCTGCCGCAGCTTTCGCAGCCGCAATCGCAATCAATCGTCGTCGTGTTGCCTTTGCCCTGACAGTAAGCGCTGCAAAACTTGCTGCCCTCATCGGCAGGGCAGTCGCAGGCTGCATGGGCACACTTTTTTTTCTCGTCAGCCATTTCTTTTGTTCTCCTTCAAAATTGTTGTTGGTCAGTACGTGCGTTTATTTTAACAGCCAACCCGGTAGCCGCGCACGCGTTTGTCGTGAACCTGGAGGCGACTCAGGAATTGATGTTCCCTTCGGCTTCCTGAATCTCAAAACTCGATATGATTTCGGCGGCGGGGCTGAGCGTGGCAGCGACACTGCAATACTTGGTTTCAGAAAGCTCAATGGCCTGCGCCACAGCTTTCTCCGACACGCCGTGCCCTCGCACGATGTGTCGGACTTCAAGGCGAGTGTACTTGCGCGGGTGCTCATCGCGTCTTTCGCCGCGCACTTCGACGCGATAGTCCGTCACGCGCTCGCGCTTCTTCTTCAGGATCGAAATGACATCAACCGCCGTGCAACTGCCGAGGGCGAGAAGCAATAATTCCATCGGCGTGGCGGCGGCGGAGCGTTCGTGTCTGGTATCGAGAGTTTGCGCATGCCCGCTTGGCGTGATGGCGACGAAGAAATCGTCCCCGGCGTAATGAATCGTCGCTTTGGTGTCTTCGGGGTTCATCAATCCGGCTCCTCAACTCTTGCTGTTGAGCATAACACGACCGTGGAAATGTCGCTCATTGCGACTTCGTGTGCACGCGAATTGCTTATGCTAGATGCGGCGGGAGTATGTTCCTTCAGTTGCAGGAAGAATAACCTTTTCACGCGCATTTCAGAGACCTTGCCTGATACCGATAAGCATGCAGTGTGCATTAACTATGTACATCGAGATGCACTATTTCGATAGCGAGAAAAACTTTATTTTACTATGACACGAAAAAAAGACGGCAACCATCTAGAGGTAGTCTCGAATCACATTTACGATTGCTTCTCTTCGTTAGGTGAGGATTAGGAAATCATTTGACGCTTCGTGTGGTTGCGGCAAGTAAGTTTCTTTTTGAGACAGGCCACTATCAAGCTGTAAGCGCAAGCTTATCTCTCCTCTTTTCAAAGCATCACTCCCCGACATTGCGGAAATCACGAGACTAGCCGGATAGGCCTGGATGTTCTTCGTGAGAAGTTTGGAAATAACTCATAAGTGAATCAGTAAAAAATGGAGGGTAGAGTTAATGACTAAAGAAAGACAAATATTTTCGGCGTGGATGGTGCTGGCATTGTTAAGCCTCAGCCTCGGCGTGCAGGCGCAAACGACGCGCCGCCGTCCCGTCTATCGCAACACACAGGTTCAAACACGGCAACTCCTCACGCGTCTGGAAACCAATGCCGAGCGCTATCGCCTGAGTCTGAGCCAGGCGCTCGATCAAAGCCGCTATAACAACACGCGGCGCGAAGACAACATCAACACGGTGCTCGATGATTTTAACCATGTCGTGGATCATGTGCGCGAGCGTTACGACCAACGTCAGTTGGTTGCCGCTGATGTTGAAGCGTTGCTGGCGCGCGCCTCGCGTCTCGACAGGTTTATGACTAACCAGAACAATCGTTTGACGGTTCGCGCGCAGAACGATTGGACACTTTTGAAGGCCGACCTCAATCAACTGGCGGCTATGTACAATGTGGCGTGGAACCGCAACAGCGATTCGCCTTACTCGGTCTATCCGCCGACCGGTGATAACAATAGCTACAATTACGACACGGGACTGACCGGAACATATCGCCTTAACGCGGCGCAAAGCGAAGACCCGCGCCGCGAAGCACAGCTTGCCACCAACAGTTTGCCCGCGCGCGACCGTCGCCGCGCCTATGATGTGCTCGTGACACGGCTCGAGTCCCCGATGGAAATCGCAATTGAACGACGCGGTGATAACGTCACCATCGCTTCGACGCGTGCTCCGCAAATTAGCTTCACCGCCGACGGCAACCCGCGCGTCGAGCAAAGCGCTAGTGGAACTTCAATCCGCGCGCGCGCCGAGTTTATCGGTGATCAGTTGATTTTCAGCAGCACGGGAGACAGCAACAGCGATTTTAACGTGACATTTGACCCCATCAACAACGGTCGTCGCTTGCAGGTGACGCGGCGCATCACCATGACCAACATGCGTGAGCCGATCATCGTGCGCAGCGTCTATGACCGGACTGCCGACACGGCGCGCTTCGACATCTTCCAGGGTGGGGGCACAACCTATCCGTCGGATACGGTGGGCGTTAATAACGGCGATTACAGTATCGCCAATGGAACGACTTTGATCGCTACGCTCAACAATGATCTGAATACCAAAACGTCGCGTGAGGGTGATCGCTTCACGCTGACCGTGCGCGAGCCTTCGCAGTATGCGGGCGCGACCATTGAGGGTCGTGTCTCGCAGGTCAGCCGTTCCGGTCGCGTATCGGGTCGTTCGGCGCTCGGTTTCAACTTCGACAGCATCCGCATGCGCGACGGGCGCACGTCTAACTTCTCCGGTTTTATGGAGAGCGTGCGCACGGCCAATGGCGAAAACGTGCGAATTGATAATGAAGGCACGGTGCAGGACAGCAACAGCCAGACGGAGCGCACCGTCCAACGCGCGGCTATCGGCACTGCGGTCGGCGCGATCATCGGCGCGATTGCGGGCGGCGGTAAAGGCGCGGCCATCGGCGCAGTTCTCGGCGCGGGCGGCGGCGCGGGTTCCGTCTATGCGCAGGGCAGCGACGATCTCGATTTGCGCAGTGGCACGGAAGTGACGATTCGCACAAGCAGCCCGAGACAATAACGGAGCAAACGTTAGCTGAACAACTTGAGCGGGAGGGGATTTCGCCCCGTCGTAAGTCACGACGAGTAAGCGACAATCCTTTCCCGCTTTTTACTGTAGAGCAAGCACTACCAAAGTTATGATTACTCTGCTTCGCCGGATAACTTGAGAGAGAGTCGGGTCTGTCACTTTGAAGTCCGGTGGGACGCGCGCGTACAATCCTCGCGTTAACAATGATTATTTTGGTAATTCCAAAATTTGTTGGGGAGGATTTGTGAAGGACTTCGAGCAACTCCCGGAAGAGATCGAACTTTATCGCGATCAGATGTGGCAACGCGAGCCGGAACGCCGTGTGGAGAATGTCGTCGAGGCGGAAAAACTGATCGAGCGGGCAGGATTTTGCGCGGCGATGACGGACTCGCGACGACCGGGAGCGTCGCTCTATGTGAGTGTGTGCGGGCGCAGGGATGCGCACATGCCGCGCAACGTGCAGAAAGACCCGGAGAGCAGCCAGACGTGGTTGCTGAAAGATGAGATCATGCGTCGCGGTCGGGTTTACTATGCGAAGCTCGCGAAAGCGCGTGCGCTGTTCGTCGCTCCCCGACTCGTGCCGCACTTCAACGCACTGTGGGGGATAGCGCGAAGAGAGGAGAGCGCGCGTTTATCGGCGGAGGCGCAGGCGGTGTTGAAAATATTGCGTCGAGAGTGGGAAATGGCGACGTGCGATCTACGGCAGGCGGCGAAACTGTCCGAGCGGGCGCGTTTGACGCGTGCACTCGATGAATTACAGCGCACGCTCAAAGTGATTCCCTGCGATGTGTTGTATGAGCCGTGGTTCACCTACATCTGGACAGTGACGGAGGGGCGTTTCGCGGAAGCATTAAAAATAAAAGTGAAGCGTGAAGTGGCTTTGCTTGAGGTGGCGCGCGCCTTTCTCAATGGGGCCGGGCAGACGCTGCGCGGCGAACTGGCGAAAGTCACCGGCCTCTCGCGACCCGATGCGGGGCTTGGCAACGGAGCGCTCGTCGCCGAAGGTTACGCCGTGCGTCTCGCGAACGGCGTATATCAACTCGCGGATTTAGACCGTCGTCTCAAAGAGTTGAAGGATTGACATATCACCTTTGAGATTTGAAATGGCTGCCTCTCTGCCGTCGCTTGGGCCGGTGCTAAGAAGAGCGTCAACAATCAATCGGACACAATTGCAAATCGCTATAACGACTCAAGCCTCAAAGGTTCTGTTGGCGTTCCTCGTTTTCGCCCGTTGAAAGTTGCTTCCCCGCGCGCATCTCTCGTTCTACTTCCTCGCGCGCCTCACGTTCCAGTTTGGCGTTTTCGAGCGAGTAGGGAACTTGCGCCTCCGCAAGTTCGAGGCGTTGGAGTGCAATGCGTGTCTCGTCATCGCTGGCGTTGCGGCCTGCCGCCGCTTCGATCATCAACAGGCGCGCTTCGGCCTGTGCGCGTCGCTCGCCGGCTTCAGTTTCAATGCGATTGAGACGGTCGCGGTCGCTGCTTAAATCCGCTTCCAAAGTCACGCGTTCTACGGATTGTAACCGCGAAGAATTTTGCATCCTGCCCTCGACGGCGATTGCTTCACGTCTGGCATTGGCGGCGACACGTGTTGCCGTCACACGCGCAGCAAGTGTTTCGCGGTAAGCATCGGCGAGTAGTAAATTTCGCGACTCGATCTGCGTCAGGGTGCGCCGCTCGGCTTTCGTCAACTCGGCGGTAAACCAGGTCAATTCGTCGCTCGTCACACCGTCGGCGGCCAAACGGTTGCGCAACTTCTTCTCCCACTGCCAGCGATAGATGAACATCAGGACGACGACGGCTAGCCCGATGATCGAACCAGCCGCAAGCGAGGTCATGGCGAGCAGCATAAACTCACCCGCCTCTGAACCTGAGGCAGCGCCAAAATAACGAAGTAGGAAATAGAAAGGGGCAGGCAGGGCAATGAGCAGAAAAGCGAACCACGGCCCCAATTGTAAGAGGAAGTGCGTCGTGCGCTCTTTCGCGGTCAGTCGGCTGTTGCGTTTGTCGCTCATTTAAAGTGTTCTTCGCTTCGAGACAATCAAGCTATATAATGCCTCGTCTCAGAGGAAAGCGACAAGGTACACAGGAGAGATGATGAAAAAAGGATTGCCGCAAAGTTTTACCTTGCTCCTGCTGCTTGCGCTTGCCTGCGTTGCCGGGGTCAACGGGCAGAAGGGCGATGGCAACGACGCACGCCGCACGGAAAACCCGCGCGGCGTGCGCTCAGTGACTATCCCGGTAACGCTCAGACTGCGAGAGGAACGTCCGGCCAGTGAGGAATTGCGGACGCTCAATCTTGTCGTGACCGAAGACGGCGAACGACAAGAAATACTTTCCACGCGCAGCGCCGCCGACCGCGCGCCGCTGGCCCTGACCCTGCTCGTGCAGGACGACCTCGTTTCTTCCATTGGGCTTGAGATCAAGGGTCTCGCGGACTTCATTCGCCGCCTCCCACAGGGTTCTCAAATTCAAGTCGGCTATCTCCGATCCGGGTCACTCCAGTTGAGACAAAAATTTACGACTGATCTTGAACGCGCCGCCAAATCTCTGCGCGTGCCGGTCGGGTCTTCTAGCGCCGGGCCGTACAACCCATATGTGCAGATTTACGATTCATTAAAACGTTACGGCGGGGTGCCGCTCGGAACCCGCCGTGCAGTTCTGGTCATCTCCGACGGACTCGATCTTTCGCGGGGAGTTGACGGCTCCTCGCCGACCCAGAGCACCGACCTCGCACGCGCCATCAGCGAAGCGCAACGACGCAGCGTCGCGATTTACGGTATCTACGCACCGACCGCCGGCCAAGGAAACAATTCCTCGCTAGTTAATAACGGGCAAGGTTCTCTCGCGCGACTCACACAGGAGACCGGCGGGAAAGCTTTTTTTCAAGGACTCAGCGCGCCCGTTAGCTTCGAGCCTTTTTTGCGCCAAATATCTGACAATCTCTCGCGCCAGTTTGCTTTAACCTATCTCTCAACGCACACGAACAAAGGATTGCATCGCATCAAGATCGAATCAACCGGAATCGAGGCGGAACTCCTCTACCCCGTTGGCTACACGCGAAAGTAAGATTGACGAGCGCGACGTTAAATCTCTCTCGCTTCAAATATAAAAAAATCAGTTGGCAAAGTTTACGGTAGCATCGCAGGCAAATCTAAATCATAAAATCAAACATGTCGGAGGCAGTTATGTACTTCAAACAATTTTATCTGGGTTGTCTCGCGCATGCTTCATATTTGATCGCTTCGGAAGGCGAAGCGGTAGTCGTAGATCCGCAGCGAGATGTCGAGCAGTACATCGCCGAGAGTGCGGCGCACGATTTGAAGATTAAATTCATTGTCGAAACACATCTCCATGCAGACTTCGTCAGCGGCCACTGCGAACTCGCCGCGCGCACCGGAGCAGAGATCGTTTTTAGCCGGCACGCGAATGCCGCCTTCGCACATCGAGCCGTGAAAGACGGCGATGAAATCAAAATTGGTCGCGTCACCCTGCGCTTTCTGGAGACGCCCGGCCACACGCCCGAAAGCATGTCCGTGCTCGTGATTGACCATGATGTGTCAGACGAGCCGCAAAAAGTTTTGACCGGCGATACGCTTTTTATCGGCGACGTTGGTCGCCCCGATCTCTCCGGCGGTCGCGGCTTCAACGCCACAGACATGGCCGCCATGCTTTACGACAGCCTTCACAACAAACTTCTCAAACTCGATGACACGGTTGAAGTCTTTCCCGCGCACGGAGCAGGTTCGATGTGCGGGCGCAACATTTCCAAAGAGACTTCATCCACCATCGGCCAGCAACGAAAATTGAACTACGCTCTGGCTGCGATGCCGAAGGATGAATTCGTCCGCCTGATGACGACGGGCATGCCCACCGCACCGACTTATTTTTCGCGCGACGCCGAAATCAATCGGACAGGCGCAGGGGCGCTTGGAAAGTTGTCGCGCCCGAAAGCATTAACGCCGGAAGCCACCTGGACCCAGATACAACAGGGCGCGCTCGCGTTAGACGTGCGCCCGGCTGCCGATTACGGCGGTAGTCATATCCCAAATTCTCTCAACGTCGGTCTCGGTGGACAGTTCGCTTCCTGGGCGGGCAGTTTGATTTCAACGGACATGCCCCTCATCCTCATCGCAGAGGACGAGACGAAAATTGACGAAGCGGTGCTTCGACTCGCACGCGTCGGACTGGAGAATGTCAAAGGTTACTTAGCAGGCGGGATAGAGGCGTGGCGCCAGGCCGGACGCGAAACAGTCACCGTGACGCAAATCACAGTTGCCGAACTCCATCGCAACCTTAAAAAGTTGCTTGGCTGGCAGACTGTAGATGTCAGGCGACCCGGCGAATACGAGGACGGACATGTGCCGCAGGCGCGCCTCGCGCCGCTCGGAGAGTTGCCGGCCAACGCGCTCGATTGGCTCGACCCCTTGCAGCCTGTCGCCGTCATCTGTGCGGGAGGCTATCGTTCCAGTGCGGCCACGAGCTTGCTCGAAAGTCGCGGCTTCAAGCAACTCTATAACGTGACCGGCGGCACTTCAGCCTATGTCGCGGCAGGGTATCCGGTTGAAAACAAGTCTGATTAACCGAAGTTAAAACAAGGAGGCCAATCTGTTCGACAAAGTGAGGGCGAGGAAAGTCGCACGGCTCATCCAAGGTAGTAAAAAAATTTGTGAAAGAAAAGTTTGAGGGCGGCTAGAGGGTTTCGAACCCTCGACCTCAAGAACCACAATCTCGCGCTCTAACCAACTGAGCTATAGCCGCCACAAATCGAAGCGTTGACGAATGAAGCAATATTACCGAAGCGGCCACGGTCTGACAAGTCCACAAGTTGCAGCCCACTCAAGTCGGAAAACGAACCGGGAATACACTTCGACTATGATAATACTCCCGGCTGGACTCGAACCAGCGACCACTCACTTAGAAGGCGAGTGCTCTATCCACTGAGCTACGGGAGCACGCTTTTCAACGACGCGGATGTTAGCATGCGTTTCACCATCGCCGTCAACTGCGCAACTTAAAATGGCACGCGAACTCAAAGCAGTAAACGCGCGTCTCGCGTTTTTATCTGTTTCATATTTGATAGGACAAGTGTGAGTGATGAATGAACCCCGAATACAATCACGTTGGCTCGCTTTGCTGGCGGCAACCGTGGCAGGCCTCTATTTATGCTGGTTGATGCTTCTGCCCTTCATTAATGTGCTGGCGTGGGCGGCTGTCCTCGTGGTGGTTTTCTATCCCGTCCATCGTCGTCTCGTAGAGCGCACGAAGCGACCGGCCACCAGTGCCATAATTTCCTGCCTGCTCGTTATCTTCGTTATTCTATTGCCGCTTTCATTGATCACGCTGGCACTGGTGCGCGAAGTTTCCGGTGCGGCGCAAGGACTGCAAAATAATATTAGCGCCTTCCTCGATCCAAACTCGCCCGTTGCGGGGAGAATCTTCGGGTGGTTGGGAAAATATGTGGATATTGAGCAGTTGCGCAACCCCCAATCAATTCAAGAGCATATTCAGCAAGCTATTGGAGCGGTCGCCAAGCGGACGCTCGGACTCGTGGGCGGCGCGCTCGGCGTCGTTGTGCAAGTCTTCTTTATCATTTTCACGATGTACTACCTTTTTCGTGATGGAGCAAAGATCGTAAACCTACTTCCCGGCGTGTTGCCATTGGAGCGAGGACAGAGCGCAGAGATTATCTCGCGGACGAGAGAGGTCATCAGTGCAAGCGTCAACGGTGTGCTGGTCATTGCTGCCATTCAAGGTGCGCTCGGTGCGGTTGCTTTCTTCGCTCTCGGACTTCCGTCCGCTCTGGTCTGGGGAGTTGTAATGACATTTTTATCGCTGATTCCGGTGGCCGGAGCTTTCATCGTTTGGATTCCGGCGGCGATCTTTCTGGCGTTGACGGGACATTGGGTCAAGGCCGCTCTGTTGGTTGCATGGGGGGCGTTAGTAATTGGCTCAGTGGACAATTTTCTCAGGCCGAAACTCGTTGGTGAGAGAACTAAATTACATGAGTTGTTCATATTCTTCTCGGTGCTCGGCGGCCTGGATGTTTTCGGCATCCTTGGACTGGTGCTTGGCCCCGTCGTTCTCGCAATTACGCTGGCGCTGCTCGACGTGATGCGACACGCTGACCGTCCCTACGCTGCTGCACACGGAGTGGCAGTTGCCGGAGACGGGGTGTTGAAAACTGATGCAGCAAGCGATAGCGATTCCATTGAATTACGTGGCGACGTAACCTCAGCTTCCCAATAAGGAAATCTATTCGCGTAGGTGATTACCATATGTGAGTAGGCAAAGGGATGATTAATGTCTGATGAAACGAAGAACCCCTGGACGTTAGTTTCGACTATAAAAATTTACGATAACAGGTGGATCAGCGTCAGAGAGGATGCGGTGATTCAACCGGACGGCGAGCGGGGGATTTATGGCGTCGTCCATTTTAAGAATATCGCCATCGGGGTACTGGCTGTCGAAGATGAGTTCGTTTATCTAGTCGGGCAATATCGTTATGCGTTGGAGCGATATTCATGGGAAATACCAGAAGGAGGTTGCGGGGAAGGTGAAGAACCGCTGAGCGCGGCGCAACGCGAATTGGAAGAGGAAACCGGACTGCGCGCTATGAACTGGCGCAAACTGGGAGAATCTCATCTGTCTAATTCGGTTAGCGACGAGCTTGCCATCTGGTATGTCGCGACCGAACTGCAACAGGGCGAGCATTGTCGTGAAGGAACAGAGCAACTAGAAGTGCGGCGCATTCCTCTCAAGGGAGCCCTCCGGATGGTGATGAGCGGCGAAATTACCGATGCTATTAGTCAATTGGCAATTATGCAATATCAACTCTCCCGGTAAATCTTGCATCAATGCACGATTATTCGGCTTGTCGGGAGGAAAAGATTTACCATTATTCATACAAGAAAAAAGACAGGCTACCAACTCGAAAGAGTTCGGTAGCCTGTCTTGGATATGTATCCAGTTTTTCAGATAACCTAGGGTATAGATTTACGCGGCATAACGCCCGTCAACAGTCACCGGTTCGGCAAAGACACGCCGACCATTCAACGCATCATCAATAATCTCTCGGACAGCAGCCACATCGGGGTTAACATCCATGCGGTCACACGCTTTTAAATGCCGCAGAATGCCCTCGGTAGCAATGTCGAGAGCCATGCCCGTCAATTTGGAGTAACGCCGGGCCTGGATATGGTCAATAACCTTCAACCGCTCTTCCAGCGGCAATGATACATTAAAAGTCACTTTACCTTATGCTCCTTCTCATTTGGACTCTTGATTCAAAATCCCGCAAACATTCACCACCTTATGAAGGCAAAATTTTAGATGCCCTGCGGTTCATTTGGGATGCGTTTCTGTTACATTTTCCGCAAAATTCACACAAATCATTCCCATTCAATAACTCTAACTACACCAGCCAATAATAACTGTATCTTGCGGAACGGAAGATACTAAACGAATTATTTGAAAAATACCAGAAAAATTATCGAGACGCCCTTGATAATAGAATGGAAACGCCCGCAAAAGGAGCATCGGGGCTTCAAGATGTTGCAGAAAAATAACTTAACCTATAAAGATGGATTGATGTGTGAGGTCAGCAGAAGGGACTAACGGCAAACAGGGAAAATCTCTTTACAGTGTTTCAGAGCAATCTACAACAAGAATGATTCGGATATTAACTAAGGAAAAACAAAGATGCTTGTAAATTCCGAGATTAAAAAGATGAATGGGAGATTTGAGACACATTGACATGCAGCACCGCTTGCGAGCCGCGCGCAAAAATTTGCGCCTTTAACTCGCAGGCGGCGCTCTCTAAGTGCATGTCGAGCGGGAGACAAAAGACCGAGGCCGCTTACTTCTTCGGCACTACCGTATCTTTCAACCCTTTGCCAAGGCGGAATTTAAGGGTTGTTTTGGCGGGAATTTGAATTGTCTCACCGGTTTGAGGATTACGCCCCTCACGCGCCTTGCGTTCTGACAGCACCAGTTTGCCAAAACCCGGTAGTGAAAACTCACCGTTGGTCATGACCTCGTTGCTAGCCAGATTGGCTAATTCATCGAATAACTCTTTCACTTGGGTACGCTTCAGGCCGGTTTTCTCGGAAAAATGATTGAGAATTTCGGATTGCGTCATGCGTTTTTTGCCTTCTTTAGTCGCCATGTCTAAGTGTGGCTACCTCCTGCGGATTGGTAAGAATGGAAAAAGCTTGCACGAGCAGATATATCACACAGTTACCCCTCGCGTCTGCAAAAAAAAGCCAAAAAAGGCTTTTTTTGTGAAAAACTAAGTGATCGGGGCGGAGTGATTCGAACACTCGACCTCTCGGTCCCAAACCGAGCGCACTACCAGGCTGTGCTACGCCCCGTGTAAATCTGCCGATACCTCAAAAACTCTTCAATATAGCCGAATTCCTTGCATTCTGACAGCGTATTGGCGACGGGTCAAGTTACGAACCGGAAAATCGCTCGGTTAAATAGATGCGAACAGCTATCAATGCCCGTGCGCGGTGACTTAACTGTTGCTTGATCTCATCGGGCAATTCACCGAAAGTATACGCGTAGCCGGAAGGAATGAACAGCGGGTCATAACCAAACCCATTGCTCCCGCGCGGATAATGAGAAATGAAACCTTCACACACGCCGTTGAATATTTCAATAGTTTCTCCTTCTGGTTCATAGAGAGCTATGGCACAAATGAATCGGGCGCTGCGATCCTCGTCGCCTGTCAAACTCAATAAGGCGAGCAGCCGGGCAATTCGTTCTCGATCACTGGCATCGGTTCCTCCAAAACGGGCTGATAGCACGCCCGGCGCGCCGTTAAGCGCGTCAACTTCCAAACCTGAATCGTCAGCCAGCGTCCAAATGCCTGTCTGCCGGCTGTAAAGACGCGCTTTGAGTTCGGCATTTTCCGCGAACGTTTTGCCCGTTTCTTCTACCTCCGTGATTTGTGAAAACTCCGACAGCTGACGGAGCCGAACAGGGAGGCTTGAAAGAAATCTCTTTAGTTCTCGAATCTTGCCATTGTTATGGGTTGCGATAAGCAGCTCGGAGTGAACTGGATTAGCCATCAATTTGTAATAAATGGTTGGATAAATTCAAATAAATTTCAATGCGAATAATAGATAACAAAAAACTTTTTTGCCAAGCTGCGAGGATTCATGCTAACAATTAAAGGCAGCGTGCGTTCGCAGGGAACTGCGCGACATAAAAATTTCGTAGGGGTCATTGCTTTGAATGTACTTACAAGTTTACCCGACCGGACGACTTTCCATGACGCTCCAGAAGCCTTCGCGCCCCTCTCGCATGTGAGCGAAAGTTGTTCAAGTCTTGAGGAGTCGAGTCTGCGCGAACTACACATTTGGCAGCTCGCTTTACGAAGTTTCTTTAGCCTACGCAACCATCCTTTGATTGATACGGAGAGAACGGAAATCGTCTCGCGAGATTTTTCACCTGAATTGCGGATCGTGCAGCAGGTGTTGAGACGCATTTTACTGCTAAGCTTGAATTGCACCCTCGAACCGCTACCTACACCCTTCGAGGCGGATGAAGTCATATCTCTCGAAGATATGTCGCTGTGCGCAGCAAGCGACCTGTCAGCCAAAGCAGATAATCTCACGCTTATTCCCCTCATCAACATGTTGAGTGAACATTGCTGCACCTGTGAAAGTTTACTGACGACAAAAGTTGATTTTCATGTATGGACGAGCGTTGAAAGGTATGTGCGGCGTGAATTTGAGCAGTCGCAAGTTATCAAGCATCTCGAACGACGTGTACGCGCCGGACAGCCATCGCGTCGTCATGTAGAATTGCTACATGTGACGGAATACCTCACTCCTGACGCATTCGCAGCGGATATGACTGTGATCATTGATCAACTCATGTGGTCGCTCGATCAAATACGCTTGATCGAGACTTTGCTCCGACAAGATGCGCCGCTGAAACAAGCACTTCCCATCTTCACGCTGGTGCGTGAAGAAACCCGCCGGCTGGTTGAGTTTATCGAGCACCGTGCCGTCCGCACAGTCGAACCTGACAGCGTTGTGTTCGATGCTCTGGACTGCACGAGCTACGCCCTCGGGGTGGAGTTATCCCGTGTGTTCGGACGAGAACTTACAGGGCTTGTCTCTTTGCGGCAGTCGCCCGCTATTTACACGAAAGTTGAAAACGCACACGGGCTGTTACGCGATAGTTTCCAGCAGACGCTTGTAGCATTAATTCAAGTCTTCAACCCGACTTTTGTTGGCTCGCGCCTTTTTACTTCTTTCCATTCGAGACTTGAACAATCGCTCACATTGCGCCGCGATTTGTGGATGTTGCTCCAAGTCGTGCTACAGGCCGAAAAAGATCGCGACCGCCGGCCACTCGCCCCGTTGCTCGAACGCCTCGAAGCTTTTCGAGAGGGCAGCTTGCGCTTCCTGATGTACAAGGATTGGGAATCTTTCGAGAGATTCATGGCGGAAGTTTGGGCTGCACGCGGAGCGGTTGAACTTACTCCCGTGCTGCACCGCTTCGGCACCTACCTTGAAGCATTGTTCGGGCAGATTAACATGCGCACAATTCTTGCCGAACATACTTTCGACTATCCGGCCTTAGCCGTATAAATTGTAGGATGAGGAATTAGTCAGAGCACCGGAAAAGTCGGGCCTTGAAATTATAAAAATCGTGGGAGTCGCGATAGCCACGACGCAGTTCATAGCACCCGTCTCAGTTTTCTTTCTCTATCTCAACATCTGCTGCCAGTTGCAATATCATCCCGCCGAATTGACCGAATGAGGAGCGAGTCTTTTTTTCAAACCCGCCTTCGACGAGACGCGTCTCACTCAGCGAGAAAGGGAGGCTTGAAAGGGAATGCTGCAAAGCGGCAGCGTTTGGCGGAGAGTTGCGCAAGCCCTTCTGCTTACCGAGAAACGAGATGAAGCGCCGCGCCGGATCATAATCAATTGTGTAGGTGACAGCATTCGCCGGGTCGTTTGCAGAGGTAAAGCGAGACGCTTGCTGAAATGCATTGACTGAGCCGAGCGTTCGCGACGTGTTGCGCTCTTGCAGACAACGACGCACTTCTTCGACACCGCCGATGATCAAGTGTTCGCCGGTGAAACTAGCCGCACCTCTTGCCTCGTCCGCCGCGATTATCATTTCTGCCTCTCCAACTTGTTTACTCTTCGCACCCGGCCCCAGTCGTTTGCGCACAAGAGCTTCTAAGGTCGTGCGGTCACGGACAGGGGCGACAAGCACGAGTGCCGTGCCATCACTATCAAGGCGGGCAGTGGCGACCTCCGTCCCGGTGGCGCGCAAGAATTCGTGCGGCGACTCGATCCCAAAAGGCTGAAGTGATTCGGTGAGGAATTCATCCAAAAAACGCGCGACGAGCGGTGCGATGGTGATTTCGAGTTGTGAAGAGATGGCGGCGTTTAAGCCCCGCCAAGCCGCCTCCGGGTCGCGATAATTGTAGATGGTGAGTTGATTCGTATCGGCGGGCAGGAAGTCGCCGGGCCGTGTATTATGGCGCTCGCTCGAAGCTGCCAACGAATTATGTAAACGCGAGGCGAGTTCGTTTTGTAAATTGAGAAAATAACTATCAACCACCGCGCCTTCGACGATGCTCGAACTCCAGGCCACGCCGCCCAGAATACGACCCGCTAACTGAGGTATCAGAATCGCCGCCGCGCTTTGAACTTTGGGATCAGCCAGAGTCTGGCCTAAGTAAGCGACGGCGGCCATCTCCAACAACTTGCGTGCTCCCACGGGAGACACGTAGCCGAAGGCGAGCGCTTCGTTTGCGCCCATGCGCAGGCGCATGTCGGAGAGTTGTTCATCGTTAGCCAGAGACGCGCGCTCGCCTCTCTGCACCGCCAGGCACGCTCGAACTGTCTCTTCGTCATTTCCGACGATTGCCACACTTCCCAAAATTGCCGCGACAATTTTTCTCTTGCCATCCGCCGTCGCCCAAATAATGAAAGTCGAGTTGTCAGCCTCCTGTTTCTGGATAGTTGGTTCCCCATATTTGCGGCGGGCGTAATTGCCGATCAGTTTGGTCACGGCGGTCTGCACACGTTGCGCACTCGTATGAGTCTCTGCGACCAGCGCAATGCGCGGTTTGATGTCTCGAACTGTGCTCGATTCTTCCGTCACGTCAAACCCGAGGACGGCGATTGCCATTTGCGCACGCGAGAAGACCACGGTTTCAGCCGACCCGATTCCGCTCCAGGCCGACCACCGACTCAACCATCCGATCTGGCCGAGGTTGGGATTCAGCCCGGCGGGCGGCGCGAGAACTTGCCACGCATTTGTCGAAGTCAGACCGCGAACTATCTCAGGCAAGCTGTTAGTTTCGAGATAGACGAGCGAATCGGCGGGCACGTAGGCCGACATGTCAACAGGTTCAGGCCGATTCCACCAAACCCATGCGACGAGCAGCAGCACAAGTACAATGATCGACAGGAGTATCCTCTGCGGCCAACTCTTCATTCAAGCATCCTACCTTTCGTCAACCCGACGAAGCAAGAACCGTCGCTTTCGCCTATGAGAAAAGACTTCTTAATGAAATTGGAAGTGCCGCTCACGTTTTCCAGAAAAATGTAGAAGTAAGTTTGTTTGATTAGTACAAGAGTTGTAAATACAATAAGTTAAACAAATGAAATTCTTGTTGACACTGATAAACACAATGGTTTATATTCTTTCTTGACAGCGAGAGCCACTTTCTCGCCCTTGTTGAATCAAGCATTGCTCAGTCTATGTTCAAAGCTATTTTGTGTTCGTCTTCGTTGGAAGACGCGTGCGACTGACAAGCTTTTTTCTTTGAAACTCAACCGATAAAGGCACACTTCGCGCGAGCGGAGGTCGCAAAGCCGACGGAAGTCAAAAGCAGTTCGCTGCGGTTGACTTGGCCGGGTTGCCGAAGGTGAGGCGGCTGCGCCGAACGCTAAAAAGCGTCAGGATGCGTAGCAGTTTTTACCCGCCACCTTCTCGCATTGTGATAATTGCTCGACACCTTTTCGCGAGTCAACCCCCTCGGTCTGTCGCACCGCTCCTCTCCCGGACATGGCGGCATAACAGCCATATTCCTTACATGTCAACCAGACGCCTACAGGACAACCGCAGCCGCATGAACCCGACCCCCTATTCGCCTACATCACCCTCCACCCGCGCCGTTCGTTCCAGAGCGCGCCGTATTCGCGCCCGCCTCCGGCGAGACCAACGCAGAAGACTACGGAAAGTTTCCGGGGAAAAATAGAAATGTTTGGAAGAAAAAATTCTAACAAGAAAAATCTCGTCGGTCTGGACATCGGCTCCAGTTCGGTGAAGGCGGTCGAGCTGCAAGGCAAGCCGGGAAGCCTCGTGCTCGTCAATCTCGGCCAGGAAAGCTTGCAGCCGGACACGGTGGTTGACGGCCAGATCATGGAACTCAATTCCGTCTCACAAACCATCTCCAATATCTTCGCCTCACACCAGATCGCAACCGACCGCGTGGCGGCGGGCGTCAGCGGCAGTTCCGTGATCGTCAAAAACATTATCGTGCCGCCGATGAGCAAGGAAGAACTTGAAGAGTCAATTGACTGGCACGCAGAAGAACATATCCCCTTCGACATCGCCGACGTGAGTTTGGACTATCAGGTCGTCGGCTCAAGCGCCGATTCGCTCCACGTTTTGATGGCCGCTTGCAAACGCGATTTCGTGGCGAACATCAAGCAGGTGATTCAGCTCGCGGGCAAGGTGCCGGCCATCATTGATGTGGATGCTTTCGCTTTGCAGAATTGCTACGAAATCAATTACGACCCGTCGCCGGATCAGTCGGTCGCGCTGCTCAACATCGGCGCATCCACGATGAACATCAACATTCTCCACGGCGTGCGCAGTGTCTTCACGCGCGACGTTTCGGTGGGCGGCAACCAGTACACCGCGCTCCTGCAAAAAGAGTTGGGCTTGACGTTCGAGCATCGTGGCGAACATCAAGCAGGTGATTCAGCTCGCGGGCAAGGTGCCGGCCATCATTGATGTGGATGCTTTCGCTTTGCAGAATTGCTACGAAATCAATTACGACCCGTCGCCGGATCAGTCGGTCGC
>MWVV01000324.1_pt1 | contig 17600 bp, 18 predicted proteins | sample 1047281 | NCBI WGS metagenome assembly MWVV01 (sample SAMN06349986, study PRJNA376086) | soil metagenome | isolation source: PT-2 sample Antarctic (ecotone) soil | place: Antarctica | collected 2015-01-13 | reverse complement strand
CCTTTTACTTCGTCAACAAATAATCTCCAAAGCTTACGCAAGAAACGATGAACACCTTCAATGCCTTTTGTATCCCAGGGTTTGCTTTGTTCAACAGGCCCTAAAAACATTTCATACATGCGAAAGGTGTCTGCTCCATATTTTTCTACAATGTCGTCCGGGTTTACCACATTGTATTTGGATTTCGACATTTTCTCCGTTTCAGTACCACAGATATATCTTTTTGTTTTAGGATCGGTAACAAAAATTGAGTTCTCATTACCCAATCTAGATTCGCTTTTAAACCTTTCAGTGTCTAAATTATCATTATCAACTACGCCTACTTCTACATGTAATTCATTAATTCTGTTTCTATCATAACTTATTACTCCCGGAATATTTTTATCGGTCATTAATTTTTTTGCTGTAAACTCTGCCTTACTTATCAATTCAACATCTTCATCCGTTTGAATTCCATGAACTATCCTATCACGAATTTCTTTAGAGACGTATATGATAGGCTTTGGAACTTGATACTCTTCTTTTGTCTCATCAAAACCTGCCAACATCTCAGCTCGTTCAAACATTTTCCAACTATAATTTACCCTATACACAAACCTTGAAGATCCTTGTATCATCCCCTGATTCACCAACTTTTTATAAGGCTCATCATGTCCTATATAACCAAGATCAAACAAAGCCTTAGTCCACATACGGCTATATAATAAATGACCAACCGCATGTTCAGTTCCCCCTATATACAAATCAACCTGACCCCAATAATCTGCTGCTTTTCTATCAACAAATTCCCGCTCGTTATAAGGATCCATATAGCGCAAAAAATACCAGGAAGAACCTGCATAACCTGGCATCGTATTCGTTTCCCTTGTTCCGCCGGAAGCTATAATCCAATCAGCAAGATTAGCTAATGGTCCTTCGCCTTCAGGGCCGGCGCTATAAGTATCAACATAAGGTAACTCAACAGGGAGATCGGTTTCTTCTAAAGCATATGCAACGCCACCTTTGTAAACAATTGGAAAAGGCTCACCCCAATAACGCTGGCGGCTAAAGCCTGCATCTCTCATCCGGTAGTTGATTTGCCTCTTGCCAATACCCATTTCTTCAAGCTTATCAATAACTACATCAATGGCATCTCTCATCACCATACCATTTATGAAATCAGAATTTTGAAGAATGGCATCTTTAGTCGCGTTCGCTTCTTCGCCGTTATAAGCATCGCCGATAATGTTAGTAATAGGAATATTAAAATGTTTTGCAAAAGCATAATCGCGTTGGTCGCCACAGGGCACAGCCATAATAGCGCCTGTACCATAACCAGCCAAAACATATTCACTTATCCAAATAGGTATTTCACGGCCATTAAAAGGGTTGATAGCATAAGCACCGGTAAAGGCACCCGTTATCGACTTTACTTCGGCAAGGCGCTCTCTTTCGCTGCGGCTTTTTACGTATTCGAGGTATTTTTCAATTTCCTCACGCTGTCCATCAGACATAATGCTTTTCACCATCTCGTGCTCCGGAGCAACAACCATAAAGTCAACGCCAAATATTGTGTCAGGTCGTGTCGTGTAAACCCTCACCCCCGCCTCTCCCTGCAAGGGAGAGGAGCCATTAGCAGCAATCCGCTTTTGAATTGATTTTGTTTTTAGATTATCGGCGGTTTGTTTTATCTGCGATAAAACATTATCGATATTATGTAAGACTTCTTCATTGGTAAATCTTAAAGTGGTAAAACCTAATTCTTTTAAGGCTTCGTCTCTGGCCACATCGGACTCTTTCTGGTCGTTTTTATTATGATAGCCTCCATCTACTTCAACTACTAACCACACATCTAAACAAACGAAATCAGCAATATAATTTTGTATTGGGTGCTGTCTCCTAAACTTATATCCGGTTCCCCTGTTTCTTAGTGCATTCCATAAAATATTTTCAGCTTCAGTCGGTTCTTTCCTCATCCGTTTTGCATTTTCAAAACTCATTTCACTTTCAACCTTATACTCAACATATCCATGACCCGGCCCCTTCTCCTCCTTTGTATTTGGCTCCTCTCCCCTGCGGGGAGAGGCGGGGGTGAGGGGGAATACTATCTCCGCTCCCTGGCTCTTCCCTATCCAGTTCCTCTGCATCTCTTTCATCGCATCACTAAAATCAACTGTCTCCAGCCCTTGCAGCAAACGATCTGCATATTCTGTTATCCGCAAATACCATTGACGCATTTTCTTCTTCACCACAGGATGACCGCCCCGTTCGCTAACACCGTTTACCACTTCATCGTTTGCCAACACGGTTCCTAAAGCTTCGCACCAGTTAACTTCGCCAAAAGCAGAAAAGGCTATTCGATAATCCATTAAAATTTCCTGTTGTCTTACCTCATTAAAACCTTTCCATTCTTGTGCTGTAAACTTTAGCTTCTTGTCTCCCGGGCACTCATGATAAGCATTTCCTTCATTTTGAAATAGCTCAACCAATCCTATTATGCGTTCAGCCTTCTGCATTTTGCGGTTGTACCAACTACCGAACAATTGAAGAAATATCCACTGCGTCCATTTATAATATTTCGGATCGCTTGTTCTTACTTCACGGCTCCAATCATAGCAAAATCCAATATTATCTAACTGTTCGCGGTACCTCTTAATATTGTTTTCTGTTGTTACAGCAGGGTGTTGACCTGTTTCAATAGCATACTGTTCTGCCGGTAAGCCAAAGCTGTCGAAACCCATTGGGTGTAAAACATTATAACCTTTTAGTCTTTTAAACCTTGCATAAATATCGCTGGCAATATAGCCTAACGGATGACCAACATGCAAACCTGCACCGCTTGGGTAAGGAAACATATCAAGCACATAAAATTTAGGTTTTGTACTATCATTTGTTACTTCATAAGCATGGCTTTCTTTCCATTGCTGCTGCCATTTTTTTTCAATCGCTCTAAAATTATATTCCATGTTTTACTTTGTTCAATTCAAAAGTGAAAAGCCAAAATTAAAAAGTCGAAAGTCAAAAAAAGGTATTGTAGCACCTCAAGATTTTTAAAAGAGAATGCAAAGTCATAAAAAGTTGCTAAAGCTTATATACAATGCAAAGAAGATTATTTATTTTTCCAAGTTTTGATTTTCGAATCGTGACTTTATTTAAGCCGGGTGCAAAAGTAAGGTTTAGGCCTCAAAACACTACATTTGCAACCGTACAAAACCCTAATAGATAAACATGGCGCAATTTGGAAAAGCATCAAGCAAACGCAGTAAACCAAGTTATATTTACAGTATTGTTGGCGTAGCTCTTGTACTGTTGATAATGGGCATCCTGGGATGGATCTTTCTTAATTTTAATGCTGCCGGTAACTCATTTAAAGAAGACATCCGCATTAGTGCTTACCTGCGTACTGCAAATCAGGACAGCATCAATCAGATGCAGTCTTATATTGCAGCCCAGCCTTACGCCCGAAATGTACAGTACGTAACTAAGGAAGGGGCAAAAACCATTTGGAGTAAAGAAGGCAGCAGCGAAGATTGGGCAAAGATTCTTGATTATAATCCTTTACCTGAAAGCATCGACTTTTACGCACAGTCGGATTACGTTAATAGGGATAGCCTGCAAAAAATCTCTAACGATATTATTGGCCGTTTCGGAAATATTGTTGAAGAATTACAATACCCGAAATTGCTGGTAAATAATCTAAATGAACGTTCGTCGAAGCTAGGTTTAATTTTTATCGTGGTGGCAGTTATTCTTTGCACAATTGTAATAGTAAGTATCGATAATACGATAAGGCTTGCCATGTTCAGCAGTCGTTTTTTAATTAAGACAATGCAAATGGTAGGCGCTACGAGAGGGTTTATAGCAAGGCCGATGGATTTACGGGCGGTAATTAATGGTCTTATAAGTTCTGGTATTGCCATTCTTATTTTGTTTATACTTATTGGATGGGCCGAAGATCAGTTTCCGCAATTAAGTGCAATTCGTAACACAAAACTTACCCTCATTTTATTTGGTGGAATGATCTTAACAGGTGTATGTATTTCAGTATTTAGCACCCATAGAAGCGTGATAAAATATCTTAAAATGAGCCTGGATGATTTGTATTAGTTGAATTGTTGACTTGTTGAATAGTTGAATGCTTGAATAGTTGAACAGTTTACTTGTTATTGATATTTATTCCACAGAGTTAGTGATTCAACGACTAATGTTCGAAGGACCAATGACCATAGTGACTTAATGACCCAATGACCCAAAACCCCTATCTTACAAAATCTAAATATAAAAGCAATGGCTGAAAGCAAAGTAGTAACTCCAACTTCTTCAAGATTAAAACATACTGAAACTAAAAAGCAGCCTCCACGGGTACCATTATTCTATAGGGATAATTATAGATGGATGGGTATAGGAGCTGCGGTAATTGTTATAGGCATGCTATTAATGGCAGGTGGCAAAAATGATAACCCCAATCAGTTTGATTATAAATTAGTATATAGCACAACCCGCGTAACCATTGCTCCCATATTAATTCTTGCCGGATTGATGATAGAAATATACGCCATCTTTAAAAAACCAAAAGTTCGACAATAACCTATGCGTTATATAGCTTAGAGGTGATAATTTATTATCGCCTTTTTTTATTTCTTTACTTTCGCGCAGTCAACATTACGAAGTACCATGACCTTAATTGAAAGTATTGTAATTGCAATTGTAGAAGGCATTACAGAATTTTTACCAATATCATCAACAGGCCATATGATAATTGCAGAAAGATTATTGGGGTTGCCTAAAGATGATGTGTTTACAAAACTGTTTACAGTTGCGATACAGTTAGGAGCAATATTGAGCGTGGTTGTTTTGTACTGGAGAAAGTTCTTTGATTTTTCGAAGTGGCAATTTTACTTAAGACTTATTATTGCAGTTATTCCGGCATTAGCCATCGGTTTCCTGTTTGCAAAAAAAATAGATAAACTTCTTGAGAGCCCCACTACTGTTGCCATTGCTTTGCTTGCAGGTGGAATTGTTTTATTATTTGTTGATAAAATATTTACTCACCCTGTAATCGATAGGGAGAGAAAATTACCTTTTGTTAAAGCATTTATTATTGGCCTATGGCAATGTATTGCCCTTATACCGGGAGTTAGTCGCAGTGCAGCTTCAATAATTGGGGGAATGCAGCAAAAACTTACACGAAGGCTTGCGGCTGAATTTTCATTTTTTCTTGCCGTACCAACTATGGCTGCTGCTACCTTTTACAAATTATTAAAAACCTTTGAAGAGCACCCGGAGGTAGTAAAAGACGATCACAATCTTACCCTGTTAGTTACAGGCAACCTGGTTGCTTTTGTTGTAGCTGTGCTGGCCATTAAGTTTTTTATTAAATATCTGCAACGCTATGGCTTTAAACTTTTTGGCTGGTACAGGATAATTGTTGGTGTTATATTACTCGTATTAATTTATGCGGGTTATTTAAAATAATTTTTAGACCTCTTATATTTAACTGCATTATATTAATTTCATAAAAAGCAGATAAAAACATTATTTATAACTGCTACTTTTCAAAACAATTAAAATGAAAACATCAACATCTATTATTAGCGGAATTATTATTGTAGCGTTGATTTACGCCGGCTACTATATATACAGCAATTACTTTTCTTATGGTAAAAAAGTAAGGATTAACGATAAAAGCTATGTTTTTATTAAAAACGATGCAACCGAAGATGAAGCCCAAAAATTAGGAGGCTTTTTAATTGCAAGCAAATTTTTTAATGACAACAATGAAAAATCTGTTCAGCTACAAAGAGAAAACGATTTATATACGCTAAGATTTCCGGTTGCTGAAGATGAGATAAAAGCCAATCCTAATGGAGAAGAGAATTTTCAATATATACAAATGCGACTGAGAGATAGCGTATTTGGAGGCAGATCAGTAAGAGTTATATTAGCAGATCATAATTTTAAAGATATTAAAACAATAACAGAGCTTAATCCTCCAAATCCTGAAAATGGTATTCCTGCCACTCCTGCCGGAACTCAACCGGATACAATGAAAGCAGCACCAGGCTCATCAGACAGCACCACCAATCAAAGGCAATTACAGCAATCAGGTCAACAGATACAGAAGCCCCAATCCAACCAATAAGCAATTTATAACTTCGTCAAAAAAATACCAGCACTATTGGAAAATGCACCTTTACAAAAGGTGCATTTTTATTTGTATCGGTTTATATTATCTTTAAATTCTAAACCAAACGAATGCAAACTGCATCTAAAAAAGTGATTAATGGTTGGGCTATGTACGACTGGGCAAACAGCGCCTATAACCTGGTTATTACCTCAACCATCTTTCCTGCATACTATGAAACTGTAACAGGTGATGGTGTTGAAAGTACACTGGCTGACAAAGTACATTTTTTAGGAAGAGATTTTGTAAACACTTCTTTATACAATTATATACTCGCATTGGCATTTCTATTAGTGGCTGCATTTTCGCCTATACTTTCTTCTATCGCCGATTATAAAGGCAATAAAAAAAAGTTTTTGTTCTTTTTTTGTACCATGGGCAGCATTGCATGTTGTAGCCTTTATTTTTTTATAGGAAAAGAAACTCTTGGAATTGGTATGCTTAGTATTCTTATTGCCTGCCTCGGCTTTTGGGCAAGCATTGTTTTCTATAATTCCTATTTGCCTGAAATAGCTGCGGAAGAGGATCGGGACCGGGTAAGCGCCAAAGGTTTTGCTATGGGGTATGTTGGCAGCATAATACTACAGATCATTTGCTTTGTTTTTGTATTAAAGCCAGAATTGTTTGGCATAACAGTTGGCATGGCTTCACGAATTTCTTTTTTACTGGTGGGCATATGGTGGTGGGGATTTGCACAACTGGCTTTAAGAAGGTTACCAAAGGGAACTCCGGCAGTAAGAGATGACACCCGTAATATTTTTACCGGTGGATATATTGAGCTACAAAAAGTATGGAGCCAGCTTGGTAATATTCCGGTTTTAAAATGGTTTTTGGGCTCGTTCTTCTTTTATAATATGGGGGTACAAACCATAATGCTTATTGCAACTTTATATGGTAAAACGGAGTTGGGCATACCAACCACCAACCTTATTGTTTCCATTTTAATAATTCAATTAATTGCCATACCCGGAGCTTATGCCATATCTCATCTAAGCTCTAAAAGTGGAAATCTGCAGGCATTGATAACCGTGGTAATTCTATGGATTGGCTTTTGCTATATAGGTTACCTTATACCTCATGGTAATATAAATGCATTTTATGGTTTGGCTTCAGGGGTAGGTTTTGTAATGGGTGGTATTCAATCTTTAAGCAGAAGTACTTATTCTAAATTGATGCCTGTTACAAAAGACACCACCTCGTTCTTTAGCTTTTATGATGTTACTGAAAAACTTGCCAGTGTTATCGGCTTACTCAGCTTTGGTTATATCATAGAACTTAGCGGCTCGCAACGTAATTCTGTTCTTGCTTTAATGACTTTCTTTGCAATCGGACTCATTCTGCTTACCATTACTTTATCAAAACAAAAGCAGGTTTTAGCAACTGCATAACGATTATATGAAGCTATTTACAATCAATGCCGGCTACTTTAAATTAGATGGTGGCGCTATGTTTGGCGTGGTTCCTAAAAGCATTTGGAACAAGTTAAACCCGGCGGATGAAAATAATATGTGCACATGGGCTATGCGATGCTTATTAATTGAAGTAAACGACAAAAGAATTTTGATTGATACCGGAATGGGTAATAAGCAGGATGCAAAGTTCTTTAGTCATTATTATATACATGGAGATGAAACCCTTGAAACATCGTTAGCAAAACACGGTTTTACAAAAGATGATATAACAGATGTGCTGCTTACTCACCTTCACTTCGACCATTGTGGAGGAAGTATTGTAAGAGAAGGCGAACAACTTGTACCGGCATTTAAGAATGCAAACTATTGGAGTAATGAACAACATTGGAAGTGGGCTATACAACCCAACGATAGGGAAAAAGCATCCTTCCTTAAAGAAAATATTTTACCTATTAAAGAAAGCGGCCGGTTAAAATTTGCTGAAGCAAAAGATGGTACATCAATAATAGATGACACCATAACATTGAAGTTTGCTTATGGACATACCGATGCTATGATGTTGCCCGTCATCAACTACAATGGCAGAACAATGGTTTATATGGCCGACCTTTTACCTTCCACTGCACATATACCTCTACCTTATGTAATGGGGTACGATATGTTTCCACTTACAACTTTAAACGAGAAGAAATCTTTTTTACAGGAGGCTTTTGAAAATAATTACATCCTTTATTTCGAACATGACCCAGCCATTGAATGTTGCACTTTACAAACGACTGATAAAGGAATTAGAGTAAAAGAAACTTTTACTCTTTCAGTATTGCAATAACAAGATATATTTTAGCTAAAACATCAAATGCTCAATTTCCCGGGAGTGTTTGCTGCGATAGTATTGCATACACTTATTATTACCTAAGGCTTATCAAAGATGTTAACGGATAACGAAGATTTTTTTGTCCCATCAGATCAACTTTCACAGAGCCTACAACAATAGGGCTTTCAATACGAACAGGAACCCTGTTAAAATCATCTGATACCCAAACAGTCATTTTTTCGCCGCCTTCAAATATGGTTCCTTTTAACAGTAAAGGTTTGAATTTAATAGTTCTAAACCTGCCATACTTCGTTTTTAAATTTTCCCTGCCCAAGTACCTGATATATAAATTAGAAACTTCATTATCCAAAAACATACTAAAAGGTATTCTATCACCTTCCTTGTATTTGCTGAAATCAATATTACGTGCATAATATATAGCGCTTAAGACATCCTGAATACAATTAGGAACTTTAAAAACTCCATTAGTAGTTATTGCTGTGTTAGCAGCCTGGTTGAAGGTAACGTTCTCATATTTTTTATATCCCCCTTCTTCTATGTTCCTTATAAATTTATATGGTTGAAGAGTGGCCGTATCAAAATAAGTTTCATATCGGTCGCGCACTTTAAATATCCAATCGTACCTGCTGTTGCTTTGACCTGTACCTACAGAATGATAAACAGGTTTGTTATTTAGCCTTTCTAAAGTAGTAGTAAAGTTTGCATTGCCGGCATTAACGAACATACCAAGCGCAGAATAGTAAACTATATAAGAAATATTTTCTCCCCCGGTAAATGCTCTATTACGTATGCCACAAAAATCATCGCCCGCCTGTAAATGAACACTTAAGAATATTGATAACAGAACGAGGAAAGTTTTTTTCACTATGTTTTACTTCTAAATAATTTTATGCCTAAAATAAACAAACTCCCTGCCAAGGCGGGAACAATCAAATTTATTAACCAAATACCGGTTGCAGTAAGTACAATCCCTAAAGTATTGTTACTAAATAAACCAAACAAATGTATGCTTAGTTGTCCGCGTAAACCAAGCTCTGCAAGTGCTATAGTTGGCACTATTGCCAGTGCAAGAAACATCACCATGGTTAGCCAACAACTCTGCAATAATGTTATCTGAACATCAAATACCTGCAGCAATAAAACATATTGCGCTATAAAAACACTGTAGCGCAGCATCGACATAAGCAAAACTTTCAATAGTTCTCTCCATTCAAACTCTTCAAGTTTTTGTATAAAAAAGGCATACTTCGATACAAAAGGTATCCTTTCTAACAACCTTATAAACCAGCTTATCTTAAAATATACAAACAGCAAAATAAATACTCCTGCCAACGATCCCAATAATAAAACTCTGATCCATTTTATTGGTAATCCAACGTCTAATTGCGGAAGGTTTTCTAAATTATACCGTAAAAAAATAAGGCCCATCCAACCGAATGAAACCGTAATTATTAACTGGCTGATGTTACCAACAAAGGTTAATGCAATTGCCCTTAAACGGTTTCCTTCTCTTACGTAAAGTATGCGTCCAAAATATTCGCCAACACCATTTGGCGTGTTCATAGCAACAGAAACACTAAGCCCGGATAATACAGCTTTAAAAGCACGTAAATAGGAAATGGGTTGAATATGCTTTATAAGTACTTTCCATTTTAATGACTCGATACCCCAGTTCACGAACATTAAAAGAACAACTATAAAAAACTTCCAACCTTCGCTGCCGGTTACTGATGCTTTTATTCCCGCCCACGATTGTTGCCAGTTATCATGTATAACAATGTGCCTGTAAATAGATATGGATAACCAAACAAAAAGAATAGGTCCTAAACAATAATTAATAAATACTTTGAACTTTTTAATAAGAGAAAAATTTTGCAAACCTACACGAAAAAAGTTTATTGCCAATTTGCCTGTAAAAGAAAAAGATTGAAAGATATAAGCATATAAAGTATTTTCACATTGAGATGATAAAGAGTGGAAATATAATATTAGGAATTGATCCCGGAACATTGCTTATGGGCTATGCCTTGATGGATGTGAGTAAAGCCACGCCGCAGTTATTGATGATGGATGTGCTTAAGTTATCGGGCAAAAAAGATGCGTATGAAAGATTGCAGAAAATCTATTGCGCTGTTTGCGAACTTATAGTAACCTACCACCCTACAACCTTCGCAATTGAAGCTCCTTTCTACGGAAAGAATGTACAAAGTATGCTAAAGCTGGGACGTGCACAGGGAGTTGCCATTGCTGCAGCCATTCAGGCCGGTTTAACGGTAACCGAATACTCTCCAAAAAAAGTAAAGCAATCTATAACTGGTAATGGCAACGCTGATAAAGACCAGGTTTGGAAAATGCTTCAGAGAATTTTGAAGCTGGAAGAAAAGCCTCATTACTTCGATGCTACCGATGCACTTGCGGTAGCATTATGTCATCATTATCAATCTTCATCAGTATTAGATGGTAAATCAGAAAAAGGACTAAAAGGATGGGAAGATTTTATTGCAAAGAATTCTGACAGAGTAAAGGTGAAATAAAAGCTTTCGTCATGCTACCCTTCCTTAAGTTCGCTGAACCTTGAATAAAATGCAAGTAAATATTAACCACAGAAAAACAAAAGAGTTATTCCCGGAGAACGCAGAGAACTACTCTGGCCACTCTGTGTGTCTTCCTCTATGGCCTCTGTGGTAAAAAATAAAATTCTGTACTCGTCATTGGTAACTTGTTTCCGCATGAGACGACATTTATAATTTACTCACAATCTTCTCCTGTATCTCTTTCATTTCTTCGGGAGACAGCTTCAGCTTTTTATTCAGCAAATTCATATCGTTTGTATGGTTTATCGGGATAAGATGAACATGTGCATGAGGCACTTCTAAACCAACTGTCAGAATATTTACACGATCACATTTAAAAGAACTTTCTATTGCCTTTGCAATTGGCTTTGCAAACACCAATAACTCTGCAAGGTATTCATCCGGTACATCAAAAATCTTATCAACTTCAATTTTTGGTATCACAAGGGTGTGCCCTTTCTGTACCGGGTAAATATCAAGAAAGGCAAAGAACTTATTAGTTTCCGCTATTTTATACGAAGGAATTTGCCCTGCAATAATTTTTGAAAAGATGGTCATGTTGTTTTTTTTGGTATTGCAGATTTAGCAACTTTACCGAATAAAAGCGGTGACATTACCCGCATTCCGCTCACTTTTCATCTACCCTATCTTTTTTGTTGATTTTGCACCGCTAACCTTACCAACCTATCAACCTATCAACCTCTCACCTACACGCTAATATTTTCAACTTTAAACTTAAGCATACCTGTAGGTGCATGCACTTCTGCGACCTCACCTTTATGTTTGCCAATTAACCCTTTACCAATAGGCGATGAAGCAGAAATTTTTCCTGCCTTTAAATCAGCTTCCTTCTCACCTACAATCTGGTAGGTAACTGTTTTTTTAGTTGCGAGATTTGTTATGGTTACTTTAGTTAGTATTGTAACCTTACTTGTATCAATCGTATTAGTATCAACAATTTTTGAATTGGCTATAACACTTTCCAGTTGCTTAATTTTAGCTTCCAGCATTCCCTGTGCTTCTTTTGCTGCATCATATTCTGCATTTTCTTTTAAATCCCCTTTTTCACGCGCCTCAGCAATGGCACGAGATGCAGCGGGGCGGTCAACTGCTTTTAATGTATGCAGTTCCTGCTTCATCAATTCAAATGTCTCCATTGTTACGTAATTGGTCTCACTCATACTCATCTCATTTTTAAATAGACAAAAAAATACAACGCCACAGATGCTGCAGCGTTGCAAACAGCAAAAATAAGAAATTCAATAAACAAAACATAGTTACGTTCATTGCCTCTTTTTTAATGCCTCATTTATTTTAACAGAGCATGCATTAAAACTGGCTCAGAAGTTGAAAGTCTACCGTCAAAATAAAATTCTATGCAAACCTCCTTCCATCCATTCCTTAGTAAAAACGTTTCTGCAATATCTTTCGGCAAAAAAGAAATAGGACCATATTATTGGGTTGGCCATTGCCAGAACGGTGTAGACTATTTTGCAGGTCAAACTTTTGTTACTCCTGAAGCAGGAATACTAAAACGGATCAGTTTATTTCCTTCAATAGTTTATGGCAATACCAATGCAACTTTAACTGTGTATGAATTTGACCGCGTTAATCATACATGGAAGCAACAATGCGCAGAGGTTAAAAGATATGTTTCCAAAGCAATGGAAGGGCAATGGATCGATTTTGAATTACGCGGGCTACAAGTAAATAAGAATGGCAGTTACGGTTTTAAACTTTCATGCAATAGTGGTGGTATGTTGGCAATTGCAGAATGTCCCTGGAATATTTTCAATCCATATCCTGAAGGTGAAGAGTGGATCGGCTCTTCCCAATCAGTTGAAGGAAACTTCCATAAAGATTTTGACCTGGCATTTGAAGGCGAAATAATACCTCAATAAATACCAAGTTTATCTAAAAGCACTTTTGCCATTTTGTAAAATGCTTCATTTGAATAGCCTGCAATGTGAGGAGTGATAATTACATTTGGTCTTGACAACAAATCATTCAACTGTTCACGCTCTTGTGTTGTGTAACTTATTAGGTTTTCATTTTCCAAAACATCAAGCCCTGCTCCTTTTATTTGCTTATAATCAAGAGCATTGATCAGAGCTAAGGTATCAGTGACTTTTCCACGACAGCAATTTAAAAAGTAAGGCTTTTGTTCAAGCGATTGAAAGAAGGTTTCATTTGCAAGGTGAAAGGTTTCTTCAGTAAGCGGAACATGTAAACTGATAACATGACTATATTTGCAAACCTGTTCAAAACTTGCTTCTTTAATATAACTTTTGGCAAAGCCATATTTATATTTGTCGTATGCCAACACAGTTACATCAAAAGCCTGGAGTAATTTGGCAAAGGCGCTTCCATTGTTACCAAAGCCAACGATACCAACCGTTTTACCCGCTAACTCTGTTCCTGTATTTTCCTTACGTAAATAAACATCTTCCTTTATTTCATTATAGCTTTTTGAAATATTGTTCATTAAACTTAACAACATACCCAAGGCATGCTCGGCTACTGCATTACGGTTTCCTTCAGGACTGCTGACGCAATTTATTCCTTTACTTACTGCATAATCCACATCAATTTGTTCCATACCACTTCCAAGCCTTCCTATCCATTTTAATTTTACTGCATCATCTAAAATTGATCTATCGATATTTATCCTTGTTGTTACTACCACCCCTTCAATATCTGCAATCTTTTCTTTCAATTCTGCATAAGTGATTGAAGGTTGAGTCAATACTTCACAACCATTCTTCTTAAGGGTTTGCTGAAGGTAGGAATGTGCAGGTGCTGTTATAATAACTTTCTTACTCAATGTTTTTGTTGTAAATATCTAATTAGTTAAACTGCTTCATGCTAAAAGTTAATGCAGCAAAATCATTTACGCTTAATACCTCTGCACGTTTATTAAATAATTCATCTTTCAACTCTTCTTCTGTAAACAGGCCCCGAACAGCATTACGCAAAGTTTTTCGTCGCTGATTAAAAGCTGTTTTTACAAGATTGAAAAATGCTCTTTCACTTTTCATTTCAGGAATATTTTCACGTCTTACCAATCTTATAACTCCGCTCATAACTTTCGGCGGCGGAGTAAAGCAAGTCGGATCAACATCAAATAAGTATTCGACTTTATAGAATGCCTGAACCAAAACACTTAATACACCATAAACTTTACTGCCCTCTTTACTTGCCGCTCTCTCCGCCACTTCTTTTTGAAACATACCAACCATTACCGGAACTTTTTGCTTCCATTCTAAAACCTTAAACAGGATTTGAGTAGAAATGTTGTAAGGAAAATTTCCAACCACTGTAAACTCCTCTCCAAAAGGTGGATCAATATTTAAAAAGCTTTTATGGATGATCTTATCTTTTATTGCAGGATAAGTGTTTTCAAGATATTCTACCTTCTCGAGGTCAAGTTCTACAGCTTTAAAATTTATCTCCGGCAATTTCAATAAATATTTTGTAAGTGCTCCGGCACCTGGCCCTACTTCTAACAGGTTTTCAAAAGCATGTTGTTTTAGCTCATCCACTATTTTAGTACAAACATTTTCATCTTTCAAAAAATGTTGCCCCAGAGATTTCTTTAAACTGTATTCCATCTTTCTTTAGTCATTGAGCCATTGGGTCAATAAGTCATTAAGGTTGCCTTCTTATGAAAATATTCAGTAGTCTACTCAAAAATATCCAGATCATAATAAATAGGACGTTTTAATTTCCCTGAAAAATAAAATATTGCTTTAACCATGATCATCTTTTTGAAAACGTTAATACCTTAATGACTCGATACCTGATCACTTATTGACCTAATGACTCAATGACTTCAATCAATGACCTATCAACTTATTGATTAATTTTACCACCTCAAAAAAAGCATATGATTAACGAACAGCCAAAGCCTGTCATTGGATTTAGTTGTGGTGATATTAATGGAATTGGAACTGAACTTATTATAAAAACGCTTAGCGACAATCGTATTCTTGATTTTTGTACTCCGCTTGTTTTTGCCAGTAATAAAAGCATCAATTTCTATCGTAAAGCTTTGCCCGATGTTAACTTTACTTATGCTGCTATAAAGGATGTTACTAAGCCTAACATTAAACAGGTAAATGTTTTTAATTGCTGGGATGAAGAAGTTGCAATAACGCCAGGCCAGCTAAATGAACTGGGCGGTAGCTATGCATGGAAGTCTTTAAAAACAGCAGTTGAAGCGTTACAAAAGAAACATATACATGGATTGGTAACAGCTCCAATTCATAAAAAAAATATTCAATCTCTTGAATTTAATTTTAGCGGTCATACGCCTTACTTGAAACATGCTTTTGGAGTAAGTGATGTTCTAATGTTAATGGTGGCTAGCAACATTCGCGTAGGTTTATTAAGCGAGCACGTACCTGTTACTGAACTTGCAAATCATATTTCTGGCGAAGCAATTCTTAGTAAGCTTCGCATTACGAATGATAGCCTTATTAAAGACTTTGGGATTGACAAACCGAAAATTGCGGTGCTTGCATTAAATCCGCATGCGGGCGATGAAGGACTTATTGGCAAGGAAGAACAAACGATTATTAAACCGGCCATTAAGGACGCACGGAACAGCAATATTCTTGCGTTCGGTCCATTTAGTGCAGATGCTTTTTTTGCACGCGCACAACATGAAAAGTTTGATGCCGTTCTTGCAATGTATCACGACCAGGGTTTGATACCTTTTAAATCACTAGCAATTGGCGAAGGTGTAAATTATACTGCCGGTCTCCCGGTTGTTCGTACAAGTCCAGATCATGGAACTGCATTTGACATTGCTGGTAAAGGCATTGCTGATGCCTCTTCTTTCGTTGCTGCCACTTTTGAATGTATAGATATTCTCAATAGAAGAGCAGGTCATGTAGAAAATCATAAAAACCCTTTACGTAGAATGAGTGCACGATTATTCTCTAACGTTGTAGATGAAAGGATTGAAGAGTAATTTCATACCATATTTGAAACAAGGCTTTAATGATTTTATATTTCACCCTTTACTTTAATCACTCGTAACATGCATTCCATTTCCAACAATGTTATTTCCATTAGAGCAGTAAACAAGGGGGCTGAGTTGCAAAGCATTTATCATCAACAACACAAGCTCGAATATTTATGGAGCGGTGATCCATCTTACTGGGCAAAGAAAAGTCCTGTCTTGTTTCCTATTGTAGGTGGCTTAAAAGGAAATACGTATCACTATAAAGGCAATGGTTACCAGTTAAGCCGACACGGCTTTGCAAGAGATAATGATTTTGATCTGGCAGAACAAACAAATACTTCTCTTACCTTCTCTTTAAAAAGTGATGACCAAACAAAACAAGTATATCCTTTTGATTTTCTTTTCTCTGTAAAATATACGATTGCAGAAGATAAGGTGCTCATAACTTTTATAGTTGAAAATACAGGAGATGAAAACCTTTTATTTTCTGTTGGTGCTCATCCTGCTTTCACTGTACCATTAATCGAAGGCACTGACTATGAAGATTACTATTTGGAGTTTAATGAAAATGAAGATGCAGGGAGATGGCCTTTGTCAAAAGATGGATTAATTGAGAATGAAGTTATTCCCTTTCTTATACGACAGAACAAACTGCAATTGAAAAAAGAATTATTTTATAAAGATGCTATTGTCTTTAAAAACTTAAAGTCAGACTCTATCTCAATCCTAAGTGATATAACACCACATGGATTAAAAGTTGAATTTAACGGCTTTCCTTATATGGGTATTTGGGCAGCGAAAGATGCAGACTTTGTTTGCATTGAACCGTGGTGCGGAATTGCAGATAGTGTAAATGCTACAGGAAATTTAGAAGATAAAGAAGGCATACAAACGTTACAAACAAAGCAACAATTCGAACGAACTTACTCAATAGAAGTATTCTGACGAGTCACTTAAATTCAGCGTCGGACACACCTTTATTAATAATGTAAGAGGAATAACTGATTTCAACTCTTCCTTTTTTATTTTTTAGATTTTGCTTGTTGCCCTCACCAGTTTCAAATTCAAGCGTCACACCTTTTGGTATCTTATAGTCCTTTGTATTAAAGGCAAAAATAACTTTATCAGGAAGGGCATAATCAGCGTACTTACCATAAGCCATTTCCATTTCGTATGTTCCGTTTTCACGTGTGGTTGTGTTTGCTTTTCTTATTAAAAGATTAGCTTCATCAATATATAAAGTTGTAAGCACTACATCACTGTTTTCATCCCCTGGCAAAAGCTTTACAACTTTCACTTGTGTACCGCCTAACATGCTTTCGCCCGAAGCAATGGCCACAGAATTATTTGCAGTTAATAAAGAACTCATATTAACAGAAACGCCGCCCTTCGGTAAGATAGAAATACCACCATCACGTTTAAGCTTAAACTTATTGGGCTTTTTAAAATACACTTTTACTTTACCGGACGGTGCCTTAATAAAGGCAACATCAGTTTTCATTCTTCCTTCGGCTACATAATCATTTACCTTGTCAAGCTTTGCTTTCACCTTTTTTATAAGAGCAGTTGCATCCTGGGAAAAAGATGACAGATGACAGTTGACGGATGACAGTATTAAGAATAGTAGCTTTTTCATTTTATAATTTTT